>OATJ01001260.1_pt1 | contig 10683 bp, 8 predicted proteins | sample 1516661 | NCBI WGS metagenome assembly OATJ01 (sample SAMEA2579951, study PRJEB22360) | human gut metagenome
GTTTTGATATTCCAAAAATGAAATCAATTCATTTAAATTTAATTCTACATTCTTAGGAATCGTTAATTCCAGCATATTCGTCTGATCCTGGAGCCATAAATAGTCTCTCTGCTCCTCTTCTTCCGAATAATAATATTCAAAACCATCCTGTACTTCTTTTGAACCTGCGTCTGGATTGTTTCTGATCATTGTCTCCAAACCACTCTTTCCATCAGAAAGTCTGTGTGTAAATAGGACAAATCCATTGTCATAGTGGCAGGGAAAATATCCCTCCCGGACCTGAATGTCCTTCAAGGATGTCTTCCATGGATTATTATCATTGATCCAGTAAATCCGCTCGGTTGGAAGTTCTGATCGTATATTAGGCGAGTCTGAAGTCTGATATGCATAGATAAAGCTCTCTAAATTTTTGTATGTATCCGGTGTGCTAAGCACGTATTCCTCTGTCTCTGTTGAGGTGTCTGCACTTTCATTCGTTTGGTTCAAGCAGCCAGAAATGAGCAGTGCGGCAGTCAAACATAATACCATATATTTTCTCATACCCTTACACCTCACTCATGAAATCCATTGCGGCTGCTCCATTTACTTCTCTTCCATCAACAACCGATACAACGTAGGTTCCGTATGAATCTCCTTAAGGATCGCCTCGATCGCCTCCCGGTTCTCCTTCCGTTTCCCCTGCTTTACCGCCCGGATCAAAAGATTCTTCGGCGTGTGCTCCATATCGATAAACTCCAGGATCTGCACCCGGTATCCCATAGCCTCCAGCACTTCTGCCCGCAGGGCATCCGTATAAAGCGCCGCCATCCGCTCCTTGATGATTCCATAATGGAACACCGGTGCAAACAACTCGCTCTTCATCTGCTTATTCACCTCATGCTGACAGCACGGAACAGACAGGATCACCTTCGCGTTCCAGCGGACCGCCTTCTCCAGCGCGTAATCCGTCGCAGTATCGCAGGCATGGAGCGTCACGACCATATCGACCTCATCCGTTCCCTCGTAGGAAGCGATATCCCCATGAAGGAACTCCAGTGAGTCATATCCAAACTTCTTCGCAAGACGGGAACAGTGCTCGATCACGTCCGTCTTCAGGTCCAGGCCTGTGATCCGTACCGGGTAGCCTTTTAAGATCTTGAGATAATAATACATCGCAAAGGTTAGATAAGACTTTCCACAGCCAAAATCAATGATCCTGGTCTCCTTCTCCTTATCAAGCTTTGGAAGCACGTCCTCAATAAATTCCAGGAACCGGTTGATCTGGCGGAATTTATCGTACTTTGCGTGGACGATTGCCCCGTCCTTCGTCTGGACACCAAGTTCCACAAGGAACGGAACCGGGATTCCCTCTTCCAGGATATACCGTTTCTTCCGGTTATGGGAAAGACCGCCAGCCCACGCAGCCTTAAGAGCTGCGTCAGAACCACCGGTGGACCCGCTATCCTGGCCGGAAGCGGAAGCTGCCACGTTTGCCACAGCCTTTTTCTTCACCTTTACGGTAACTTTCCCCTTCTTGCTCACAAGAACCGTTCCGCTCTTATCCTGCGCCTCCAGCTGAAGCTGCCGGAAGCTTGTCTCCATAAGACCTTCCAGATAATCCACCGCTTCCTCCGCGGTGAGATTCTTGTGGAATGCCTGCTTTCCGATAAACTCCTCTGCCTGAAAATGCAGGGCGCCTTTCGCTAACACCGGACGGATCTTTGCCTTCAGAAAGTCGTTCTTCTCCGCCTGTCCGCTGGCCGTGACCTGGATCAGACGCTCATTTAAAAAATCAGTGAGTACACTGTGAAGCTCTCTCTTTTCCATCACTTCTTCTCTCCCCAGCCGCCGCGCAAAAGCTCCGGCTCATCCATCAGATGGGCGAAATCGTTAAAACGGTTTAACAACATCTCCCCGTCGGACTCCCGGTAATAAAATTCCGTGATCCCACAGTTTTCCAGATGCTTCGCGAGCAGCGGAACATATGCGCCGTCCATATGGAGATAATGGGTCACAAGACTCCGGATCACGCCCCCATGGGTGACGACAGCCACGGTCTCTGCACCAGACTTTGCGATCTCATCCATGACCGGAACGGCCCGGCGGATCACATCTGCAGCGTTCTCACCGCCCGGATACGGAAGATCCTCCTTCATGGAAGCTCTGGCGGCAAAAAAGTCTGCGTAGCGCTCCATAATCACATCGTCGGAAAGTCCCTCCAGATCACCGAAGGAGATCTCCCGGAGACCTTCCCGGATGATCCGCGGTGCCTGGAGCTTTTCGTTGATAATATCGGCTGTCTCACACGCGCGGATCAGATCACTGGACCAGACGGCGTCGATGGATTCTTTTTTTAGCCTCTCCCCAAGAAGCTCTGCCTGCCGCTTACCAGCGTCGGAAAGCGGCACATTTACATTACAAAGCGGGCTGTTCTGCCTGCCATGACGGATCAGATAGATTCTCATAGTTTCTCCTGTTTAGTTCTTAAAGCTGTGGATCGGAGCCGGAATCCGTCCGGTTCTGCTTACAAATTTTTCACAGCTGAATGAGTTCACCGGCATGATCGGCGCATGTCCTAAAAGACCGCCGAACTCTACCGTCTCGCCCACACCTTTTCCGATTACCGGGATCAGGCGGACCGCTGTTGTCTTCTGGTTTACCATACCGATCGCCGCCTCGTCCGCGATGATTCCGGAGATGGTTGCAGCACTTGTATCTCCCGGAACCGCGATCATGTCAAGACCTACGGAGCATACGCAGGTCATTGCTTCCAGTTTTTCGATAGTAAGGGCGCCCTCGTTGACCGCATCGATCATTCCCTGGTCCTCGCTGACCGGAATAAAGGCACCGGAAAGTCCGCCGACGTAGGAAGATGCCATAACGCCGCCTTTCTTTACCTGGTCATTTAACATAGCAAGGGCAGCCGTTGTCCCCGGTGCGCCTGCGCGCTCTAAACCGATCTCCTCCAAGATCTCAGCGACGGAATCGCCCACAGCCGGAGTCGGTGCTAAAGACAGATCGATAATACCGAACGGGATACCGAGGCGTGCAGATGCCTCTTTCGCAACAAGCTGGCCTACACGGGTGATCTTGAATGCGGTCTTTTTAATCGTCTCACATAACGTCTCGAAATCAGCACCGCGGACAGACTGCAGCGCTGTTTTTACAACACCAGGTCCTGAAACACCTACATTAATGATCGCGTCAGCCTCTGTGACACCGTGGAATGCACCTGCCATGAACGGGTTATCATCCGGTGCATTACAGAAAATAACAAGCTTCGCGCAGCCTAAGCAGTCGTTGTCCTTTGTATACTCCGCGGTTCTTACGACCATCTCGCCCATTAAACGGACAGCGTCCATATTTAAACCGGTCTTTGTGGAACCGACGTTGATGGAGCTGCAGACAAAGTCGGTCTCTTTTAACGCCTGCGGGATGGAACGCATCAGATTCTCATCGGCTGTAGTCATGCCCTTTGAAACAAGTGCGGAATATCCGCCGATAAAATTGACGCCTACGGTTTTTGCCGCGCGGTCGAGAGTCTTTGCGATGGTCACAAAATCTTCCGGACTCTTGCATGCAGCACCGCCCACCAGGGCGATTGGAGTCACGGAAATACGCTTATTGACGATCGGAATTCCGAAATCACGCTCAATCTGTTTTCCTGTCGGAACAAGATCCTTTGCGAGAGTCGTGATCTTGTTGTAGATCTTTTCGTTTAACTTGCCAAGATCGGAGTCACAGCAATCCAGAAGGCTGATGCCAAGGGTGATGGTGCGGACATCCAGGTTCTCGTGCTCGATCATATTGTTAGTCTCGTTTACTTCCAGACGTGTAATCATAATCTTTTCCCTCTCCCTAATCAAATACGGTGCATTTTTGTAAAGATCTCTTCACGCTGGCACTTGATGTTGACGCCGATTCCAGTGCCGATCTCATCGAGACCGGAAGCCATTTCATCGAATGAAACGCTTGCGCCGCTTCCATCCACGATCATCATCATGTTGAAATACTCCTGAACAATGGTCTGGGAAATATCAAGGATGTTAATTTTATGGTCCGCAAGATATGTACATACCTTTGCGATGATGCCTACGGTGTCTTTTCCTACTACAGTGATAATAACTTTATCCATGGGAATTTTCCTCCTTGTGTTGTGCCTTCCGCGTATTTTTAATTTGATCCGGCCCGGCAGACATGGTCTGCTGAAAGGCGGGAATCCTGGGAAAGGTAGCATTATGCAGTGTTAAAGCATAAAAAATTTCTTAAAATATATCATTACATCCCATAAGATGCAAGCTTTTTTTGATGTACACCTGTACGAAAATGCAGGCCGCTGCAAAGAATCATGTGGGACGCCCGAATATGCCGGGACATTCTCTCTGACTACAGGCTGATGATCTCCGACATTTCATCCCGCTTCGCCACGGCCAGATGGAAATCGTCTGCATGGTACGGACAATCCCCCATGTCGATCTCCAGACGCACCGTCTCATACGCCAGCTCCGGAATATTGTTCTCCTTGCTCAGATGGCCGAGTAATATATGTTTCAATCTGCCGTTTAAAATGCAGTTCAAGAGACGCCCTGCGTTTTCGTTGGAAAGATGTCCGAAATCCCCCATGATGCGGCGCTTTAAGTAGTACGGATACGGTCCCGTCTCCAGCATCCTGAGATCATGGTTGGACTCCAGAAGCACCGCGTCCAGATCCAGCAGATGGTCGACGGTATACTGATTAAAATGGCCGAGGTCCGTCGCTACCGCAACGGACTTGTTTCCCGACTGGATCCGGTATGCCACCGGGTCTGCGGCATCGTGGTCGATGTGAAATGGCTTGACTGTCAGATCCCCCAGGGCGAACTCCGTATCCGGAAGGATCGGGTGAAGAAGCTCTTCCGGATACTCTCCAAGGCCCTTGATCTTTTTGATCTCATTTAACGTCCCTTCCGTCGCGTAGATCGGGACTTCATATTTTCTCGCGAGGACGCCGAGTCCCTTCACATGGTCAGAATGCTCATGAGTGATGCAGATCCCATCCAGCTCGCTTGTCTTTAATCCAACCTCGTTGAGCCCCTGCTCGATCCGCTTCGCGCTGATACCGGCATCGATCAGGATGTGGCTCTCCTCCGTTCCTGTGTAGATGCAGTTTCCACTGCTGCCGCTGGCAATACTAACAAATCTCATGGTCAAGGATCTCCTTCAGCTGTCGTTTGATATCGGACTCGTCCCCATTGTTGTCGATGACCCGGTCGCAGAGCGCGCGGTACTCTTCCTCCGATGCCTGTCTTCCGATGATATCCTCGCACTTTTCGCGGCTATAACCCCGGTTTGCCATAAGGCGGATGATCCGGTTCTCCTTTGTGGTGTAGACATACCACAGCTCGTCAAAGAGGTCCTTCGGCGCGGTGTCAAAGACTGCCGCCTCGATGATCACAAGCTGCTCCTCTGCCGCTTCTGCTGCCTCTTTCATGGTCTTCCACACAAGCGGATGGATGATGGAGTTCATGGTCTTTAACGCATCCTTATTGCGGAAGATCACATCTGCCAGTGCCTTCCGGTCCACGGATCCGTCCAAAGCAAGGAATGACGTTCCAAGGGCCTCCGTGACCCTCTTTAACCCCTCGCTTCCCGGCTCCATGAGATCGTGGGCCACAAGATCCGCCAGAATGATCTTCGCTCCAAAATCCTCTTTCAATACCGCCAGCACACTGCTCTTTCCAGCGCCGACACCGCCTGTAATTCCAATAATTTTCTTCTTCTGTTCCATTTATTTCGCCTCAAACCAGTTCTTTCCGCCATGCATGTCGATCTCCAGTTCCACCTTTAAGGATGCCGCATGGTGCATCTCCTCGGACAGGATCTTCATAACTGTCTCCTTCTCGTCCTCCGCCGTCTCGATGAGAAGCTCATCGTGTACCTGCAGGATCAGTCTGGAGCGGAGGTTCTCTCTTCTCAGTCTCTCATCCACCCGGATCATGGCGATCTTGATGATGTCCGCGGCGGTTCCCTGGATCGGGGAGTTCATCGCCACGCGCTCGCCGAAGGAACGCTGCATAAAGTTCGAGGATTTTAGCTCCGGCACCGGGCGGCGGCGTCCGAACATGGTGGTGACGTACCCCTGTTCCTTTGCGTGAGCCACAAGGCTGTCAAGAAATGACTTGACCTGTGGGTAAGTCTCAAAATACCGCTCGATATACTCCATGGCCTCTTTTCTGGAGATGCTCAGGTCCTCGCTGAGTCCAAAGGCACTGATCCCGTACACGATCCCGAAGTTCACGGCCTTCGCGTTGCGGCGCTGCAGCGGTGTCACCTCGTTTAACGGGATATGGAACACCTGGGACGCCGTGATGGCGTGGATATCCTGGGCAGTCTTATATGCCTCGATCAGACGCTCATCGCCGGACATGTGGGCGAGGACGCGCAGCTCGATCTGGGAGTAGTCGGCATCCAGGAACAGGAATCCGTCCCGCGGCACAAAGACCTTCCGGATCTCCCGTCCAAGCTCCATGCGGATCGGAATGTTCTGGAGGTTCGGCTCCGTGCTGGAGATACGGCCCGTCGCCGTGATCGTCTGGTTGAAGCGGCTGTGGATCCGGCCATCCTCTTTGATATATGTTCCGAGACCGTCTGCGTAGGTGGAATTTAACTTTGTATACTGTCTGTAATCTAAGATCTTCCGGATCACAGGGTAATCCGGAGCGAGCTTTTCAAGGACATCTGCCGCTGTTGAATAGCCGGTCTTTGTCTTCTTTCCGCCCTTGATCTGCATCTTCTCAAACAGGATCTCGCCCAGCTGTTTCGGGGAGTTGATATTGAACTCCTGTCCTGTCATCTCCCAGATCTCCTTCTCGAGAACGGCGATCTGCTTCTTCAATTTTTCGCCGTAGGCGGTGAGTTCTTCCCGGCGCACCGCAATTCCCTCATCTTCCATGTGGAATAACGTATAGATCAGCGGAAGCTCGATATTCCGGTACAGGTCCTCCATCCCTTCTGCTGCCAGACGCTCTGAGAGCGGTTTCCCGGCGGCAAAAGCGGTGTATGCCATAAGTCCCGCCATGCGCGTAAAATTATCCTGTTCTTTTGCGCAGGCGTCCTTATAGGACATCTTTTTGATCAGGTCTGCCCTTGACGGAACCGTCATGCCGAGAACATCCCTCGCAATGTCATCGTACCCATAAGTGTCCTTTAACGGATTTAAAAGGTACGCCGCGACACCCGCATCGTAAACGGTATCCCCGTAGGAAAGCTTCGCAAACGGCAAAGAATGCTTGAGATCCAGCACCCAGGCATGGCCTGTGCGGCAGAGCTCTTCATACTTTCCGGCGATATAGCTTTCTGTCATAAAGCCGCCGACCGGGAAAATATAGCTTCCGGTCTCCTCAAAGCTTAAAGCGAGAGCTGTCACGGAGCCGTTCTCCGCGAGAAGCTCCATACCGATGCGCTTTTCTTTTTTTACCTTTTCAAAGAGCGCGTCCGCCTCTGAGAAATCTTCCACGAGGACAAACTGCTTCTCCGGTCCGCTCTCATTCCTGATCCCCTCGCCGAATCTCGCTGCGATGGACTTAAACTCCAAACGTTTCATATATTCGTAAGCGGCCGGTGTATAGAGATTTTCCAGCTTCGCGTCCGCCATGGAAAACTCAATGGGGGCATCGATACAGATTCTTGCAAGCTTCAGGGAGAGATCTGCAAGGTCCTTGTGTTCCTCCAGCGCCTTCTTTGCCCTGGGCGGTTTTACCTCCTCGAGATGGGCGTAGATGTTCTCCAGGTTCTGGTACTGTACGATCAGGTTTGTCGCCGTCTTCTCACCGATGGACGGAACACCCGGGATATTGTCAGACTGGTCGCCCATCAGGGCCTTCACCTCGATAAACTGCTCCGGTGTTACCTGGTACTCCCGGATCACGTCCTCCGGGTAATAGTTGTGTACTTCCGTGGTTCCACGGCTTGTCTTCGGGAGACAGATCCGGATATGGGTGTCGGAAAGCTGTAAAAGATCCCGGTCTCCGGAGAGGATCGTCACCTCATATCCATCTTTCTGCTCACGTTTCGCGATGGTTCCAAGAATATCGTCCGCCTCATATCCCTCTTTTGTGAGAATCGGAACACCCATGGCCGTCAGGACTTCCTTCATAAGCGGTACCTGCTCGTGAAGCTCCTCCGGCATCGGTTTTCTTGTTCCCTTGTAAGCGTCGAACATCTTATGTCGGAACGTCGGCGCTTTTAAGTCAAAGGCCACCGCCAGGTAGTCCGCTTTCTCCTCATCGAGAACCTTGAATAAGATATTTAAAAAGCCATAGACCGCGTTCGTGTGGAGACCTTCCGAGTTCGTCAGGTTCGGCACACCGTAGAACGCGCGGTTTAAGATGCTATGGCCGTCGATCAGTACAAGTTTTTCCATGTTCACTCCTGTTTTCGATAATATTTAAAAGGATCTGTGATGATCCGTCAGACATCTCTTTACAGAAATCCAAACGTATTCCAGATCCGAAGCTGCAAAAGGATCATGACGATCAGAGCCATTCCAGTCAGCGTTGAGACTGCATAGGTTGTGATCTGAAACATGGAAATATGGCGCAGCGAACGGTAGGATTCCGCGACCTTTCGTTTCAGATCTCCCACAATATCGTATGTTCCATCCGCTTCATCCAGCTTTTTTAAACCCACATCCACCATATAGTGGATCTCCAGCTCCTCCCGGCAGTTCTCACAGGTATGGATATGGTCAAGAAAATCTTCCAGTTCAGTCGGGGACAGTTCATCCTTCATATACGGGACCACCATTTTTTCTGCTTCCACACAGGTCATGGAACACGCCTCCTCTTATCAGAATTTCCTTTTATGCAAAAAAGACACGACCATCGTGAGAAAGTCATGTCTTTTCGTTTCTGCCGGCGGCCGGACTTGAACCGGCACGAAGTTACCCCCGTCAGATTTTGAGTCTGATGCGTCTGCCATTCCGCCACGCCGGCATATCTTCGCGGCTGTGTATTTCAACAGCCGCATATAATTCTATCATAAGAACATGAAAATTGCAAGGAGATTTTAGTGGTGGAACAGACGAATACCGGTGAATGCCATCGCCATTCCGTATTTGTTGCACACATCGATCACGTTGTCGTCACGGACAGATCCACCCGGCTGCGCGATATACTTTACGCCGCTCTTGTGGGCACGTTCGATATTGTCGCCGAACGGGAAGAAGGCGTCAGAGCCGAGGGCCACATCCTGCATCTTGTCGAGCCATGCGCGTTTTTCCTCTTTTGTGAATACCGGCGGTTTTTCGGTGAATACTTTCTGCCACTCACCGTCTGCGAGAACATCCATATACTCGTCCCCGATATAAACGTCAATGGCGTTGTCGCGGTCCGCACGTTTGATCTTGTCGATAAACGGAAGGTTTAATACCTGCGGAGCCTGACGGAGAAACCAGTTGTCTGCCTTCTGACCCGCAAGACGTGTACAGTGGACACGGGACTGCTGTCCTGCGCCGATACCGATGGCCTGTCCGCCCTTCACGTAGCATACGGAGTTGGACTGTGTGTATTTTAAGGTGATCAGGGAGATCATAAGGTCGATCTTTGCGGAATCCGGGATCTCCTTGTTCTCTGTCACAACGTTTGATAAGAGATCCTTATCGATCTTTAAGTTGTTTCTTCCCTGCTCGAAGGTCACGCCAAATACCTGTTTGTGCTCGATCGGTGCCGGAACGTAGGACGGATCGATCTGGATCACATTATATTTTCCATTCTTTTTCTGTTTTAAGATCTCAAGAGCTTCCGGTTCATATCCCGGAGCGATCACGCCGTCGGATACCTCGCGTTTGATAAGCTTTGCGGTGTCAACATCGCAGACATCGGAAAGGGAAATAAAATCGCCGAAGGAAGACATACGGTCTGCGCCTCTTGCTCTCGCGTAAGCACTTGCAAGTGGGGAAAGCTCACCGAGATCGTCCACCCAGTAGATCTTTCTTAAAACTTCGTCCATCGGAAGACCTACTGCGGCACCTGCCGGGGAGACATGCTTGAAGGAAGTCGCTGCCGGAAGACCTGTCGCTTCCTTTAATTCCTTAACGAGCTGCCAGCCGTTCAACGCGTCGAGAAGATTGATGTAGCCCGGTTTTCCGTTTAAGACTGTGATCGGAAGATCACTTCCGTCTTCCATGTATACACGGGACGGTTTCTGATTCGGGTTGCATCCGTATTTTAATTCCATTTCATTCATGATTTGCTTTTCTCCTTTTGATACGACTAGTGATTTTTATTTACGATTCTTGTCTCGTACTTTCCGGTCCCGATATCAATGAATCTGACAAAGAGGGAAACCTTGTTGTCCTCATTCAGGCTCTCCCATACATTCTTTGTGAAGCTGTCAATATCGCCCTCGATGGCAACGCGCTTCGGCTCGCCCTCAAAGCTCGGCAGCGGATTTCCGTCGTTCATGTAGGTGTGGATAAAACGTCCCTCACCACATAACGGCTTCTCATATGCGTATGTAAAGCGGCTACAGCTCTCCGGGTTTCCATCACTGCTCTTTAAGATGGACATCGCAAAATTGTAGTTCCCGTTCTCAATGTGCATGATTCCGGAGATACGCGGAGTATAGTTCGGGCCGTCCGGCTCAAACTCGCGGCAGCGCAGGGACTGCTCGAAGGTCTGCTGGCGGGCCATTCCGTCGTAGATCGGATCCGTCTGTCCGGGAAGA
>OATJ01001262.1_pt1 | contig 10659 bp, 6 predicted proteins | sample 1516661 | NCBI WGS metagenome assembly OATJ01 (sample SAMEA2579951, study PRJEB22360) | human gut metagenome
GGGGGGGGGGGCGCGGAGGGTGTGGGGGGGGGGGGGGGTGAAGTCGTAACAAGGTAGCCGTACCGGAAGGTGCGGCTGGATCACCTCCTTTCTAGGGAGATAAATCTTCTAGAGAGATCAACTTAACTCGAATAGAGGGCAGGAGCCCGTCCGGTGGATGTCCGCCCGGAAGTCCCCGCAGCACCCGGTCCCCGGGGTCGCACCCGCGTACCTTGAGAGCCGCATAGCGATAGGAGAGAGATGGAAGATCCAATTCTTCCAGACTCGATTCTTTTCTGCGATTAAATCAAAGAATGATAGCAATCATTCATCCGATCCAAACAAGAAGAATTCACTTATTTATGAGTGAGGAGCATCTGATCGCGAGCACAGTTCAACTGCTGTGCCGCGGTATGAGATACCCGAATTGCGACATACGAGCGCTATTCATGATATCGATTAATTTTTATTAGCGACACGTGGATATCCCGCGGGCCCGATGCGGTCCCGCAAGATACCACGGGCGCACGGCGGATGCCTTGGCACAGGGAGCCGATGAAGGACGCGGCAAGCTGCGATAATCCCCGGCGAGGAGCACACATCCTTCGACCCGGGGGTCTCCGAATGGGCGAACCCATGCACAGCGGTGTGCATATCCCCGGCCCGAACACATAGGGCCGGGGAGGACAACCCGGGGAACTGAAACATCTAAGTACCCGGAGGAGAGGAAATCAATCTCGAGACTCCCCGAGTAGCGGCGAGCGAAAGGGGACCGATGGCCAAACCGTCGAGCGGGCATACCCGGCAGGGGTTCCGCCGACGGGGTTGCAGGGCCGCGCATCCGGGGGCTGCCGCCCCCGGGCGCAGGTCCGGCTGGGGAGCGGAACGGCATGGGAGGGCCGGCCGCAGCGGGTGACAGCCCCGTACGCGAACCCAGACCGGACGGCGCGACGCGGTCCCTGAGTAGGGCCGGGCACGTGAAACCCGGTCCGAACCTGGGTGGACCACCATCCAAGCCTGAGTACTACCCTGTGACCGATAGCGCACCAGTACCGTGAGGGAAAGGTGAAAAGCACCCCGGGAGGGGAGTGAAACAGTACCTGAAACCGTGCGCCCACGAGCAGTCGGAGCACCTTTATGGTGTGACGGCGTGCCTTTTGTAGAATGAGCCAGCGAGTCGCTGGCGCGGGGCGAGGTTAACCGAAAGGGAGCCGGAGCGAAAGCGAGCCTTAACAGGGCGACTTGAGTCCCGCGCCGCGGACGCGAAGCCGGGTGAGCTATCCGTGGGCAGGCTGAAGCGGGGGTAAGACCCCGTGGAGGGCCGAACGCACGTCGGTTGAAAACGGCGGCGATGACCTGCGGATAGGGGTGAAAGGCCAATCAAACCCGGAGATATCTCGTTCTCCCCGAAATAGCTTTAGGGCTAGCGTCGCGCGTTCACCGCCGGAGGTAGAGCACCGGATGGACGAGGGGGCTTCGCCGCCTACCGAATCCAACCGAACTCCGAATGCCGGCGGCCCAGAGCGCGGCAGTCAGAGCATGTGGGCTAAGCTGTGTGCTCGAGAGGGAAACAGCCCGGACCGCCCGCTAAGGTCCCCAAGTTCCAGCCGAGTGGCAAAGGATGTGCGTCCGCCCAGACAACCAGGATGTTGGCTTAGAAGCAGCCATCCATTCAAAGAGTGCGTAACAGCTCACTGGTCGAGTGGACATGCGCCGACAATACACGGGGCTAAGCTGGACACCGAAGCGGCGGGATTTTGATTTACAGAATCGGTAGGGGAGCTTCCCATGGGCGGAGAAGCCGGAGGGCGACCGACGGTGGAGCGCATGGGAGTGAGAATGCTGGCATGAGTAGCGAGAGACGAGAGAGTAACTCGTCCGCCGTGAACCCGAGGTTTCCTGGGCAAGGCTAATCCTCCCAGGGTCAGTCGGGGGCTAAGGCGAGGCCGGGAGGCGTAGCCGACGCGCAGCAGGCAGACATTCCTGCACCGCGCACGCGGCGCTACGACCGACGGGGCGACGGATGGGGGTGGCTCGGCGGGGTTCTGGACGTCCCCGTGATGGAGCGCGGCCCGCGGACCAGGGAAATCCGGTCCGCACACAGGGCGAGGCTCCGGACGAAGCGACTGAGCGAAGCGAGTGAGCCCGAGGTCCCTAGAAAAACCCCTAGGCAGGCGCGTGCGCGCCCGTACCGCAAACCGACACAGGTGGGTGGGTAGAACATACCGAGGCGATCGGGTCAACCATGGTCAAGGAACTCGGCACAATGGCCCCGTAACTTCGGGAGAAGGGGTGCCCGCGCGTACGTGAACGGACTTGCTCCGGGAGCGGAGGCGGGCCGCAGTGGAGAGGCCCAAGCGACTGTTTACCAAAAACACAGGACTCTGCAGAAGCCGCAAGGCGACGTATAGGGTCTGACGCCTGCCCGGTGCCGGAAGGTCACGCGGAGGAGTTAGCCGTCAAGGCGAAGCCCCGAAGCCAAGCCCCGGTAAACGGCGGCCGTAACTATAACGGTCCTAAGGTAGCGAAATTCCTTGTCGGGTAAGTTCCGACCTGCACGAAAGGCGCAACGACTTGGGCGCTGTCTCGACCATGGACCCGGTGAAATTGCACTGGTCGTGAAGATGCGACTTACCCGCGGAAGGACGGAAAGACCCCGTGAACCTTCACTGCAGCTTGGCATTGGCCGCTGGTCCCGCGTGTAGAGGATAGGCAGGAGGCACAGATCCGGAGGCGCCAGCCCCCGGGGAGCCGCCCTTGGAATACTGCCCTCGCGCGACCGGCGTCCTAACCCGAGGCCGTCAACCGGCTCGGGGACCGTGCCAGGCGGGCAGTTTGACTGGGGCGGTCGCCTCCTAAAGGGTAACGGAGGCGCGCGAAGGTCCGCTCGGGACGGTCGGCAACCGTCCTTTTGAATGCAAGAGTACAAGCGGGCTTGACTGCGAGGCCCACAAGCCGAGCAGGTGCGAAAGCAGGCTCTAGTGATCCGGCGGCCCCGAGTGGGTGGGCCGTCGCTCAACGGATAAAAGGTACTCCGGGGATAACAGGCTGATCTTGCCCAAGAGTCCACATCGACGGCAAGGTTTGGCACCTCGATGTCGGCTCATCGCATCCTGGGGCTGGAGCAGGTCCCAAGGGTACGGCTGTTCGCCGTTTAAAGCGGTACGCGAGCTGGGTTCAGAACGTCGTGAGACAGTTCGGTCCCTATCCTCCGTGGGCGCAGGAGAATCGATGGAGGCTGCCCCCAGTACGAGAGGACCGGGGTGGACGCACCTCCGGTGAACCGGTTGTCGACCAACGGCACGGCCGGGTAGCCGCGTGCGGCGCGGATAACCGCTGAAGGCATCTAAGCGGGAAGCCGTTCCAGGGATTAGTTCTCCTTCCGGTAAGGGCCCAGGTAGACTACCTGGTCGATAGACGGCAGGTGCAAGGGCGGCGACGCCCTCAGCCGAGCCGCACTAATCGCCCGAGCTCTTCCGGAACCGCACCTCGCGGCCCGCGGGACCCAGCGCTCATGCGCGGTCCGGGCACGAGGATGCCCCCGAGTCACATCTTTCCTATGCGCCATGCGGCCCCCAGGGCACGTGTAAAGTGAGACCCAGGACACCGTAACGGTGGGCGCCGCCCACCGGTCAGCGGCCAGAGCATGGGGGGCACGCCCGGTCCCGTTCCGAACCCGGAAGCTAAGCCCCATCGCGCCGAGAGTACTGCGGGGTCGGCCCGTGGGAGGCCAGGGCGCCGCTGACCGGTGGACGGCACCGAGCCGTACGCTTGAACTGAGAAGGGGGAGGCCTCGCGGCCTCCCCTTTTTTGCGTTTATGGGCTTTTGTCTCACATAGTAGCTGTGTTTTATAACCCTCGTTTGTCGCATCTTCTGTGAACGGGCTACAATAACTTAGTCTGTGCGATATGGAGGTGAACATGGCTGAAGCTGGTATCGGCGTTGATATCGTCGAGATTTCCCGCATGAAATCTATTCTTGAAAAGACGCCGTCGTTTGCTCGGCGTGTGTTTACCGAAGAAGAGCGTGCGTATTGCGATGCATCATCGCGTCCCGCTGCTCACTATGCGAGCCGCTTTGCTTCGCGCGAGGCGGTGCTTAAAGCTCTCGGCACGGGTTTTAGCCAGGGCGTGGGTCGCAAGGATGTTTCGGTAACGCGTGATAAACTCGGCAAACCGAAGGCGCTGCTTTCGGGCCGTGCACTCGAGATCGCTCATGAGCTGGGTGTTGTTGAGGTCGCTCTTTCCATTACGCTTACAGGAGACTTAGCCGTTGCAAATGCCATCGCGATTACCGAAGATGCTCGGCCTAAGCCAAAAGATGAAAAGGTGAGCACTAAGAAACGCGTTGCGCAGACATTTAAAGAGGCTCGCTCTGTTTTAGATGAGCTTGAGCAGCTGCAGAATTCAGCATTGACGGAGCACCTGGGCGATGCTTCGCAAGATACGCTAGGAGCATAGATGAAACCGGTTTTGAGTACCGAAGAAGTCGTTCGTCTCGAGGATATCATCGAACGCGAAGGGACTTCGAAGGCCGAGCTTATGGAGCTCGCGGGTGAGTTTGCCGCCAACGAGATCTTGAAGCTCAATCCCGATCGGGTTCTCGTTCTGGTCGGTTTTGGTAATAATGGCGGCGACGGTTGGGTGGCCGCCGATATTCTGAGCCATAAGGGTGTGGACGTCGATATCGTTTCTCCGGTTGAGCCGGATGAGATTCCTGCTGCTCTGGCACGTCATGTTGCTCGTCGTACTGCCGGCCGCGATGTGCACGTTTGCGTCGGCCCCTCGCGTGATGAACTCGAGGTTTTGATCGATAAGGCCGATGTTGTTGTCGATGCCATTTTTGGTACCGGTTTTCACGGGAATCTGCGTGCGCCGTTCTCCATCTGGATTCCTACGGTCAATGAATGCGCCGACTGTGTCGTATCTATTGATGTCCCCTCGGGCCTGAATGCCGAGACGGGCGTTGTTGATGACGACTGCATTCGTGCCGAGCATACGGTGACGATGATTGCGCCCAAGATTGGTTTGTATAGCGCCGATGGCCCTGAGTATGCTGGCGATTTGATCTGCGGCAATCTTTACGACCGTCTTGACGAGGTCATCGATGATGTCGACCACGCCGCCGAGATTGTCGAGCCCGGTGACTTAGTTGAATACTTTGCTCCACTACCTACGAATATCGATAAGTATTCCCGTGGCTCTGTGCTTATTGTCGCCGGATCTGCGCAATATCCTGGTGCTGCCATTATGGCGGCCAAGTCTGCAGCTCGCGCGGGTGCTGGTTACGTGGCAGTTGCGGCTCCTGACGCCTGCGCCAATCTTATTCGCATGGCACTTCCTTCGATTCCCGTCTTTGCTATTCCGTCTGATTCCCGCGGCTCCTTTGGCGCCGCTGCGCGCATGACGGTGTGCGAGATTGCAAAGAAGTACAGCTGCGTACTGTGCGGTCCTGGTATGACGACATCTGCCGGCGCTATGCAGGTGGTTTCGGGCTTGCTCGAGCTTGATGTGCCGCTTATTTTGGACGCCGATGCACTCAACTGCCTTGCTAAGATTGCCATTGACGGTATTGATAGTAACCCCGAGATGTATCGTCGCGAGCAGCCGTTGGTTATGACGCCGCACTATCGTGAGCTTTCGCGTCTGGTTGCCGGAGACGAGGTGAACGACCTTGGTACCGCGATTGCAGCCGCGCAGAAGGTTGTCTGGGCTGCAGGCTCCGACAACCTGGTGGTCATTGCCAAGGGGCCGACGACGGCTATCTGTGGCGTTGAGCGTGTACTGCTGCCGCTCTCGGGTCCGGCTTCTCTGGCAACTGCCGGTTCGGGTGATGTTCTCGCGGGTATTTTGGCCGGCACGCTTGCCACCATGCGCGACGAGATGGATCGTTGGGAGTTGCTGTATTCGTACGCCGTCGCACTTCACAGCTACGCCGGTTTTGCCGCGGCGACGGAGTATGGTGAGAAGAGCGTTATCGCGACCGATCTTATCGACTTGATCGGTCCTGCCATGGAGCTGGCGGCAAAGGATGCGCTCGAAGATCTGGGAATCATGGACGAAGGGTCGGATGACTAATCATGAATAAAGCCGATTTGACGCGCTGGTCCTGGGTCGAGATCGACCGTGGGGCGCTCCGTCGCAACACGAGGGCCTATAAGAACTTGCTGAATCCACGTCAGCGCCTGTGCTGCGTGGTCAAGGCCGATGCTTATGGTCATGGAGCTGTTGAGTGCGCCAAGATCATGTATTCGGCCGGTGCCGACATGTTTGCCGTGGCGACGGTTAACGAGGGCGTTGAGCTCCGACAGGGCGGGATTACGAAGCCCATCCTCATCCTAAGCGAGCCGCCTATCGAGGCCATTCCGACGTTGCTCGAGTTTGATATCATGCCCTCGGTCTATACGTCTGACTTTGCTCTTGCGTATGGCGAATGTGCCGTCGCGGCGGGCAAGGTGGGCAAGTATCATCTCGCCATCGAGACGGGCATGAACCGCATTGGCGTACATTACACGCAGGTGCTCGACTTTGTCCGCGGTATTAATTTCCATCGCGGTATTCAGTGCGACGGCGTATTTACGCACTTCGCGACGGCCGATGAACCTTCGGGCTGGGACTACAAGCTGCAGTGTCAGCGCTTTACCGAGGCCGTTCAGGCCATTAAGGATGCGGGCTTTGAGTGCGGTATCGTGCACTGCGCCAACACGCCGTCCTCGATGCTCGACCCCTCGATGCATTTTGATATGATCCGCGCCGGCGTTGGCTTGTATGGCATGCAGCCGTGCGAGCTGAGTGGCCGCGTGATGCAGCTTGATCCCGTTATGAGCGTCCATGCGCGCGTGACGCGCGTGGCACACCCTGCGATGGGTGAGGGCGTGGGCTACGGCTTTACCTACCGCGTACCGCGTACGCGCGTTCAGATCTGCACGCTGCCGATTGGTTATGCCGACGGCCTATCGCGTACGCTTTCCAATCGTATGGATGTGCTGTATCGCGGCGAGCGCGTGCATCAGGTTGGCAATATCTGCATGGATCAGTTTATGGTCGCCATTCAGTCCAACCCGGCACACGAGATTCCCGAGGCCGAATATGGTGACGAGATGATTATTGTCGGCCGCGATGGCGATGCCGAGATCACTATGGACGAGATGGCCCGACTGCGCGGCACGATTAACTACGAGGTCGCCTGCGGCTTTGGCATGCGCCTCGACAAGGTCTACGTGTAGGAGCCGCTATGGGCGTCATGCACATCCCCGGCCATACCCATCAGGCACCACGTGAGGTCGCACTCGAGGAAATTGAGGCCGTTCTGGGCGATTGTCACCTCTGCCAGCTCTACCAGTCGCGTCACAATATCGTGTTTGGCGTGGGAAACCCCCGCGCTCGCGTGATGTTTATTGGCGAGGCACCGGGCCGCAATGAGGATTTGCAGGGCGAGCCCTTTGTGGGGGCGGCAGGCGAGGACCTCAACGGCATTTTGTCCCTGGCGGGTCTTAAACGCGAAGACGTCTACATTGCCAATGTGCTTAAGTGCCGCCCGCCGGGAAACCGCAATCCGCGTCCCGAGGAAGTGCTGGCTTGCTCGCCGTTTTTGCGTGAGCAGATTCGAAGCATCTGGCCCGATATCATCGTGACGCTCGGCAACCCCGCGACGCACTTTGTGCTTAAGACCGAGATTGGCATTACTAAGCTGCGCGGTAGGTTCCACCAGATGGGGCATTTTATAGTAATGCCCACGTTCCATCCGGCAGCAGCGCTGCGCAATCCGGCGTGGCAGGAGCTGCTGGAGGAAGACTTTAAGATGCTGGGCGACTATCTGGAGCGACATCCCGCACCAGAGGACGCCTCGGAATAATAAGGAGCATATATGTCCCTGGAGCGCCTGGGGGTAGGTACTTACAAAACGACTTGCGCTGCCGATACGGAGTACTTTGGCGAGCTAATTGCACCGTGCCTTGAGGACGGCGATGTGCTCATCCTGACCGGTGGCCTGGGAGTGGGCAAAACTCACTTTACCAAGGGCGTCTCGCGCGGGCTGGGCGATGAGCATATGGTTACGAGCCCTACGTTTGCGCTCATGGCCGTTCACGATCAAGGTCGTATTCCGCTGTTTCACTTTGATCTATACCGCCTGGAGCATGCCTACGAGCTCGAGGATACGGGCATTTTCGATGTGCTGGGCTATGAGGGTGCTTGCCTGCTGGAATGGGGCGAACAATTCCAGGACGAGCTGACGGATGAGTATCTTTCGGTGACGCTCAAGCGTGATGAGGGCGACAGCGATGTGCGAACGATAACGCTTGAGGCGCACGGTGACCGCGCAATGGAGCTTTCCCATTTGATTGATAAGGCTGTACAAGATGAGCTTGCATAACGACAACGCGCTGGTGGTGGCGCTCGATACCTCGACCGACATGCTTGCCTGCGCGGCAAGCTGGATTGATGGGCAGACGGGCGAGACGAAGCTCGTGAGTGGCGACCACATGTGTCGCCGTCACGCAAACGTTGAGCTCGTGAATACCGTTGATGGCGTGCTGGCTCAAGCCGGTCTGGATCGCAGCGATGTTGGTTGCTACGTGGTCGGCCGCGGCCCGGGGTCGTTTACGGGTGTGCGTATCGGCATCTCCACTGCCAAGGGCCTCGCGCGCGGTGCCAATGTTCCGCTGCTGGGCGTGTCGACGCTCGACGCTTGCGCTTGGACGGCGTGGAAGGCTGGCGTGCGCGGCAAGCTTGGTATCTTGGCCGATGCTATGCGCGGTGAGGTATATCCGGCGCTGTATATGCTGGTCGATGAGGGTCTCGAGCGTCAATTTGAGCGCGAACACGTGGTCAAGGCCGCCGTGGCGCTCGATGAGTGGCGCCAAGCAGCGGACTGGGACCAGGTTCAGCTGACCGGTGACGGCCTCGTGCGCTATGGCAAGCTGCTGGGTGAGGACGAGACCGCCCGCTGCGTGGAGCGCGATCTGTGGTGGCCTTCGGGCGAGGGCTTGCTGCTCGCGCACGCTGCGGGTGACGGCGATCCGGCTCGCGTCCTGCCGATTTACACGCGCCTTTCTGATGCCGAGGAAAACGAGCGCAAGCGTCTTGGTCTTGCCGAGAGTGCGCAGAGCGAAATTACGGGCGTTGCCGATGAGCTCGCCGGTCGTCATCTGCAGTTCCGTCCCATGGGCGCGGCGGATGCCGAGGGCGCGAGCGCGCTAGAGGCTGCCTGCTTTGAAGGTGCCGGACACGAGGCGTGGACGCCGGACATGTTCCTGTCCGAATTGGGCGAGGACGTCGCTGCGCCGCGTAGTTGGTGGGTGGCACACGACGACGGCAAGCTGCTGGGCCTTGCCGGCGGTATGGTCGTGGACGGTGATGTGCAGATTCTGGATGTCGCCGTCGACCCGGCACATCGCCGTGAGGGCATTGCCCGCAAGCTGCTGTCGCATGTGAGCTATGATGCCCAGATGCTCGGCTGCACCACGGCTTCGCTCGAGGTCGAGGACGGCAATGAGGGCGCGATTGCGCTCTATGCCGCTCTGGGCTTTACCGAGGCGGGTCGTCGTCGTGGCTACTACGGTGCCGGCAAAGACGCCATCGTCATGACGGCCCCACTTCCCCTCGTACTTCCGGTCGATAATGCCTCGCCCGAGCCGACGGCGGCAGAGCAGCGCGTATGGCCGCTGCCTGCACCTGGGCGCTCCGAGGGGGAGCGTGCCGAAATTGAGCGCCGCCGCCTAGTGCTCGCTATCGAGAGTTCCTGCGACGAGACGGCCGTGGCGATTATCGATGCGGATGGCAATATGCTGGCCAACCAGGTGTCGACACAGATTGATTTTCACGCCCGCTTTGGCGGCGTGGTGCCCGAGATCGCTTCGCGCAAGCACGTTGAGGTTATCGTGAGTGTAGTGGATGCGGCGCTTGAGGATGCCGCAGCATCGCTTGGTCTTGAGGGTGGAGCCATTGCCCCCAGCGAGCTTGCCGCCGTGGGCGTGACACAGGGTCCGGGCCTGGTGGGCGCGCTCGTGGTTGGCGTCGCCTTCGCCAAGGGCTTTGCCTACGCTGCCGGCAAGCCGCTCGTGTGCGTCAATCATCTTGAGGGTCATCTGTTTGCCAACCTGCTGGCGCAACCCGACCTCAAACCGCCGTTTATCTTCACGCTTGTCTCGGGTGGGCACACCATGCTCGTGCACGTGAAGGCGTGGGGCGACTACGAGGTGCTCGGTGAGACGCTCGACGACGCTGTGGGCGAGGCCTTCGACAAGGTAGCCAAGGCGTTGGGTCTGGGCTATCCCGGTGGCCCCATCATCTCTAAGCTGGCCGAGACGGGCAACCCCAAGGCGATCGATTTCCCCCGTGCGCTTAACAGCAGGGGGGACTACCGCTTCTCGCTTTCGGGCCTCAAGACGGCGGTGACGCTCTACATCGAGCAAGAGACCAAGGCCGGGCGCACGATTCACCTACCCGATCTGGCGGCTTCGTTTGAGGCAGCTGTCTTTGACGTGCAGTACAAGAAGGCCAAAAACGCATTGCACGCTACCGGATGCAAGGAATACTGCATCGGCGGCGGCGTCTCGGCCAACCCGCATCTGCGCGAGATGATGATCAAGAAGCTTGGGCGTCAGGGGATTCGCGTAACGGTGCCGCCCTTGTCTGCCTGCACCGATAACGCCGCCATGATCGCGGAGGTCGCCCGCC
>OATJ01001264.1_pt1 | contig 10657 bp, 9 predicted proteins | sample 1516661 | NCBI WGS metagenome assembly OATJ01 (sample SAMEA2579951, study PRJEB22360) | human gut metagenome
AACTGGTGAAATCAAGTGCAGACAGCCTTGCCGGAATCAAGACAGACTTTGAGAAGAATGTAAAGAGCAGTCTGGATGAACTGGGAGATTCGATGGGAGACACAAGCAGTAATCTGAACCTTTTGATGGATCGCCTGGATGAAGGTGTAGACGGGGTATATGATTTGTCAACTTCAGCGTCGGCTGATCTGACACAGATTAACACAGCGCTGAATCATTCTTGCAATCTGCTCAATACAGCAGCAGAAAGAATCAGCAATACGACAGGAAAAATCGGAGAAATGCAGCAAAGCGGTGATTTCTCACAATTAGAAGAACTGATCTCCGGGGATTCTAATGTGATCGGAGAGTTCCTGGCAGCACCGGTAAGCCTGAAGACAAATCAGGTCTATAAGATTGAAAATTATGGTTCTTCGATGGCACCGTTCTATTCCACACTGTCGATCTGGATCGGTGGAATTGTGCTGGTTGCCATGTTAAAGACAGGCGTTTCGTCAAAATGCACCGAAGGTCTTAAGAAAGTAAAACCGCATCAGGAATACCTGGGACGATATCTCCTCTTCCTGATCGTAGGTCTCCTGCAGAGTACCCTGATCTGTCTGGGGGATCTGTTATACCTGGGAATTCAGTGCAAGCATCCGTTCCTCTTCATGCTGGCAGGGTGGTTCTCGAGCATTGTATATGTGAATATCATCTATACACTGACAGTATCATTCGGAGATATCGGAAAAGCGGTCAGCGTTGTACTTCTGGTTATGCAAGTGGCAGGTTCCGGAGGAACCTTCCCAATTGAAGTCGCACCGGCCTTCTTCAAAGCCGTATATCCGTTACTGCCATTCGTTCACAGCATGGCGGCGCTTAGGGAGACAATTGGCGGTATGTATGGTATGACCTACTGGACAGAACTTGGAAAGCTTGGAATCTTTTTGATCCTGTCCCTGATCCTTGGATTGCTCCTTCGTAAACCGGTGATCCGGATGAATGAGGCATTTGCAGAAAAACTGGAAGAGACGAAGATCATGTAAAGCGAAAGTACAGAGAAGTTGCCACTGGCAACTTCTTTTGCATACTTTGGTATATAAGAAATACCGGCAGTGACAGTTTTTCTGTATGCGTGAATTGAAAAAGTGATTTTCTTATGATAAAATTAAATGGAATTATGATGCAATAATAAGACACACAGCGTCTGAAATATATGGAGGTAATCAAAATGGAAAGTTATAAGCAGGAGTTTATTGAATTTATGGTAGAGAGCGACGTGCTCAAATTTGGAGAATTTACATTAAAGAGTGGAAGAAAATCCCCGTTTTTTATGAATGCCGGAGCCTACGTAACAGGATCACAGCTTAAGAAGTTAGGTCAGTATTATGCAAAAGCAATCCATGATACATACGGAGATGACTTTGATGTATTATTCGGACCGGCCTATAAGGGAATTCCGCTTGGAGTTGTAACAGCGATCGCTTACAGTGATCTGTATGGAAAAGAAGTACGTTACTGTTCTGATCGTAAAGAAGAGAAAGACCACGGTGCAGATAAGGGAAGCTTTCTTGGAAGCAAATTAAAAGATGGAGATCGTGTGATCATGATTGAAGATGTGACAACATCAGGTAAATCCATGGAAGAGACTGTTCCGAAAGTAAAAGGCGCAGCAGATGTAACAATCGTAGGTCTGATGGTATCTCTGAACCGTATGGAAGTCGGAAAAGGCGGCGAGAAGTGTGCGTTAGATGAGATCAAAGATCTGTACGGATTCGATACAGCAGCAATCGTAACGATGGAAGAAGTTGTAGAATGCCTGTATAACAAAGAATGCAATGGAAAAGTTGTGATCGATGATACATTAAAAGCAGCAATCGACGCATATTATGAACAGTACGGAGCAAAATAGGAACGGGGGAGAACACGAGTATGAATGAAAAAGCATATAAAGCAATGGGATTAGCCGGTGCTGCAGTGGGTATTGTTGTTACAGTAGTAGGAATCGCAGCAGGTGTGATCTCTATTATCAGCGGTGCCCGTTTACTGAAAGAGAAAAAAGGAATACTTTTTTAATACCGAAGAGATACGGGAGGTTGTAGGACATTGGATTCAAAGAAGCGAAAAAGAATCCGGATACTGGGAAAGATATTATTTATATTATATGTAATATTTATTATATATTTCCTTCTGTTCTCTGACTGGTATGGACGTACGGGGGAGATGCGGGAATACCACTACAATCTGGTATTGTTTAAAGAAATCAAAAGATTCTGGCAGTACCGTGAGCAGGTGGGATTCTTTGCAATGTTCACTAATTTATTTGGAAATGTACTCATATTTGTTCCATTTGGATTTTTCCTTCCGATGGGAAGCAGGCAAAGAAGCTTTTTCGGTACAGCATTTTACAGTTTTGGACTGAGCCTTTGTGTGGAAGTGTTCCAGTTTATCACAAAAGTCGGAAGCTTTGATGTAGATGACCTGTTACTGAATACGATCGGAGGAATCTGTGGATATATACTATTTGTAATATGTGCGGCAATAAGGAGAAGACATGCTGGGAAAAAAACTAAGAACAGAAGATGACAGAATCAAAGCGGCAGCGAAAGCACGCAAGAAAAAGCGTAAAAAAATGATCAAAACGAAATATGGACAGAAAGCAGTCAGACACTCCAAAAGGGGTGTCTATTCCTGTACTTATGCAGTAGTGATTGCCTTCCTGGTGATCGTCATGATCCTCTTTTCGTTTATGAATAAAGGAAATGTAAATATATTAATGGGATTTTTCGGACTCGGAACCTGTGTGATGGCAGTGATCGGAATCTGGCTTGGCATCAAGGGATTCAGAGAACGCGAAAAGATCTATACGACCTGCAAGGTTGGAATCACAGTAAATGCGGTATTCCTTGTTGCTATGGTTGCATTATTTGTCAGGGGGCTTATGTAGATGATAGAAGAAAGATATGAGCTGGCACTTGACCGTATCCGTCTGATGCAGACAGAAGATACGGTTGGGGAGCCTTACAGAGACTATTTTAAGAAGATGGCAGAGTTCGTGCTTATGCTGGACGAACTGAGAACAGAACTTCTGGATGGCAGATACCAGAAGCTTGAATTAGATGAATTAAGAAAATGGAACAGACGGCTGTATCAGGATGTTTTGCCGGGGCAGTATGAGAAAAGTTATGCGAATCCGGATTATGCGTGTAAGATGCTAGGAAAAGAATCGGGACAGATTCTGGGAATGTTATATGCGGAACTTCGTGGGGCAGTCGTTTATGTTTTTGAAGGAAAGACAGAATATCTGGCAATCCTGTATGAATTGTTGATCGAGGTATACAACCAGTTCGAAGAAGAACCGGATCCGAAGGCTGTCCGGGATACGTTCTACTGGTATGCCAGTGATTACTGTGATGTATTCCTTGCGGACCGCATCCGGGAGCAGGTTTTGCCGGAGGAGTCATTTGCAACAGATTTGATCATGAACAGTGATCTTACAGATCTCAGATATCTGTATCAGTTTGGAGAGTACATCAGTGAAAATGAATGGAAGACGGCAGAGCATCTGAACAGTCTTCCAGAAGAGACGATCCGGAAGATGGCAGATGTCTATACAGAAGGATACCGCATCGGATTCGTGAATACGGGAAAAGACCTTTCGAAGAAATCAGTGGTAAACATCCGTTACATTCTTGGATTCGAGCGCGTGGTAAAAAAAGCAATCGAGAATTTCGAAAAAATGGGCTTAAAACCGGTCATCTACCGTGCGGCAGTCAGTGTGCTGACAAAGAGACAGCATATTAAGATCGGATATTATGGAGCAGTGGCGAACAAGCAGTATGAATATGATCACAAAGATGACCAGGCACTCTTCATGGATAAGAAATATCTGGAGCGTAAACTGGAAGTGATGCAGACGACTTACGAGCATCATAAGAAAGAAGCCGCCGGATTCGCAGGACCGGCATGCATCGATATGTTCGGAGAAGAGCCGTTTGAACCGGAAGCAAAAGAGACAGTCGCAAAGCTTTCAAAGAGTCAGGAAGAGATGATCCTTCAGTATGACAGCCGCCAGAGCCAGATGGTGAACCAGTATATCAAGGGAGAAGAAAGAAGCTTTACGATCATTGCCTATCCGGTACCGGAGATCGGAGAGAAGTACGAAGAAATCTTCGACGAGATCATACGTATCAATACGCTGGATGCCAAATTATATGAGAAAGTACAGCAGACGTTGATCGATGCCCTGGATCAGGGAGAATACGTACACATTCTCGGGACAAATGGCAACCGTACGGACCTGAATGTACAGCTTCATCCACTGAATGATCCGAAAAAAGAGACAATTTTTGAGAACTGCGTGGCAGACGTAAATATTCCGGTCGGGGAAGTATTTACCTCACCGGTACTGGAAGGAACGAACGGAGTCCTGCATGTTAGCAAAGTCTATCTGAATGAACTGCAGTACCGTGATCTGGAAATCACATTCTCGAACGGTATGGTATCAGAATACAACTGTGCGAATTTTGAACGTGAACTGGAGAATAAAGCATATATTCATGATAACGTGCTGTACAAGCATCCGACACTGCCGCTCGGTGAGTTTGCAATCGGAACGAATACAACCGCATACGTAACTGCGAAGAAGTACGGAATCGAAGATAAGATGCCGATCCTGATCGCGGAGAAAATGGGACCACATTTTGCAGTGGGAGATACCTGTTACAGCTGGTGTGAGGATATCAAAGTCTATAACCCGAACGGAAAAGAGATCATTGCCAGAGACAATTCGGTATCGATCCGCAGAAAAGAAGATGTGTCAAAAGCATATTTCCATTGCCATACAGATATTACGATCCCGTATGAAGAACTGGGCAGTATTACAGTTATTACAAAGGATAAAAAAGAGATCACATTACTGAAAAATGGAAAATTTGTACTTCCTGGCACAGAGATTTTAAATGAACCATTGAAAAATTCTAATAAATAGGGTATGATTTATTTGTCAAACTTATAAGAAAGGATGAAAATTATGCCAAAAGTAGGAATTATTATGGGCAGTGACTCAGATCTTAAGGTTATGAGTAAGGCTGCAGTAATGCTGGAAGAGTTAGGAATCGAGTATGAGATGACGATCATCTCAGCACATCGTGAACCAGATGAACTGATTGAATGGACCAGAGGAGCAGAAGACCGTGGAATCAAGGTTATGATCGCCGGTGCAGGAATGGCAGCAGCCCTTCCGGGAATGTGTGCAGCATTATTTGCCCTTCCGGTTATTGGTGTACCTCTTTCTGGAAAGAATCTGGATGGAATGGATGCAGTGTTCTCAATCATGCAGATGCCGCCGGGGGTTCCGGTTGCAACCGTTGCGATCGACGGAGCAAAGAATGCAGCAATTCTTGCAGCAAAGATTCTTGCAGCTTCAGATGAAGAACTTCTGAATAAATTAAAAGCTTATACAGCAGAGCAGAAAGAGGCAGTCAAAGCCAAAGCAGCAAAGCTTGATTCTATCGGATATGAGGCATATCTGGCATCAAAATAATAGATATAAGAGTACAAAATAAACAACGAGTACAAAGGAGATCGGGTTATGGATTACAAAAAAGCTGGTGTGGATATTGAAGCAGGTTACAAGTCAGTAGAACTTATGAAAGAGCATGTAAAGAAGACCATGCGTCCGGAAGTTCTGGGCGGACTCGGAGGATTCTCAGGAGCATTCTCTCTTGCGAAGATCAAAGAGATGGAAGAGCCGGTACTGTTATCCGGAACAGACGGATGTGGAACAAAGGTAAAACTTGCCATGATCATGGATAAGCATGATACCATCGGAATTGATGCAGTAGCTATGTGTGTAAATGATATCGCATGTGCAGGTGGAGAGCCATTATTCTTCTTAGATTACATTGCATGTGGCAAGAACTATCCGGAGAAGATCGCATCGATCGTAAAAGGTGTGGCAGAAGGTTGTCTCCAGTCAGAAGCAGCACTGATCGGTGGTGAGACGGCAGAACACCCTGGACTTATGCCGGAAGACGAATACGACCTTGCAGGATTCGCAGTTGGTGTGTGCGACAAGAAAGACATGATCACAGGAGAAGACTTAAAAGCTGGAGATGTACTGATCGGTATGGCATCTACAGGTGTCCACAGCAACGGATTTTCTCTGGTACGTAAAGTATTCGAGATGACAAAAGAATCCCTAGATACATATTATGATGACCTTGGAACGACACTTGGAGAGGCACTGCTTGCGCCGACAAGAATCTATGTCAAAGCATTAAAGAGCGTAAAGAACGCAGGCGTGAAAGTGAAAGCCTGCAGCCATATCACAGGTGGCGGATTCTATGAGAACATTCCGAGAATGTTAAAAGACGGAGTAAGAGCCGTTGTAGAAAAAGACAGCTACCCGATTCCTCCAATTTTCACAAAGCTTGCAAAAGAGGGTAACGTTGACGAGTATGCAATGTACAATACTTATAACATGGGTATCGGTATGATCGTTGCCGTTGATCCTGCTGATGTGGATAAGACAATGGAAGCAATCAAAGCGACAGGTGATACTCCGTATGTGATCGGTCATATCGAAGACGGAGAAAAAGGAGTGACATTATGCTAAATGTCGTAGTTCTGGTATCCGGCGGCGGAACGAATCTGCAGGCAATCATAGATGCGGTAGATTCCGGCGTGATCACGAACACGAAGATCGTCGGTGTGATCAGTAATAATAAAAATGCATATGCACTGGAGCGTGCCAAGAAACACGGCATTCCGAATCAGTGCATTTCTCCAAAAGATTATGAAAGCCGTGAGATTTTCAATCAGGAATTTATGAAGGCTGTAGATGCTCTGCAGCCGGATCTGATCGTACTGGCCGGATTCCTTGTAGTGATTCCTGCAGAAATGATCGCAAAATACAGAAACCGTATGATCAATATCCATCCATCCCTGATCCCGGCATTCTGCGGAACCGGGTTCTATGGGCTGAAGGTGCATGAAAAAGCACTGGAACGCGGCGTGAAAGTGGTAGGAGCCACAGTGCATTTTGTGGATGAAGGGACCGATACAGGCCCGATCATTTTACAGAAAGCAGTTGAAGTAGAACAGGGAGACACTCCGGAAGTTCTGCAGAGACGTGTGATGGAGCAGGCAGAGTGGAAGATCCTGCCAAGAGCCATTGATCTGATTGCAAACGGCAAAGTAAAAGTAGAAGGACATCATGTGACGATCGAGTCATAGAGGATAAAGGAGCAGTGTAAGATGAAAGTATTAATCGTTGGAAGTGGCGGAAGAGAACATGCAATCGCATACAGCGTTGCAAAAAGCGATAAGGTAGACAAGATTTACTGCACTCCGGGCAATGCGGGAATTGCGGAATTTGCAGAATGCGCACCGATCGGAGCCATGGAATTTGACAAGATCGTAGCATTTGCAAAAGAAAAAGAGATTGATCTCGTAATCGTAGGAATGGATGATCCACTGGTTGGCGGTCTGGTAGACGAACTGGAAGCAGCAGGCATCCGCACCTTCGGACCTAGAAAGAATGCAGCCATCCTTGAGGGATCAAAAGCATTTTCCAAGGATCTTATGAAGAAATACAACATTCCGACTGCAGCGTATGAGAATTTCACAGATCCTGCCAAGGCAATCGAATATCTGAAGACAGAAGTCAAATTCCCGATCGTATTAAAAGCAGACGGTCTGGCACTTGGAAAAGGTGTGTTGATCTGTAAGGATCTGGAAGAGGCAGAAGAAGGCGTGAAGACGATCATGTTGGATAAGAAATTCGGTACAGCCGGTAATGAGATGGTTATTGAAGAATTCATGACAGGAAGGGAAGTATCTGTATTATCATTTGTAGATGGTAATACGATTAAGACCATGACTTCCGCACAGGATCACAAGCGCGCAGGAGACGGAGATACCGGTCTGAATACAGGCGGAATGGGAACATTTTCCCCAAGCCCGTTCTATACAGAGGAAGTAGACGAGTTCTGTAAGAAATATGTATATCAGCCTACAGTAGATGCTATGAAAGCAGAAGGAAGACCTTTCAAAGGTGTTATTTTCTTCGGACTGATGTTGACAGCAGACGGACCAAAGGTTCTGGAATACAATGCCAGATTCGGAGATCCGGAGGCACAGGTTGTTCTTCCTAGAATGAAGAATGATATCATTGATGTAGTAGAAGCTTGTATAGACGGTACTCTGGATCAGATCGATCTGCAGTTTGAAGACAATGCGGCAGTATGTGTCGTTCTGGCAAGTGACGGATATCCGGTGAAATATGACAAAGGACTTCCAATCAGCGGACTGGATGAATTTGGGAAACATGAAGGCTATTACTGCTTCCATGCAGGAACGAAGTTCGACGGAGACCAGATCGTGACCAATGGCGGACGTGTACTTGGCGTGACAGCAAAGGGAAAAGACTTGAAAGAAGCAAGAGCCAATGCATATACGGCTACGGAATGGGTGAAATTCGATAATAAATATATGCGTCATGATATTGGAAAAGCAATTGACGAGGCGTAAACAGCAAAAATATGGAAACTGTGAATTGCAGTGGAATTTAATGCAAAAAGAATGAAAGAAAGAGCTTACGATTTAGGTTGTAAGCTCTTTTTAGTTGTGTTATAGTATCTCTATAACAAAAGAAAATGACAGGTAACAGGTGATAAGATGTTGATAGAAATTGATTTTAACAGCAATGAAGCAATCTATGTACAGTTGCAGAATCAGATCATCATGGGGATCGCAACAGATGCAATCCGTGAGGGAGATACCCTGCCGTCCGTCAGACAGCTGGCAGATACAGTAGGAATCAATATGCACACAGTGAACAAAGCATATTCGATCCTGAGGCAGGAAGGATTTATTCAGTTGGACAGAAGAAGGGGAGCAGTGGTCGCCATTGATGCGGATAAGGCACAGGCCATGCTAAAACTTCGGGAAAAGCTTGCGATATTACTTGCAAAGGGATGCTGCAAGAATATCAGCAGAGAAGATGTGCATGCATTGGTAGATGAGATATTTGACGAATATAGAAGATAGACAGAAAGGAACAGACAGGCATGGATTATACAAGACAAGCGAAGGAAGTGCTGAAGATCGCAGAAAAAAGTGCGAAAGAGATGGCACATCCTTATGTGGGAACAGAGCATCTGCTTCTGGGACTCAGAAAAGTATACACCGGTGTTGCGGCGCAGGTTCTGGGTGCGAACGGAGTAGATGAGGAGAATATACAGAAAGTAATGTCTGAACTGATATCTCCGTCAGGAGAGATGACGGGCAGAAAGAGACCGGAATTCAGTCCGAGACTGGAATACATTCTGGAAGACAGTAAAGTAGAAGCGGAACAATTCCATTCAGAAGAGATTGGAACAGAGCATATGCTGATAGCACTTATCCGTGATATAGACTGTGTAGCGACAAAGATTTTAACGACACTTGGAGTCAATCTTCAGAAGATATATCAGGAAATATTTGAGACTGTTGGCATTGACCCGAAGGCTTATCAGGAAGAATACGGACCGGAAGGAGGAAGAAAGAACGGGGTACTGGATCAGTATGGTACGGATCTGACAGCAGAGGCGGAAGAAGGAAAGCTTGATCCTGTTATTGGAAGAGAAGAGGAGATCGGACGTCTGATGCAGGTCTTAAGCAGACGGACCAAGAACAATCCGTGTCTGGTCGGAGAGCCGGGTGTCGGTAAGACGGCAGTGATCGAGGGACTTGCAACGCAGATTGCAGAAGGTATCGTGCCGGAAGGAATTCGTGGAAAACGTATTTATACGATGGATCTGGCGAGCATGATCGCGGGATCAAAATACCGTGGAGAGTTTGAAGAGCGTATGAAGCGTCTGATCCAGGAGGTAAAGGCAGCAGGTAATATCATTTTGTTCCTGGATGAAGTCCATACGATCATCGGTGCAGGCGGCGCAGAAGGAGCAATGGATGCGTCTAATATTCTGAAACCGTCCCTTGCAAGAGGAGAACTGCAGCTGATCGGTGCAACGACGATCGTAGAGTATCGCAAATCCATCGAAAAAGATGCAGCACTGGAAAGAAGATTCCAGCCGATCACGGTGGAAGAGCCGGATAAAGAGCAGTGTCTTGAAATTTTAAAAGGCTTATGCTCCAGATATGAAAAACATCACAAAGTAAAGATACAGGAAGAAGCACTGGAGGCAGCAGTGAATTACTCCAGCCGTTATATCAATGACCGTTTCCTTCCGGATAAAGCAATTGATGTGGTGGATGAAGCGTGCTCAAAAGTGAGCCTGCGTGGATTTAAAGTACCGGAAAATGTATACAAACTGGAAAAGACACAGACAGAACTGGCGAAAGAACTGGAAGATGCGATCAAGAGTGGCAATATGACAGAGGCCTCCATGCTTCACAAAGAACTGAATGAAGCAGAAGAAAAATTAGAACAGATTAAGAAACGTTTCCATAAGAGAAATAATGTAAAACATCTGGAAGTGACAGAAGAAGACATCGCAGAGGTCGTATCACAGTGGACCAAAATTCCGGTGAGCCGTCTGGCAGAGTCGGAAAGTGCGAAGTTAAATAAACTGGAACAGACACTGCATAAGCGTGTGATTGGTCAGGATGAAGCAGTAACAGCGGTTGCCAAATCTATCAAGCGTGGAAGAGTCGGCTTGAAAGATCCGAA
>OATJ01001265.1_pt1 | contig 10654 bp, 9 predicted proteins | sample 1516661 | NCBI WGS metagenome assembly OATJ01 (sample SAMEA2579951, study PRJEB22360) | human gut metagenome
ATTTTCTTTTTTTCAGCGTGTTGAACAATTTTTTTATTACTTTTTTCTCCGGAACCTCCGGAAGGTATAACAGAGGTCAAAATAGGTCTGCTCGTCCCCCTCTTCCGCCAGATACCATCCCTCTTCCTCTTCCAAATCAGGAAAGTATGCATCCCCGTCATAGGTATAATCAATACTGGTCACATGGGCCGTTGTGCAATAGGGAAGGAACTGCCGGTAAATGCTCTCCCCTCCTATGATATAGATATCATCTTCATCGTAATCCTTAAGCGCCTTAAGCGCCTCCTCCAGGCTGTGGCAGACCACTGCGCCCTTTACCTTATACTGCATATCATGGGTCAGGACAATATTTACCCGGTTTCCAAAGGGCTGTCCTCCCGGCAGTCCCTCCAGGGTCCTGCGCCCCATGACCACCACCTTGCCGGCCGTCTCCTTAAGGAACATCTGCCGGTCGGCCGGAATCGTCACCAGTGGCCTGCCGTCCTTGCCGATGGCCCAATGCCTGTCCGCTGTCACGCAAAGATTCAATATTCCCTCACCTTACCCTTCTGTATATTCTGAATTCAAAGGAAATGCCCTCATGCTCCCTGCCATCGCTGACCGACTCCAGTTTCCAGTTTTCATCCTGATCCAGATTTTCAAAATCCGTGTCCACATCAAAGGTCCTGTGGATGTAGGTCACATATGCCTTATTGCAGTAGGGAAGAAACTCCCTGTATATCATGCCTCCGCCGATAATGAACACATCATCCTCATTACAGTCCTTTAATGCCTCCAGCACATCCTCCGCCCTATGGTACACCTGCACGCCCTCAGGAGAATACGCTTCATTTCTGGACAAAACCATATTTACGCGGTTCTTCAGGGGCTTTCCACCGGGAAAGCTCTCCAGGGTCCTGCGTCCCATGACCACGGTCCTGCCACTGGTGGTCTCTCTGAAATACTTCATATCCTCAGGGAGATGCGCAAGGAGACCGCCGTCCTTACCTATTCCCCATTTCTCATCCACTGCAACAATCAGATTCATGTGTGAATACCTCCCATTTTCTTCCAGGTATCTGTTTATCCCTGTCCCGATCACCGGTCTTGACCGATTATATCATGAAACCCTTTGAAAGAAAAGGTGTCCTCTGTTATAATGATTCCATATTTAAAATGGAGGACAATGAACATGAGCTACGCAGACCAGATATTCATACAGAACTGCAACGATATATTAGAACACGGCGTCTGGGATACAGACTATGACGTGCGTCCCGTATGGGAGGACGGCACCCCGGCCCACACCATCAAGCGCTTCGGCATCGTGAACCGCTACGATCTTACCAGGGAATTTCCCGTCATCACCCTGCGGCGCACTGCCTTTAAGTCGGCGGTGGACGAGCTTCTGTGGATATGGCAGAAAAAATCCAACAACATCCATGACCTGAACAGCCACATCTGGGATTCATGGGCAGATGAGAACGGCAGCATAGGCAAGGCCTACGGCTACCAGCTGGGTGTAAAGCACCATTATAAGGAAGGGGATTTTGACCAGGTAGACCGCATCCTGTATGACCTGAAGCACAATCCCTTAAGCCGCCGGATCATGTCCAATATCTACAACCACCATGATCTATGCGAAATGAACCTCTATCCCTGCGCCTACAGCATGACCTTCAATGTCTCCGGTAATACCCTGAACGGTATCTTAAACCAGCGCTCCCAGGACATGCTGACAGCCAACAGCTGGAACGTATGCCAGTACGCGGTCCTGCTCCACATGCTGGCGCAGGTAAGCGGCCTGAAACCCGGTGAATTGGTCCATGTTATTGCAGACGCCCATATCTACGACCGGCATATACCGATGGTGGAGGAGTTGCTGAAACGGGAGCCTTACCCAGGTCCAACCCTGTCCATGGACACTTCCATCCAGAATTTCTATCAGTTCACCACTGACAGCTTCCGGCTGGAAGATTATCAGTATCACACCTTTAGCGAGAAGATTCCTGTGGCTATATAGGCAGGCTGTAAGCAAAGCATAGAAACAGACGATAAAAAGCCCAGAGAATAAAAAATGATATGAAAGACGGATGGACCTCTCCTCGTTCCATCCGTCTTTCGTTTCACATCCTGTCTTCAATTCTTATTTAAACCATCTTATATCCAATCAATGAAAGATATTATAAATACCGGCCAATGCCAGCAAAGAGGAAACCGCCACCATTGCCACCGACCACAGGAACATGGTGGCAAATGCCTTTTCATTGTCAAACTCATCCCGCAGAATAGGATCGCCTGCTATGGATGAGATAATCAACCCTCCCACGCTGGATGCCGGGCTGAAACACGCGCTGCTGGAACCGATCAGCATAGCGCTTAACAGGCCTATCTGGGTAAGACTTCCGCCTATCTCCTCCACCAGTTCCCCCACCGTTGGAGTCAGGGTCGGCACCACCACTCCCAGTGTGGAGGAAAACCAGGACATAACGCCCGCCGTCATGCAGGACGCCCCGGACGCTGTCACGGAATTCGTGAAGGCCGCGATAACCTTAGTCAATATCTCGATTCCTCCGGATGTTATAACCATATTCATTAGTACGCCCACGCCTGTTACCATGATGATGGTATTCCAGGGAACCGAGTGGAACGCTGTCTTTTCATCAATCACACCTGCCGCAATCAGACAAACGGAGACTGTCAATGCCACCAGACCGGAATCCAGTCCCAGAGCCATGATGCAGATTATCATTACCACAAGTCCTCCCAGGGCCACCCACTGCTTTGGGGACAGCGGCTCTATCTCCAGACGTACAGTCCCTGTTTTCTTTGTCCTATAGCCCCTGAAAAAGACAAATGCCAGGGATGCAATGATAAACATGGCAATGGTCATATTGATTGTAAGAGACATGAGGCCCCCGTCTATTTCCTGTTTTGCCAGCAGATTTAATACAATATTTCCATCCGGTGACACCCTGGTATACCTTCCGGCCTGCGCTCCTGCATTTCCTATAATCATAAGCATTAGCGGGTCATAACCAGTGGCATGGATAACGGGAATCGTAATGCCGCATATAAATGCCAGGCCTGCAAAGCCTCCTGCCAAAGCCGAAACACACCATGCTGACAAAAACAGAATGACAGGCACCATCCACACCATCTTTCCGAATACATTGATCAGCCGGCGCATAACCTGTTCCAGGCAGCCGTTGGTGGTAATGATTCCAAACAACAGGGTCAGGCCGAACAACGTGATGAAAAGCGAGGAACTGTAACCAGCCACAATCTCCTTTGTCGTATAATCCCCGCTGACATATCCCAGAATAACTGCGGCAGCCATGGCCAATACCCCTACGTTCAGCTTTCTGAAAAAACCAATGGCGATCACCGCAACCAGTATCAATAATGCTACAATCCCAATATTCATAGATTACCCCACATCTCCCCATCGTTCCATGGCACGGTCCACAAAGGCCGCGCTGCTGCCCGCATAATTTGCAGGCTCCAGCAGTTCCTCCAGTGTCTCCCTGTTAATCTTACTGGTGACACGGCAATCCTCCAGCAAAACATCCAAAAGCATCCTGTCCTCCTCAAACGCTTTCATGGAGCCGTCGTAAATGACATCATGTGCATTCTGCCTCCCCAGATAATGGCCCAGGTTTAACATAGCCCTCTCTGATACAATCAGGCCCTTTGTCATATAGAGATTCTTTCGGATCCTGTCCTCATGCACAATCATATTTTCCAGAATGATTTTCAGCATGGCAATCGCTCCGTCCAACATAATACATATCTGTGGAATATAACTCCATTCTGTCTGCCAAAACGACATATCCCTCTCATGCTCCTGAATCATGGCTCCAAAGCTTAAGGCAGCATTGGCCTGCACGATGCGGACCGTGGCCAATATATTTTCACATACCATGGGATTCCTTTTATGAGGCATGGTGCTGGAGCCCACCTTTCCCATGGCAAAGCTCTCCTCCAATTCACATATTTCCGTGCGCTCCAGGTTTATGAATTCATTGGAAATCTTTCCCACTGTTCCCGCAATCATTGCAACCGTTGAGGCGAACTCTGCAAAGCCATCTCTTGCCACATGCCATGTTGTGACCGGCACACTAAGTCCCAGGTTTTTACAATATCTTTCCTGTACGTCAAAGCCCTGGTCTCCCAGTGATGCCAGCGTGCCTGCCGCCCCTGCCAGCTGGCCCACCAGGTACCTGGACTTTCCCTCCTCCAGGCGTTCCAAATGCCTTCCGAATTCATCGGCCCAGATGGCTATTTTATATCCCAGTGTAATGGGGACTGCGTGCTGTCCGTGGGTCCTGCCTGCCATAACCAGATTCTGGTTCTCCTTTGCCCGTTTCAGACAGAGCCCCAGCAGTTCCTTTACCTGGGATGTCAGTATCCTGTGAGCGTCCTTGATCTGCAGTACTACGGCCGTATCCATGATATCCTGGGTTGTTGCCCCCCAGTGGATGTATCCTCCGGCCTTCTTTCCGCACACCTTTTCAAATCCGCGTATCTGGGGCATCAGCGGATGCGACGTTGCAAAGAAACCCTTTCGCACCTCATCCATATTCATATTTTCCCATTTTGCGCACTTCCGGATATGCTCACCTGCCTCCTTCGGCACAATTCCCAGCTCCGTTTCCGCCTCTGCCAGCGCCACCCATGCATTCAGCCAGTTCTGCATAAGCTGTTCATCTGAAAATACCGCCCTCATTTCCGGTGTTCCATATTGGTCCTTAAACATATCTGAATCTATAACAAATGATGCCATCCTAATCTCTCCTGTTCTGTTTTTCTCTATTTTCCCGCAACTCCGCTTTTCCTTGCCGCCTTTGCAACCGCCTCTGCCACTGCTTTTCCCACCCGCTCATCAAAAGCAGCGGGAATCACATATTCCTCCGTCAGCTCTTCCTCTGATATCAGACCGGCAATGGCTTTTGCTGCCGCTATCTTCATGTCGTCATTGATGTCTCTTGCCCTGACGTCAAATGTACCGCGAAAAATGCCAGGAAAGGCCAGGCCGTTATTTACCTGGTTGGGATAATCACTGCGGCCGGTTGCCACAACCCTTGCCCCTGCTGCTTTTGCCTGCTCCGGATAAATCTCCGGCGTAGGATTGGCGCAGGCAAATATAATCGCATCCCCCGCCATGGAGGCCACCATCTCCTCTGTCAGGGTACCTGGGGCGCTGACACCAATAAACACATCGGCTCCTACGATTACTTCTTTTAAAGTGCCTCTGCGGCATTCCCGGTTGGTGATTTCTGCTATCTCCGCCTTGACGGCATTCATGCCCTGTTCCCGTCCCTTGTACACAGCTCCGGTACGGTCGCATAATGTCACGTCCTTTATTCCATATGTAAGCAGAAGCTTTGTGATGGATAGGGCTGCCGCTCCTGCCCCGTTCAAAACCACCCTGACCTGATCCGGCCTTTTTCCCACCAGCCTCAAAGCATTGGCAAGCCCTGCCAGAGTGACCACTGCCGTTCCATGCTGGTCGTCGTGGAAAATAGGAATATCACAGATTTCCTTCAACCGTCTCTCTATCTCAAAGCATCTGGGTGCCGAGATATCCTCCAGGTTAACTCCGCCGAAGCTTCCTGAAATCAGATGGATGGTTTTTACGATTTCATCCACATCCTTACTTTTAATACAGAGTGGAAAGGCATCTACATCCCCGAATGTTTTAAACAGAACGCATTTGCCCTCCATCACAGGCATTCCCGCCTCCGGTCCTATGTCGCCGAGCCCGAGTACAGCTGTTCCGTCCGTAACCACCAGGCACATGTTCCATCTTCTAGTCAGATCAAACGATTTTTCCACATCCTTCTGAATTTCCAGACAGGGCTGCGCCACGCCGGGTGTGTACGCCAGTGACAGGTCCTCCCGTGTCCTGACCGGAACCGTAGAAACCACCGCTATTTTGCCTCTCTTCTCATAATGCATTTTTAAACTTTCCGCTGCATAATCCCGCTTTGATTCTGTCATGTTTTCCCCTCATTCTTTTATCTGTTTCTCTGTTACCCGGCCGGATAAGTTATATTTATTATATCTATTGTACCGGAATCTGTACAATATCAATGATTAATGGAACCATAGTTCCTATCTATCCTGATAAAATAATATCAAATCATGGCTTCAGGACGAATGACCTGAGCAAACTGTTCCCTGCTCATAAAACCTAGCTCTGCGCAGGCATCCCTCAGGGATATATTCTCCCTGTACGCTTTCTTTGCTGTCTTAGCCCCATTGTCATATCCTATATATGGATTCAGTGCAGTGACCAGCATCAGCGAATTGTGAAGATTCCAGTCCATCCGTTCCCGGTTGGCCTTTATTCCGGACACGCAGTTTTTGCAAAAGGAGTCTGTTCCATCTGCAAGCAGATTTACTGACTGCAGAAAATTGTAAATACACACCGGCATAAACACATTGAGTTCAAAATTCCCCTGAGAGGCTGCCAGCCCCACGGCCGTATCATTTCCCATGACCTGTACCGCTATCATGGTCATGGCCTCGCATTGGGTAGGGTTTACCTTGCCCGGCATAATGGAGCTTCCCGGTTCATTTTCCGGAATTGTAATCTCTCCCAGGCCGCAGCGGGGCCCGCTGGCAAGCCACCGTATGTCGTTAGCCATCTTCATCATATTAGCCGCCAGTGCCTTCAGGGCCCCATGGGCAAATACCAGGGCATCCCTGGAGGAAAGTCCGTGGAATTTGTTCTTTTCCGGTATAAAGGGTTTATCGGTAAGTTCAGACAATATTTTTATTGCTTCCTCCGAAAATCCCCGGGGCGTATTCAGCCCTGTTCCCACTGCCGTGCCTCCCAGAGCCAGCTCCCTTAGTCCGGGCAGGGATGCTTCTATCATAGACTTCCCCTTTTCTGTCATTTCCCTCCATCCGCTTATCTCCTGGGAAAATCCAATAGGTGTCGCGTCCTGAAGATGAGTTCTGCCGGTTTTTACGATTCCCCGGTTTTCTTCTTCCAGTCTCCTCAGCGTCCTGGTAAGCCCTGACAGCGCAGGCAGAAGCCGGTCCTCCATAGACATAACTGCGGCCAGATGCATGGCAGATGGAAATACGTCATTGGAGCTCTGAGACATATTTACATGGTCATTGGGGTGAAGCATGCTTTCTCCCGCCAGCCTGTTTCCCCTGTTGGCAATCACTTCATTTACATTCATATTGGTCTGGGTCCCGCTTCCCGTCTGCCAGACCGAAAGCGGAAAATTCCCGTCCAGCCGTCCTTCCTCCAGTTCATCACATACCCTTATAATCAGGTCCCGGCGTCTGAGATCCAGTTTTCCCAGGTTGTAGTTGGCCATTGCCGCTGCTTTTTTCAGCATTCCCAATGCCCGGATAAGCTCCGGCGGCATCTTTTCACTCCCTATCCTGAAATTCTCATAGCTTCGCTGTGTCTGCGCGCCCCAGTACACATCTGCCGGCACCTTCATCTCCCCCATTGAATCCCGTTCCACACGATACTCCATAAAAATACCTCTTTCCTGTTTTTTTCCATTATAAAAAAAACTACCGCCCATGAGAAATTCATACTTTCTATGGCACGATAGTTTTTGGCTATTATCCGGTTAAGAGCGGTATTTATTTATCCTGATATCTTCCAATAAAATCAATAAACTTCCTGGCACTGCCCGAAAGGTATTTATTACGGTTCCACATCAGCCCTGTTTCAAACTCAATTGGCCGGGCAAACCGTTTTGCGGTTATCTTGGGATTGTCCCTGATGGCACTGACCTGGTCATCCAGCACAGCGGCAATTCCGCATTCCTGGGCTACCATGTCAAACACAGTGGATTGTTCCCTGACATAACGCAGGGATGGGTGTACCCCCGCCCTCTTCATGTTTTCCAAAAGCAGGCGTTCCGTATAGGTAGAGCCCATGCGGTACATGATAATCGGCTCATTTTCCAACATGTCAATGGATATCATGGGCTGGGAGGCAAAGGGATGGCTGCAGGATACAATCATTTTCAGTTCTCCGCCCCGTATGGCCCTGGATTCAATCTCATCATCATGAATCAGGTCAATTACCCCATACCCCACTTCCAGTTCTTCCTGCTTTAACAATGTCACTATATCCATAGTTCCCAAATCAGACAGTTCCAGTTCAATGTCAGGATATTCCTTTGGAAACTTCCTGAGAAGCACCTTCCACAGCCAGGATCCCACCGTGGAAGGGAATGCAGCCTTCAGATGCTTTTTGCCGGAAGGCTTCAAATCTTCCATGATTTCCTCCAGATCCCTTATCTCATCCAGAACTTTTTCACCTTTTGCAAGAAATATTTCCCCTGCCCCGGTAATGCGGATTCCTTTATTATCCCTCTCCATCAGCTTTATCCCCAGCTCATCTTCCAGCTTCTGGATTGCCACACTGATTGTAGGCTGGGAAACATGCAGCTCCTGTGCTGCCTTTGTATAATTCTTGTATCTGTTTACCGCGGAAAAGTACTCTATTTGCCTTAATTCCATCTTCCACTCCCCTCTTAGCGGACACCGCATTTTCCTTTAAAACAACCCCTCATTCTTCTGCTCCAGCACCTTAATTCCATGGTAGAACATTTCGTTATAAGGCGTAGGCACTCCCAGCTCATGGCCCATACGGATGATGGTGCCTCCGAACATTTCCACCTCGGTCTTGCGGCCTGCCTCAATGTCCTGGAGGGTAGACGGTTTATTTTTAGGAGGCACATCCTTAAGCACGCTGGCCTGTTTTTCCATATCCTTTTCAGAGAGGTCGATTCCTTTCTTTTGCGCAATGGCTATGACCTCCCGCATCAGCTTCTCACGGATAAAATTGGCATCTGCGCTGACGCTCCAGGCCCCAAAGGGGATGCCCAGGACAGCGGCGCTCTGGTTCTCACTGACATTGCACATGTATTTATACCAGATGGCCCGCTCCATATCCTCCGGAACAACGGTACGTATGCCCGCCCCCTCAAACAGCTCCTTCACAGCCTGTACCCTGGGGGACACTGTCTCATTGTGCTTCTCCCCCATTTCAATCCGGGCAGCCTTTGGATTAAAGGAGGCGCACCCGTCCTTCATGACCACGCTTACCTTTGCCAGGGAATACAGCAGATTATCCCATCCAAATACCGCTGCCACCTTTTCCTCTGCCTCCACCCCGTTTAACGGAGCCATAATAAGGGTATCCGGCCCAATCTGGTTTCTCATGTCCTCCAAAGCCTGGGACAGGGCAGGAAACTTGGTGATGATAATAGCTAAATCCGGATAATCCTGATCGCAGGTTTCCTCCGGGGATACGATGTTGAAATGGTGGCGGACCCCATTGACCATGACGCCTTCCTGTTCCAGACGTTCACGGCGGCTGCCCCCTGCAATCACACGCAGATTATCTCCCATCAGAGGCCCCAGATGACTGGCCAGGAAACAGCCAATGGCTCCCAGTCCAATGAGGGATACGGTTCTTATTTCTCTTTTCTGATTCATCCTGATTCCTTCTTTCATACGTTTATACTCATCTGAAGCGCAAGGGAATAAATAATGCGCTCTTTTACATGTTTCTCAGTCAGCTGGGTCAATGCGCGCTCATAATAGTCCAGCTGGACTCTGTAGCGCTCTGCCAGCATCTTTGCCCCCTGTTCCGGACTTCCCTCCGGCACATGGTCTGTTTTATAGTCAATGAGGACCAGTCCGTCCTCTTCCTCCAGATAGGCGTCGATGATTCCCTGGATAAGTACCAGCTCGTCGGAATCACCAAGGCCCATTTCCCTGGCAGGTATGCCTATGATAAACTGCTGCTCCTTATGGATGCGTCCCTCTGCCTGTGCTTTCGCCATACGCGTTCCCAAGGGACTGGACAGGAAATTCCATATGACATTGGGATTAATAAAGTCACGGGCTTCCTGGTCCAGAAATCCGTTCTCCAGAAGCTCATCCACCACCGGCTTTACCTCTGACAGGCTGTGTATCTCATGGAACCGGATATGCTCCAGAACCGCGTGGTATGCGGTTCCCCGCAGAGCTCCGCGGTTTGGACCGGATGAAGATGGTTTATTCGGTTCTCCTGATTCCCTGAATCCGGGGCCTGCCACATCCTGTTTTCCCCTCAGCGCCGTCAGCTCACCAAGGGCTGCCCCCTCCAGATTGTCACGGTCCGTGCCAATGGCATCCTCTGCCCGTCCTATCTGGCTCTGTTTTTTGAGCTCGGATACAGACACCATGGCGTACAGTCCGGTATCTGATTCATAAGGGTATTCATATTCCAGGGCTTTTCTGAGACGTGTTCCAAATGCTGCATCATACACCTTCTCCCCATCCAGGTTCAGAAGGTCTTCCTTTTTCATCTTCCGTATGATTTGCCGGGTAATTTCCTCGCCAATCAGATCTTTTACCTGAATCTGGCGCATTTCCATATGGGAAGCCGGGATTGCGGGCTGCGCCATAAGGAGCCAGTCCAGACAGGAGTTGGCCGAAGCCAGTATGGTATAGGGCAGCTGGCCCTGGGACAGGGGGATATCCTTCCATTTTCCCAGCTTATTCTCCAGCGACTTATCCGCGGCTGTCATAATCAGCTTTTCCTTGGCCCTGGTCATGGCCACATAAAGGACCCTGAGCTCCTCCCCCATTGTTTCCAGCTCCATCCGGCGCTTCAATGCCTGCTTTTTAAGAGTCGGCG
>OATJ01001268.1_pt1 | contig 10628 bp, 8 predicted proteins | sample 1516661 | NCBI WGS metagenome assembly OATJ01 (sample SAMEA2579951, study PRJEB22360) | human gut metagenome
AATGGAGAAGGTATTGCTGCTGCTGGTAATGGTGGTCTTTACACCATTATAGAGAATACTCATCTCACCGTCTGTGCCATCTTGGCTTTCCTTCCCATCACCGCCGAAAATGATATTTGCTGCATCAGTAGTATCTTTTGGATCTGCACCAAGGGTGATCTTACGGCCCTCACCTTTTTCATTGGAAGAAAGAACAAATTTATTTTCACTGCCCAGATAGGTGGCAGTTACTCCCGCATCTTTATTATTATTGATCGCAGTAAGCAGTCCGTCTACTGTGGTATCTGCAGTAATATTATCTATTTTTGCACCATTGACTGTAAAGTTTTTTAATGCGTCGTTTAATTTCTCTTTTGTATCGTATTTTCCCAGTCCCAGTTTGACCCTGTTCTCCCACAGGCTGCTTCCTGTACTGATCTTGTTTGACTGGGTAGATGTGATACCCAGAGCATTCTGGAGTTCCTTTGAGTCTGCGGATATCTGTAATGTCTGTTTGTTGTCTTTTGCAGTAAACGTCAGGCTGCCATTTTGACCCTCACCTACAGTAACCTTTCCTGAACCGAAGGCTTTATCCAGCTTATTCTGTAAGCTATCCTTAAAAGCTTTAAAATCTTTTATCTCTTCCTTATCGCCGATCAGTTCAATATTCTTTGTCTGTCCGCCATAAGAAACAGAAATTGATTTTCCCTTAAGATAGCCGGAAAGGGGCTGCTTTGTTATAGCTGCAGCCTCGAATGAAGATTTATTTGAAGATGCGTTAAATTCATCAAGTGAAATGCCGTTATCTATATCATCCTGATTCATCTTGCCGGAATTAAAGCCAAGACTCTTTAAAGCAGATGATGTTTCCCTGATCACACAGCTTTTTCCTTTATCGGTAATACTGTCTGTCTGACTGATCTGGATCTGATCACCATTCAGTGTAAATTTAATGCCGCTCTTTCCATCTTTTCCGAGAAATCCCTGGGAATCAAGGGCTTCATTCAGCTGTTCTACTATCTTGTCAGAACTAGCCGTATAATCAATGGTAACTGTCTCTGTTTTTCCATTGTCCAGCTTTTTTTCATAACTGGTGGGGAACGTAAAGGTTGCTTCCGTTGTAAACTGCTTATCTGTAATACTGTAGGTTCCAAATGTCAGCTTCGTTCCGGAAAGATTGGAGGTCTTTATTTCTTTATTGCTAAAATCAGACGCGCTGATGCCGCCTAAGGTAATAGCTGAATCTGTTTTCTTTTCGCCGGAGATCAATGTGGCAGATGTTGCTAATTTGTTTACTCCCAGAACTGATACTCTGGATGCAGTGTCTGCGTTTCCTGTCGCTGATATATATTTTGTATAGTCAGGATCTCCCTGTACACTGACCTGGTTTTTTGCAAAGAAATCACTGTTTTTTAAGCTCTTTGTTGCTGAATAGCTAAGGTAATTGTCCTGAAGATCTATGATCTTATTGCTGATAGAACGATATGCATCCCGCTTCCATTCCAGTTTGGTCATAGCCTGTTTCTTGGATGTGATCTTGGATGTTGTTCTTGCTGTCATCTGTTCGATCAGTGCATCCCTGTCAATACCGGAAGCTAAACCACCAAATCCTCTTAAAGCTGTATTTCCAAGACTGCTGCTTGTTCTTGATACACTTGACATATCTGCTGCTCCTTTCAGTCATGTGATGTCGCGGAGTACATAAAATGCGCCGCTTCTGTATACTTTATCCCTGTGATCCTATAGATTCTATATACATATTTCGGCGCAGCATGAAAATTTATAAGATATGGCGTGGATGTTCTTTTACTTCCATACAGGCTCTCATGGACTGACTTAAAACAGCCACACGGAATTTATTGCGGTAAAAGGTTAACAGCATCGGGACTGTCGTATTATCTGCTACAATATATTTGGGCGGCAGCCTGGTAAGCATCAGCGCCTTCACATCTGCCTGACAGCGGCTGCAGGTACAGGTATCATTGCTTTTCAGTGCGTCAAGGATCAGTTCCGGAGTAAGGATCTCCTCCATGATATTTACGACCCGGTAACTTGGACCATCTTCCTGCTTCTGCTCTTCCTGTTGTTCCGGTTCTTTCTGTACAGGTGTCCCTGCGTTTGTTTTGGGCTGCTCTGTCTGTTCTTCTGTCTGTTCTTCTGTCTGTTCTTCCGGCTGTTCTTCCGGCTGTTCTTCCGACTGTTCTTCCGACTGTTCTGCCTGCTCTTCTGTCTGTTCTTTTTCCAGCTCCTGGATCAGATTCTTCTGGATCTCTTCTGCCAGCTTTCCTTCTTCTCTTGGATCAACTACAGTCACATTAGCGGAAGGCACTCTTACCGGTTCTTCAGCAGCTGATCCTTCCTGCTGTGTTTCACCGGAAGCTGAAGAAGACGGCTGTGTTTCGCCAGAAGACGCAACTGGCGGCTGTGAACCTGTGATAAGGTTCAACACATGTGAGGTTTTATTTGTTTTTTTTGCCATATTATTTCTCCCTGAAACCTATGATCTTTTCTACCTCATCTAAAAACTTTCCATAATCCTTTACAGCTGATGCTCTCGGACTGTACTCAAAAATACTTTCTCCATGGGCCGGTGCTTCTGCAATCGCCACTCCGGACCTTATTTTTGTGTCAAATACCCGGGTTTCCAGCTGCGCGGCCAGCTGCCCGGCCATTTCCAATACATCCCTGCAAAGACATGTTCTTGGATTAAAGCGGTTTAGCAGGATACCCATGATCTTAAGGCCGGGATTGATCTGTATGCGGACAGATTCTACTGTTTCCTTTAACTGTGACAGTCCAACCAGACTGAGGATATCCGATGCCATTGGTATAATAAGATAATCAGAAACTGCATATGCGTTAACTGTGAGAAGATTTAAGGCAGGGGGTGTATCGATCACAATATAGTCATAAAAATCCATTACCGGCTTTAAAACATTTTTTAAAATAGATTCTTTTTCTTCTCCCGGATTATACTCCAGACCACTGCTGCTTAAGGTAATATCAGAAGGAAGGATATCGATCCCTTCTGTGCGGCTGATAGCCTTTTGTATGGATATATCTCCTTTTAATACATCCAGTATAGTAGATCCTCCTTCGGTATCCAGACCAAGGCAGAATCCAAGATTTCCCTGGGGATCCAGGTCTATACACAGAACCTTTTTACCTGCCATCGAAAATCCTGCAGCCAGCGCTGCTGATGTTGTGGTCTTTCCCACACCGCCTTTTTGATTTGAAACCGTAATGACCATTTATGTATCTCCTTTTATCCTCTCTTCTGCATACAATATTTTCTGAAAGATCTCCCTGTATTATTCTCCAAGGCGTTCCATGGATTCCTCTACCTGTTTTACCAGTTCCTGGATCTCCTGATATACAGCTGCTGACTCATTTGCCATACGTCCGATCTCATCTGCTACAACACCAAAGCCTACACCTGCTTTTCCGGCACGGCCTGCTTCAATGGCTGCATTCAGGGAAAGCATTTTTTCCATCGTAGCCGTCTGCTCCAGTCCCTTTGCCTTATACTTGATCTGTCCTACTGCATCCCGTACTTTCTTTTCCTCTTTTGCAAATGCTTCTACGCTGTCTGCATTGCTCTTCCGGTAATAAAGGGCATTAGCCCACAGATTCAGCATCTCAGCTAAAAGCTGTCCACCGGCACTTACTACTTCCTGGCTTGGGGCTGAATCATCCGGGTAATCTCCAAGGACGATACCGCCGATCACTGTACCTGCACGGAATCCTCCTACTGTAAGATCCTGGGTAAACTCTCGCAGCTCATTATGTTTTCCATTGGTATACCTGCTGTAAAAGCTGGTAAAGGAGTTTCCTCTCGTAATGTATTTTCCTTTCATATCCACTACTGCTGCTGTCATGCCTGTGACCGTTAAAAACAGATCCTGGATCCGCTGAAGTTCTTTTATATCCAGGATCTGACGGATATCCAGATTTTCTGTACTTTCATCTTTTGTAACGGTATCCATATAGGAAGTTTTCCCTGATACAGCTGATCCTGTTGCCGCTTTAGAAGCTGTAACTTCATTTTTGGCTCCATTCTGGATCCACTGGGCCAGCTTGCGGTCTGTTTCCCGGATATGCTTAACCAGCACGCTTACCATATAGTTGATCTCGCCCAGGGAATTGATCGTCGGACCTTCCTGCTCCAGTTTTATAATGGCATCCCCCAGTTTCTGTTTATACCATTCATGAAATTTATGATGTTCTGTATATTCCGGATATTTTGACTGCTTCTGGAGATCCTCCTCATCTGAAAAGTGTTTCGTTACATATTCAACAAGAAATTCTCCCAGACTTGAGAGATTTTCTCTTCCCTTTCCTTTTGAGCATGCATCCAGAAGGGTATTGACTTCGTCAAAAATCTTTCTGTGCTCACTGTCGATCAGTTCATTTCCTGTTACAAGATCCTGTGTTAATACATATTTTTCCATCCTTAGAGTCCTCCTTACTGCTGACTGTACTGTTTTTTAAAACGGGCAAGCAGTTCATCCATTACTGTGATCAGATGCCCGATCTCCGGCTTGGAAAGCTGTTCGTCTGCACCTAATTCTTTCCCCTTCTGCCTCATCTGCTCATTGATCAGGGAAGAGAAGATGATAACCGGGATCTTCTTTAAATGTTCGTCATCCTTGATCAGCTTTGTAAGCCTGTGGCCATCCATTTCCGGCATTTCGATATCTGTAATGACCAGATTGACCTTATCATACAGATCAGAATCATTATGTATTTGTGAAAGGTAATCCCATGCCTCCTGGCCATTGGAAAAATTCTTTACATTGGTAAATCCGGCCCTTTCCAGGGAATCATCGATCATTTTACTTAAAAGAATGGAATCTTCCGCGATCACAATAGGACTGTTGCAGATAGGGCGGTCTCCCATCTTATCTACATCTGTCACCTGTATAGTTGTTTCCGGTGCGATCTCTGCCACGATCTTTTCAAAATCCAGGATGATCACCAGCTCTTTTCCGCACTGGGCAATACCGGTAGCAACACTGTCATCTCCATTTGCAATGGTCTTATCTGGCTTCTGTATATCTTTCCATGAAATCCTGCTGATACCTTCGATACTGTCTACCCGGAAAGCGACCGTCATTTTATTAAAATTTGTTACGATAAACAGATCTCTTGGCCCATTTTCCCGGTCATTTCCTGTAAGATATTTTGCCAGGTTGATCACTGTGATCAGCTCATCCCTTGGTTTAAAGATGCCTTCTACTGCCGGGTTTGCATGAGGCATCGGTTTTACCTTTTCACTCATGATGATCTCCTGGACTTTTGCCACATTAATGCCATAAAATTCACCCAGAACTGTGAATTTCATTACTTCAATCTCGTTTGTTCCTGATTCTAAAAGAATCCCTTCTTTTTCATTTTTGACCATGATCTTCTCTCCTTTTTTCTGTAAACAGGCATGTCACAGATGGTGACACCACCATAAATGAAAGCCCTGGCTATAGATGGCGTTCCGGTCGTCCCACTGTACGCACGATCACATCGCCTGTTGCAAGATCTAAAAGCATGGTACGGGCATAATTTCCTCCTGTATCCTCTGCTGCGATACAGATTCCTTCCTGGGCCATGACTTTTTTTACACTTTCTGCATTTCTCTGCCCGATATTTCCAAAGCTGCTGTTTCCGCTGATCTCAAACATCTTGGCTCCCCCTGCGATCTTAACTACCATCCGGCTTTTTACCATACCGAATATTTTCAGCTTTCTGAGGGTTTCCCTGATGCCGCTGTCTGCAAATTTAAATGGATTGGAATCCTTTCCTTCAAACTGTGCCGGAAGCATGATGTGCAGAAGTGCTCCCAGACGGGTAACCGGATCATAAAAGGTTATCCCGATACAGGAACCCAAAGCATAGGTTATGATCCTTCCTTCCCCTCGTGAAAACTTCATATCACCGATTCCTACTTTTAATTCTGTGCCTCCGATCATTATGAAACTCCCAACCTCTCTAAAATATCGTTTAGAGAACGAATGTCCGGCAGCATGAGCAGCCAGTCAGAAAGTGCTTTTCCGCCGATCACAAAATCTGCATTGCAATACATCAGTTTATCTGTTTCATATCCATACTCAGCAATAGGTACCATTAAGATCCCACCCAGCATGTTGATGGTAGCACTTGGAACAGACAGTTCCACCTCTACATTTACAAGTTGTGAAAAAGCATTTATATAAGAACAGATAATGATGTTTCCTACTTCTACCAGTGCTGATCTGGCCATTTCGTCCATATCCAGAAAGGACTTATAACGGCTTCCAAGCAGTTTTTCCAATACCTCATTTGCAAAATCCAGGTCGAAAAGGAACAGCATCAACCCCTCAATATCACCTGACATTTTTACAAGGGCTGCCGCAACAAGCTCCTCCGCATCACCGATCCGGTTCATGGCATCATTGTATCCAAGGATATTCACAGATGGGATCGAGATCCGGACTTCTTTCTGCAGAAGCTTGGAAAGAGCAGTTGCTGCATGACTGGTACCGATACTGCCGATCTCCCGCATTACATCCAGAGCCTGCAGGTCCATATCTTCATATCGCTTTATTTCCATTTTTTACCTTATCCTCTCAGTGAATTGATCGTTCCTTCTATATCATCTGATGTAGTGATCATTTTTACAGCATAAGAAAAGGCTCTCTGACATTCGATCACATGGACCATTTCTTTTGCCATATCGGTGCCTGAATTCTCCAGTGCCCCTTTTTGCAGGACCGCATCTGATTTTAAAGAAGCTTCCATTCCATCCTGTGCTTTATATTCATTATCTCCTACGCTTAAGAGACGGCTGGGGTTTGAAAATGTGTATACACTTACCTTAGGAAGGTCAGTATCATCCTCTGTGCTGTCTGTATCATCTGTATCATAGTCATCGTCTTCTGACTCTGATTCCTCCTGCAGCTTTTCTACATCTGTTACTTCCAGCTTAAGAGGCTGCCGGTTCTGGTCCAGCACCAGCTTTCCATCTTCTGTTGTAAGATAAAATCCATCTTCACGTTCTCCCCTGTGAAAATGACCGTTTCTTGTATAGGTGATCTCACCTGATGCAGGATCCTGTATCATAAAAAATGCATTAGGCTCCATAATTGCATAATCATATTCTTTTCCGGTCTGAGTAGCACCGGCTGTACTAAAATCCGTCCAGGTACGCTCCACTCTGGCTCCTGAACCTGTCTGCAGCTCTGTCTGGGCATTTTCAGAATCATTAAGATTATAGTGGATCAGTTCAGAAAAAGCCGCTGTTTTAGGTTTAAAGCCTGTATTGTTGATATTAGCCAGGTTATTGGATACAACTGACAGTTTTTTTGTAAACTGTCCGGCTCCTGCTGCTCCTGTATAAAATGACATATTCATTTCTTTATCCTCCTTACAGCTTACCGACATCTGACACAGACTTACTCATGATCTGATCATACATTTTCAGTGACTGGGCTGCGCTTTGAAGCGCTCTCTGGGATGACATCATAGCTGTCATCTGCTCCACCATGTCTACATTGGATTTTTCCAGCATTTTCCATTGAACAGTTGTATCTGCAGGCGTTGTTTCTGCCTGTGCAGTAGAGAAAAGTCCATTATCCTCTGCATGAAGCTGCCCCTGATCTGGAAAATCCACTACTTTCAAAGTTCCATAATCCTCTATGGTAACTTCCTGGCTGCCGCTTTCTTCACTATCAGACTGATTTGTAATAGCAGCAGTAATGTGTCCTTTGGAATCAACTGTAAAGTTCTCATTTTTGATCTGGACAGGCTGTCCTTCTTTGTTTAAGACTCTTCCTGCCTGATTTAAAACCAGATATCCATCTTTATCTACTGAAAATGAACCATTCCTTGTATACCGGATGCCCTGTGATGTCTGGATGCAGAAAAAGCCATTTCCATTTAAGGCAAAGTCATAGATCCCATCTGTCTGTTCCAGACCGCCCTGGTCATAATTGGTATAAACCTGCTTTGCTGTCTTTATTTTTGAAACAGTTGCCAGCTGGGTTGGATTTTCTTTGCTATACTGTCCTGTACGATAAAGCATTTCTTCTTTGAAAGTACTGCTTACCATTGTTTCGTTTTTATATCCAGGAGTCTGGATATTCACCATATTATTGCTGATGGTATTTAAGTTCCTGCTCTGGGTCAGCATGCCTGACGCCAGATTATAAAATCCCTGATACATCTGACTTTATCCCCTTTCCATTTTTTGTTTCTATAAAATGGCGCAGCTTACGCAAGGCGATCGTGTGGATCTGGGATGCTCTGGGCTGGCTGACACCTATGACCCGGCCCACCTGTTCCATTTTCAACCCTTCCATATAATGCAGTGCCAGTGTTTTCTGCTCTTTTTCATTTAGCTGGGCTATGCCTTCTGCCAGCACCCGCATATCCTCTTCCCACAAGCATGCCTCCTCAGGCTGTACCTGGGTATCGTTGTTTGTGATCTGGAGTCCATTGGATGTATTCTGGTTTTCCAGTAAAAAATCAAGAGACTGGATATTTCTCCTGTTTTTCATGGAAATGATCCTCTGGCAGCGTTTTTTTTCTATTCCAAGATGCTTTGCCAGTTCATCAACTGTTGGTGTTCTTCCTAATTCACGCTTCATGTCCTCGCATGCAGATTCTATAATCCCCAACTGCTTGTAAAATCCCCGGGGCATCCACTCCTGTTTTCTTACATAATCCAGCATTGCTCCTCTTACCCGCGTTGTAATGTAAGTGGAAAACTTAATGTTTTTATCCGGATCATACATATCGATCCCTTTTATGATCGCCACCACACCTTCATTCACTGCATCTTCCATCTGCATGGTGGTAGAATAAAGATCATATAGTTTCGTTGCCGTGGTTCTGGCTATGTACAGATACTGCATTGTGATCTCTTTCTTTATTTCCGGATCTTTCGTTTTTTTATAAAGCGCAAATAACTCCTTCTCTGCCTTTTCCTGCTTATCTTCCATAACTTTACTCACTCCTGTTATCTGCTGTTTATATCATTTGACCGTACACTTATGATCCTTTTTTCATTGTACTTATATTTCCAATTGACTGGATCTGCACATTATTTGCGATCTCATTAAATGAAAGCACCCTGATATTAGGATAAAAGGGTTCTACCAGATGGTAAAAATGGATCCTCATAACCTGTGAAGTCAGGATCACCGGATTCTGTGATAAACCACTGAACTTTTTTATCTGCTCTGCCAGCTGCCGGATCACATGCTGGAGCATTTCCGGGTTTAATGCCAGATATAAGCCATTTTCCCCTTTTGACAAGGATGCGACCATTTCCCGTTCCAGCTGGGCATCCAGTGTGATCACTTTCATGCATCCATCTGTACAGTACATGCGGGTAATGGTACGTTTAAGAGCTGTCCTGATCTTTTCTACTGTCTGGTCCAGCTCTCTTGGAGGAAGACCTGTTTCTGAGGCTGTCTGCATCAGATTCTCTACAATGGTCTCCAGGTCGCGGATCGGGATTCCTTCTTTTAGAAGGTTTGTAAGAACTCTCTGGAAATAACTGTAGCTGATCATCTGTGGTATTGCCTCTTCCACCAGTTCAGGAGCTGTTTTTTTCAAATTTTCCGTAAGCCTTACCACTTCCTGTCTTGTAAGCAGTTCGTATGAATGCTGCCGGATGACTTCTGAAAGATGCATGAGCAATACAGACAGAGGATCAATGACCGTATAACCATATAATTCAGCCCGATCTCTGTTTTCAGGCTTGATCCACCTGCTGGGTATACCGTATGCCGGTTCAATGGCCTCAATACCTTCAATTTCTTCTTCCACCTCCTCTGGTTCCAGAGCAAGGAAATAATCAATCAGGATCTCTCCTCCTGCAACTTCTTCTCCTTTTATGCGGATACTATACTGACTTGGTCCCAGGGAAGAACTGTCCCGGAGCCGGATGGATGGGATCACAAACCCCATATCCTGGGCATATTGGCGGCGGAATATAACGATCCTGCTGATCAGCCTTCCGCCTACTGACTCATCTGCCAGAGGGATCAGACTATAACCAAACTCGATCTCCACTGGCTCCAGTGTAAGAAGGCTGTATACATTATTTACATCTTTAAAATATTCTTCCTCACTTACTTCCTCTTTTGCAGCAGCCGCCTGAGCCTGTGGGGAATCCTGAAGCTGGGTAGAAGGAGCCATTGCCATTTGTGACAATGCCTGTGGCTCTTTTTTTATCTTTCCGGAAAGATAAAATCCGCTTCCCATAAGACATGCAGCCACAACCAGAGTCCTTACTGCCGGCATTCCAGGTATCACAGCCATAACCGCCACTGCTGCACCACTAACGATCATAGCATGAGGCTGGGCCAGAAACTGCTTTGATACATCTTCATTTAAGCTGCCTTCTGAAACAGCTCTTGTAACGATCATTCCTGTTGCAGTAGAAATAAGAAGAGCCGGTATCTGGGATACCAGACCATCACCTACTGTCGCAATGGAATAGGTACTCAGCACGGCTGAGATGCTGCTGCCGGACTGTACAATACCGATGATACTGCCGCCGATCAGATTAATGGCAGTTGTGATAAGCGACATAACTGCATCGCCCTTTACAATCTTAGTCGCACCATCCATTGCACCATAAAAATCTGCTTCTCTCTGAACCTTGGCAC
>OATJ01001273.1_pt1 | contig 10611 bp, 7 predicted proteins | sample 1516661 | NCBI WGS metagenome assembly OATJ01 (sample SAMEA2579951, study PRJEB22360) | human gut metagenome
TTCATCGGGCGGGCATATGCCTGCTCATCGCCATCGAAATCGACGGGACCATCGGCGAACAGCGCAAGTCCCGGCACGAAACGCATCACCGTGCCGGCAAGTCCGCAGTAAATTTTCGCATCGCCATGGAAGTGGCCATCCGCTGGCGGCGTCACCGTTACCGTCGTATCAGTTTCGACATCAACCTCACAGCGGACGCCAAGCGCACGTAACGCCTCCATCATCAGCTCGGTGTCACGCGAGCGCAGCAGCCCTACCAAACGCACGGGCTCCGATCCGAGAGCCGCGAGAATGAGATACCGGTTCGACAGGGATTTGCTACCCGGCACCACCACAGTGGCGTTGAGCGGTTTGCCGGCATACGGTGCCGGCCATAGGTTCTCTTGAAGTGCTTTCATGCGACCCATGGTAACCAACACCTGCGGAAAAAGACGTGTCCATCTCGTCAGCGACATGCTGGTATCCATATGGGATGCAAACTATACAACTCCTTCCCCATCTGCCTATCATTGCGTGTAGGCGTCCTTTGACGACGTCCGTTCTTTTTCACCTCAATGTGGAGAAGAGCGAGCGCATAGAATGACATCGCCACAGCAACCACAGCCATATGTGCCTGTGCCGCAACCCCAACAACCGAATGCGGCCGTGCCGCAGCCGCAGCCCTACGCATCCGCATCGCAGCAATATTATCCGCCTGCCGCTCAACAGCCTCAGCCAATGGCTCCGGTTCCCGTTCCGGCGGGAGCGGCGTTGCGTACCAAACGCGGTCTGCTCAAATTCGTGCTGCTTGGTCTCATCACTTTCGGCATCTACGACATTTGGCAGATGAGTGAGGTTGGGGAAACCTTGAACCTGATCGCCACGCGTCGCGACGGCAAGCGCACCATGCACTATTGCCTCATGTTCTTCATTGTCGGCTGGCTGACTTTCGGCATCGGCTGGCTTGTCTGGAACCATCGTCTCAGCGCTCGAATCGGCACCGAACAGGCCGCCCGGCATTTGCCGGTGACCGTGACGGCCGCGACATACTGGCTATGGAGCGTTCTCGGCACGTTGATCATCGTCGGGCCGTTGGTCTACACATACAAGATCCTGCATGCCATGAATGATCTGAGCGCCGACTACAACATGCGTGGCATCTGAGTTTCTTTTGTGCGCACAATCATTGAAGCCCGGAATTCCAAGTGGCAAAACCATTGGAACTCCGGGCTTTTTGTCGGGCTGACAGGATTTGAACCTGCGACATTCTGCTCCCAAAGCAGACGCGCTACCAAACTGCGCTACAGCCCGTTCATGCACTCCCGCACGTGGCAGGTGAACACGAGTTTCCATTGTAGCGTATGGTAGGACAACGACAGGCTAGAATGGCAAATACTGGAGGGAACGCGCATGGGACGTCATCAGCAAGCCGAGGCTTCAGGCATCATTTCCTTCATGGCATGCGCCACTCTTGCATGGATCGCCATGGACCTATATCTGCAATTCGCTCCCGCCATCTGGCGTGTCACCCAACGCCTGTTCACCGTGTGTGCCGGAATCACCGCGGGATGTGGAGTCATCTCGTTCACCTTGGGGTATGCGCGCAACTCCAGGTCGATGACGTTGAAACATGGCTGGACCATTCCTATTCGCCGTATCTTCGAGATACTCGCTTTGTCCGTGGTCTACGCGTCGACCATTTTCGTCACGGCGTTCATGCTGCTTTCCATTGCCAGCAACATGATGGGGTTGCGCACGTTAAAAGGCTATCTGACTGCGCTCTGCGCCGCGATCTCGGGGGTCGTAGGCTATGTCACGTTCGTACAGGCGGAACTCATGAATGCCAAGACCATCGCATCCTTGTTGCCGTTCTTCGTGGTTTCCGGTGTCAGCATCGCAGGATTGACGTCCGATGATCCATACTGGTACAACAACAATTTCTCCCAATTGGGCGATCGAACCACTTTTGCTGCTCGTATGTTCAATTCGACATTGATGTTGGCCGGCGTCTGCATCGTCATCATCAGCTATTTCGCGATTTCGGAGCTCATCACCACGCACCGTCTGCAGATGCAGTATCTGTCTGCAAGCGATGAAAAAGAAGCTCCCAAACACTTCAAGGCGCGGATTCTTCTGCTATCGACCATGCTGACGCTCGCAGGCATCGCCTTCATCGGCATCGGCATGTTCCGTTACACGCCGCATCCGATTCTGCACAACGTATTCGCCCGCGGTCTTCCCTGCCTGATGAGCGTGCTGATGATCGCGCTGCCTTGGCTGGCCCCGCAGCTTTCAAAAGTAGTATATGTGATTTCAGACCTAGCTATCGTGATCGGGGCTCTTGCCGGGTTCCAGTGGTTGGCGGGGCGTAACACGTTGACGAACGTCGAGGCTCTTGCCGGCATGATGTTTCTGGGCTGGTTCATCATCTTTTCACGGCAGATTGCGGCCATCGAATCCGATCGTGTGCAGACGCAGCTTATTCTGGCGCAAACCAAGCGGCCAGAATCCGTCGAGGATCTTGCGGAGGTCAGCGAAACCGTTCCTGGAACCGTTTCCCGACTCTCGTCGGAAGTCTAATTCTCGTAACGGTTCACGAGCACAGTCCACAAACAATACGGCGAGGTGTCACCCGTACGGATGGCACCTCGCCTGTTCTCATGGCTATCAGAAATCGTAGTTCTTTGTGGTGGGCTTTCTATCGCTCATCAGCAACAGGAAGCTTCTCGACTGCGCCGTGATCGCGAAGCCGGCCTCATAGTTGAGTTCCGGACCCTTCGGATTATGCGTGTCGACGACCAGACGCCATTTCTTGCCATACCGCTCGTCCGGCAAGGTGAACATAATCGGCTCGTAATGCGCGTTGAAAATCAGGATGAAGTTATTGTCCACCATCTGGTTGCCATACCAGTCGGCTTCCGGAATATCGGAACCGTTCAGATAGATCATCACCGAGAACGCGTGGGTATTGGACCAATCTTCCATGTCCATGATGGAACCGGTGTGGTCCATCCATTCGACCTGCGGAATCTTATCGTCCGGGTCTCCTGGCTCGCGGCCGGTGAAGAAACGACGACGGTGGAGCACCGGGTGCTCGAGTCGCAGATGAATCAGCTTCGAAACGAACTCAAGCAGATCCTTCTGACTATCGTCAAGATCCCAATTGGTCCATGAAATGGCGTTGTCCTGGCAATAGGCATTGTTGTTGCCCTGTTGCGTGCGTGCCACCTCATCGCCGCCGCAGATCATCGGAATGCCCTGACTGCACAGCAGCGTCGCGAACATGTTGCGCATCTGCTGTTGCCGCAGGTCGTTGACGTCCTTGATGGTGGTCGGGCCTTCGACACCGCAGTTCCAGGAACGGTTGTTGCTTTCGCCATCCCTATTGCCTTCGCCGTTGGCGTCGTTATGCTTCTCGTTGTAGCTCACCAAATCGTTCATGGTGAAGCCATCATGTGCGGTGATGAAGTTCACGGAAGCCACCGGACGGCGGCCGTTCATCTGATACAGGTCGGAGCTGCCCATCAGACGGCTGGCGAATTCCGGTAGCGTCGATGGTTGCGAACGCCAGAAGTCACGCACGCAATCACGGTAGCGGCCGTTCCATTCGGACCAGCTGGACGGGAAGCCGCCCACCTGATAGCCGCCGGAACCCAAATCCCAAGGTTCGGCGATGAGCTTGACACGGGAGATGACCGGATCCTGTTCGACGATGTCGAAGAAGGCGGACAGCTTGTCGACTTCCTGGAACTGGCGGGGCAGCGGGGCCGCCAGATCGAAACGGGAAACGCCGGCATGCATTTCGGTGACCCAGTAGCGCAGGCTGTCCGTGATGAGCTGCAGCGCGTGCGGCGAGCGCATCAGCAGGGAGTTGCCGGTGCCGGTCGTGTCGAAGTAGTGGCGTCGGTCGTTGTCGACCAGACGGTAGTAGGCACCGTTGTCGATGCCTTTGAAGCTTAGGGTCGGGCCGAGGTTGTTGCCTTCGGCGGTGTGGTTGTACACCACGTCGAGGATCACTTCCATGCCGGCGCGATGGTAGGCCTTGACCATGGATTTGAATTCGTTGACCTGCTCGCCGCGTTGTCCGGAGCTTGAGTACGCGTTATGAGGCGCGAAGAAGCCGATGGTGTTGTAGCCCCAGTAGTTGCTCAGGCCTTTTTCCTGCAGGAAGCTGTCGTTGACGAACTGGTGGATCGGCATAAGTTCGATGGCGGTGACGCCGAGCTTCCTCAGATATTCGATGACCGATGGATATGCGAGGCCCGCGTAGGTTCCACGGATGTCCGGCGGCACGTCCAGGTTGAGATTGGTCATGCCACGCACATGGGCTTCGTAGATTACCGAATCATGGTAGGAGATGTTCGGATGTTGGTCGTTGCCCCAGTCGAAATACGGATTGACCACGGCCGATTTCATGGTATGCGGCGCGGAATCCAGCGTATTCATGCTGGTGACGTCCTCAGGGCTTTTGAACCAATACGAATAGAGGCTTTCGTCACCGTCGATGTTTCCCTCGATGGCTTTTGCGTACGGGTCGAGCAGCAACTTGTTCGGGTTGCACCGCAGGCCCTTTGCTGGATCATACGGACCGTACACACGATAGCCGTACCGTTGCCCGGGTTGTATTCCCGGCAGATAGTTATGCCATACGTAGGAGTTCTGCTCCGTCATTTCCACTCGGGTCTCACGGTCTTCCTCATCGAAAAGACAAAGCTCGACTTTCTGGGCCACTTGAGAGAAGAGGGCGAAATTCACGCCGGCGCCGTCGTAGCTCGCACCGAGTGGATACATCGATCCAGGTCTGATTTGCATAATTCAAGTATCGCACGTTTTGCGAGTTGAATTCGTTATTTCGTTTATTCCGGCGATTGTTTTTACAATTCGAAACCTGCAGGCCGCTATTGTTGCCGCATTCTGCGAATTTGCTCATGCAAAATGGCGATCTCCGAATTGGAGGCCGTGATGTGCGTGTCTCGTAGCTGCTTCCACGGGATCCAAGCAGATTCGACATGCTCGTCGGCGTCGAAATGCCCGAGAATACCGTTCGACGGCCTGCCAGTGGCGCAGGTGCACCACCATGATGTTGGCCAGTTCGTCGGTCATGCCTTCGGATGAATAGAATTGCCCGACATGGTCGATATCGCAACTGTTTTCGTCGATTGGCTCGACGCCGGTCTCTTCGCGCAGCTCACGCAATGCGGCCGCATCGACGTCTTCCCCGTCATCGATGAGTCCTGCCGGCAGACCGTAGGCGAAGGCGTCGCAGCCGACACGGTATTCTCGTTCGACCAAGTACAAATCCTGCGCGCAGTCATGCACCAGCATGACCACACAGGGCGCGTGCCGCATCACCTGTCTGCGGATCACGGTTTGTCCGCCGTCTCGTGTCTGCAACGCGATACGCATGTCCTCCACGCCGAAAATCGCGCCTTGATACACGTGCTCTCTGCTGAGTACTGTGGCCGGTCTGGTCATGTCCACGCCATCGCTGGATTCGTTCAGCGACATATCCATGCTGGTCGTATCGGACATCGTCGTTCAGCGTTCCTGCCCGCAGGACGGCAGTACCAGATTCCAGGGATCGGTGTTCATGGAAATCCAGCGGACGGTGGGGATGTCTCCGGTCGCCTCAGATACGGCACGAGGCACATCGCCCATGGCGTATTGGAACCATATGGATTCGATGGCGCTGTGTGGCGTGTTGATGAACATCGGACGAACAGTGGCGTCGCCTCGGCCGAGTTCGATGTCCGCGGCACGCATGGACGCCTCATAGCGCGCCTGCTCGATGGCATCGGTCACCGGATGATGGCGCAGATCGCTGGTCACATACACATCGACGCCTGCGGCACGCACTTCATCGAACAGGGAATCGCCCGAGCCCGGCAATACCGCCACCGTGCCGATCGTCGCGTCAAGGTCGCCGCACACCTGCACGCCAAGTTCGGTGTATGGCAGCGCGTCGGCCACACGACGGGCGAAATCACGCAATGCGATCGGCTCCTGCAACCGGCCGACACGGCCCAATCCGACCGGATGTTCGGCTTTCGGATCTTCGATGGGTACCAGCGGACGCTGTTCGATCAGGCCGAACGCGTCGGCGGCGGCCATGCTGACTCCTCGGTAGGAGGCATCGGCATTGGTGTGCCCAACCCACAGCGCGCAACCGGCGAGGTTGAGCTTCCGGACGATCTCACCACGGAATCCTAGTCCGGAGACCGCATGCACGGAACGGAAGAACAGCGGATGGTGGCAGATCAGCAGGTCGATGCCTCCGGCGATAGCCTGGGCGATCACCGCCATGGATGGGTCCGCCGCGAACGCGATGTTGCGCACGTCGTGGCGAAGGTCTCCCACGATGAGTCCCGGCTCATCCCATTGTTCCGCGTATCGCAGCGGATACAGCGTTTCAAGCACATCCACGACCTGCTTCAGCGTTGCCACAATCTTCCTTCTTTCTTTTTTAATCAGCCTTCGATTATCCGACGGGAACGGATCAGTGGGCCGCCAATTGCCAATCGGAACCGATGCCCGTCGATACGTCCAACGGAACGGCCATGGTGACGGCATGCTCCATGGCATCCTTCACCAGCGCGGTGGCCTGCTTCTCCTCACCGGGCGCGATCTCCACCACAAGTTCATCATGAATCTGCAGTATGAGGCGACTTCCAAGGTTCGCTTCCTGCAGTGCGTCATACGCACGAATCATGGCGATTTTCATGATGTCCGCCGCCGAGCCTTGGATAGGCGCGTTCAACGCGGCGCGTTCGGCCGCGTCCCTCACGGCACGGTTCGGCGATTTGAGACCGGGGAAATACCTGCGCCTTCCGAAAATGGTTTCGGTATATCCTTTTTCGCGTGCGGACGAGACAAGCGATTCAAGGTATTCATGGACTTTGCCAAAAGTGGCGAAATACTGGTTTTTCAGCGATTCGGCTTCTTTGGGCTTGATCTTGAGCTGCTGGGCAAGTCCATACGTGCTCAGACCGTAGGCAAGTCCATAGCTCATCGCCTTGACGTGGCTACGCTGATCGGACGTGATGTCGTCAACGGGAATGCCGTAGACCAAGCTGGCCACATACTTATGGAAGTCCTTGCCGGAGCGGAAGGCCTCTATCAACGCCTCATCACCGGAAAGGTCGGCCATGATGCGCAGTTCGACCTGCGAGTAGTCGGAGCTCAGCAACGATTCGAAGCCCTCTCCCGGCACGAACGCGGATCGAATCTCACGACCTGCGGGATCCCGGTTCGGAATGTTCTGCAGGTTTGGATCGACGGAGCTCAATCGTCCGGTGGCTGCCACCGTCTGTTCGAAAGTGGTGTGGATGCGACCGTCATGACGGTTTGTGGCGTCGATCAACGTCTGCACGATCTGCTTGAGCTTGTTCTTTTCACGATGCATCAGCAACGCGTCAAGGAACTGGCATGCGCGGTCGTTATCGTACGAGCGGTCACGCAAGGTCTGCAATGCCGCGGCATTGGTGGTGTATGAACCGGACTTGGTTTTTTTCGTCGGTTTCAATCCCATGTCTTCGAACAGGATCTTCTGCAGCTGTTTGGGGCTTTGCAGGTTCACCTGCTCCCCCGCGAACTGCCACGCCGTTTCCTGTGCCTGGGCAGCGTCGGCGGCAAGTTGGTCGCGCATCTGCACCAGACGTGTCATATCCACTTGGGCGCCGACCTGTTCCATGCCATGCAGGACCTGAGAGACCGGAAGCTCAATGGATTTGAGGAGACCGAATTGTTCGCGCTTATCCAGCACACCGGCCAAATATTCGGCCAAAAGCCCCACGATTGCGGTGCGGGTGAGTATCAGCTCGTCGTTCTTGGAATCGTTTTCCTCAGGCTCGTCGAAGTCCAAGGTCCCCTGTGTCGCGGCTTCGGCTTGTGCTTCGATGTGCAGATCAAGGAAATGGGCCGCAGCCTGTTCCAGCGTGTCCGCGTGGAAATCCGGGTGGACAAGATATCCGGCGAGCTTGGTGTCGAACAATGGTTCCGGAAGTTCCACGCCGATGCTGCCCAGCAGATGCGCATGTTCTTTGTAACCGTGCACGACTATGGAATGGTGATAGCGGTCGAACAGCCTTTGCAGGCATTGCACCATATCCGGACTGAATACGTCGATGCGAATGGCTTCGCCGTGCACGGCGATCATCAATGCCGAAAGAGAGGCTTCTCCGGGTTTGCTCGTGCCTTCGGCGTAAAGCGTCCAGGACTGTTTCACCTTGTCCGTGCAACGGGTCGAAGAATCGATTTCGAAGCCGAATTCCGGAATGTCGTTGGAGGAGCGTTCATGGCGTTCGTGCAGATGTTCCTGCACCACGGGGAAATGGTTTTGGACCCATGTCTCCACCACATGCGGATCGTTGACGTCTTCGACATGTGGCAGCCCGAGCTTGCTGGATTCGTGCACGTCCCCGGATGGTTTGTCCGCATTGAACGTTTTGAGCACGCGATTCTTGGTCCGAACACCGAATTCGAGCTTGGTGAATAGATCGTCGAGTTGACCAGCGTCGACTTGTCCAAATGTCAGGTCGGATACCGACACGCCAAGATCAAGGTCACGAACCAAAGCGTTCACGGAACGGTTCAGTTTGACCTGTTCGATGTTTTCGCGCAGGGCTTCGCCTTTTTTGCCGCTGATCTCGTCGGCGTGTTCGATGATCTGCTCAAGTCCGCCGTACTGGTTGATCCATTTGGCCGCGAATCCGTCGCCGACTCCGGGAACGCCGGGGATGTTGTCAGCGGTTTCTCCGCGCAAGGCGGCCAGATCCGGGTATTGCGCGGGAGAGACATGATATTTCTCCTGCACGGCATCCGGGGTCATATGTTTGAGGTCTTTGAAATGGTGGCCGGGATACAGCACGGTGATGTCGTCGTTGATCAGCTGGAAAGCATCACGGTCGCCGGACAGCACCAATGTGCGGTAGCCTGCCTGGTCGCCCATGCTGGCGAGCGTGCCGATCACATCGTCACCTTCGTAACCGGGTTTTTCGATGTATGTGACGCCCAAGGCCGTCAGCATCTGCTGGATTAATGGCAGCTGGCTGAGCAGTTCCTCGGGGGCCGCGTCGCGAGTTCCTTTGTACTGCGGCAGCATCTGGTTGCGGAACGTGCCGCCCTTCACATCGAATGCGACGGCAAGATGGTCTGGATGTTCGGCATCGATCACCTGCGAAAGCATGGTGGCGAATCCCCAGACCGCGTTGGTGGCCTGACCTGATGATGTACTGAAATTCTCTACGGGTAAGGCAAAAAAAGCGCGGAACGCCAAAGAATGGCCGTCAACGACCAATAGCGTTCCGCGTGAAGTGCCTTCCACAGTTGGTGTGTTAGCGCTCATCCTCTGCTTCCGACTTCTGTTCGCCATACTTGGCGATGATGGCCATGGCCAGACGCTTCTTCGGAATGCGCTGGTCCATGGAGGTCTTCTGAATCCAACGGAAAGCGCCCTGTTCGGAGAAGTCCGCCTTGTCCATCAGCAGGCCCTTGGCGCGGTCGACGAGCTTGCGCTCCTCCAGCGTTTCTTCGGCCTTCTTCAGCTGCTCTTCGGCCTTCTTCAGCTGTTCCTCGGTTTCCTGCAGTTTGGACTCGCTACGTTCGACATTGTCAAGCAGATCGTTGATTTCGGCGAAACGGCCCATGGCGACTTCCAAAGCCGGCAGCAGCTTGGATTCCTCATACGGCTTGGTGACATACGCCATGGCGCCAGCGCCCGTGGCCTTTTTGACCAAATCAGACTGGGAGAATGCCGTCAGCATGACGACCGGAGCGATGTTCTCATCACAGATGATGCCAGCGGCCTCGATGCCATCCATGCGAGGCATCTTGACATCCATGCACACCACGCTCGGGCGGAACTTACGGGTCAGTTCAACGGCTTCCTCACCGTTGGCGGCCTCTCCGACGACCTCATAGCCGTTATCCTCAAGCATGGCGACCAAATCCATGCGGTTCACGGATTCGTCTTCGGCAACGACGACGGTGCGCTTGTGTGCCTCGTTATTATTGGCAGAATCCGGCTCGGGAGCCGCAGCAGCTTGGAGCTCCTCATCAGTGAGTACTTCGTCCGGTTCCGTGGTCTTCTCTGCAGCCATGTCGGTCTCTTTCCACTGTCACACCCAAAGCCGGCCTAACATGCCCCAACCCGGGCCTGGATTGATATTGATTTCTTACGTGCCCTCGGTGGGACTCGAACCCACACTGCGCAGATTTTGAGGCTGCTTCCTCTACCAATTGGGATACGAGGGCTTGCACGCAACTCTGGAAGAATACCACATGATTGCGATTTGCGCCAAATCTCGGCGTTGTCATCATTCGGGGACATCGCGTAAAAACAATAATCCTCCCATCGGGAACCAATGGGAGGATTATGGAATCAGCGTTTAACGCGACGATTCAAATCTCAGTCGCAGGCACCAACGGTGTGGACGTAGATGGAATCGGTGCGACCCGGCTGGTGTTCGCCCTGGGCGGAGCTCAGCACGACGATCTTGTCGCCATCGGAGACCTTGCCGGCGTCCTTGAGGACCTTGTCGGTGAAAACCATGAGGTCCTTGCGGGACTTGTCATGGTAATCCTCGTCGACCAGGAAGGACTCGGTGCCCCAAGACAGGGCCAGCCAGTGGAAGG
>OATJ01001280.1_pt1 | contig 10555 bp, 8 predicted proteins | sample 1516661 | NCBI WGS metagenome assembly OATJ01 (sample SAMEA2579951, study PRJEB22360) | human gut metagenome
CAGGAGACTGAGACCATGGAAAATGGAGCAGAGGAGACAACGCAGGCCGCGCAGTAATTTGCTGACGGTTGAGCCATGTGGTAATTTATATTTGTGCAGAAAAATGTGCTGCAAGCTTGCTTGCATAAGCGTTTTCCTGCACAAATTAGTATATAGGGTAACTGTTGCCATGCATCTGGAAAAAACTGCCGGTGGCAGGTTCTGCAGGTGAGGGTGCTGAACAATTACATATGGGAAATAATAGGAGAAGATCATGAACAGAGAGATGGATATGGCGGAGGTTTCCGACGGAAAACTCTATGGCCTGGATGATATGGTGAAGGCGGACTGCGCAGGGTGTGAGGGCTGCCATGCCTGCTGTACCGGGATGGGAACCTCAGTGGTTCTCGATCCCTTTGACGCGTACCGCATGACGGTGGGGACAGGGAAGACCTTTGAGGCGCTTCTCGCGGGACCTCTGGAACTTAATGTGGTGGATGGGATCATTCTCCCGAACCTCAAGATGGCGGGGGAGGAGGAGGCCTGTTCCTTTTTAGACCAGAATGGACGCTGCAGGATTCATGCGTACCGCCCAGGGATCTGCCGGCTGTTTCCGCTTGGAAGAATTTATGGGGACGGCGGTTTTAAGTATTTTTTGCAGGTTTACGAGTGCGCGAAGGAGACCAGGACCAAGGTAAAGGTTAAAAAATGGATCGATATGCCGGAGCCGAAGCGGTATGATGAGTTTGTCTGTACCTGGCATTACTTTTTAAAGGATCTGGAGCGGGTGATCGGAAAAGACACCTCCGGACAGGCGGCGAAGACCGTGAGTCTTTATCTTATGAAACAGTTTTATCTGATTCCTTATAATAAGGAAGAGGAATTCTATCCGCAGTTTGAGGAGAGAATGGCCGGGGCGAAGAGGGCGCTGGCTGGATTTCTTGCAATGTAATAAAATCCGTGCATGAGGAAACGGGAAGTCCCGTATATTAATTACCAAGACTTTTAAGATGAAGGTTTTGGCATGGCGGAATTTCTGACACATCACAGAAAGAAGCTTTTTATCGTTTTTCTAATCTCGGTGCTTCTGATGGTGGGGCTGTGCGCCCAGCTGGGATTCCTGATGATCGCGAGGTCGGACCACTACAGCAAGATGGCGGATGAGCTCCACGAGAGGGAGCGGACCATCAAGGCTGCCCGGGGCGAGATCGTGGATCGGAATGGCACTGTGATCGCCGCGAACCGGACGGTCTGCACCGTGTCCGTGATCCACAATCAGGTGACGGAGCCGGAGAAGGTGATCCGGGAGCTGGTGCGGATCCTGGAGCTTCCGGAGACGGAGGTCCGGAAAAAGGTAGAAAAGTGGTCTTCCAGGGAGATCATCCGGACAAATGTGGAGAAGTCGGTGGGGGACCAGATCATGAATCTCGGACTCTCCGGCGTGAAGGTCGACGAGGATTATAAGAGATATTATCCTTACGGAAGTCTCGCATCAAAGGTCCTGGGATTCACCGGAGCGGACAATCAGGGGATCATCGGCCTGGAGGTCATGTACGAGAGGTACTTAAAGGGCAGGGACGGTCTGATACTGACGATTTCCGACGCGAAGGGCACGGAACTCCAGAATGCCGCGGAGGAGCGGGTGGAGCCGGTACCCGGAAATACCCTGACCGTGAGCCTGGATGTGAATATCCAGAAGTACGCGGAGCAGGCGGCGTACCAGGTCATGGAGAAAAAAGGTGCGAAGGCGGTCTCTGTGATCGTCATGAATCCCCGGAATGGGGAGATCTACGCTATGGTAAATGTCCCGGAGTTTGATCTGAACGACCCGTTCACGCTGAATGTGGAAAGCGGCGGACTCACTGGGACGGAGCTCCAGGACGCGAGAAATAAGATGTGGCGGAATCGCTGCATCAACGATACCTACGAGCCCGGCTCCACATTTAAGATTATCACCGCCGCAGCAGGGCTGGAGGCGGGAGTGGTCCATCTGGATGACAGGTTCTCCTGCCCGGGCTTCCGGATCGTGGAAGACCGGAAGATCCGCTGCCATAAGATCGGTGGACATGGAGGAGAGACATTTTTACAGGGAGCCATGAACTCCTGTAACCCGGTGTTTATCGACGTTGGCGCGAGACTTGGCGTGGATTCGTTCTATCATTATTTCGAACAGTTTGGGCTTCTCGGAAAGACCGGGATCGATCTCCCCGGCGAGGCAGCGACGATCATGCACAAGAAGGAAAATATGGGACTTGTGGAGCTAGCCACCGTCTCCTTTGGACAGTCCTTTCAGATCACGCCGATCCAGCTCATCACGACGGTGTCCTCCATCATAAACGGGGGCAGGCGGATCACGCCCCACTTTGCGATGAATGTGGAGAGCACGGATGGGACATATTACCAGAAGTTTTCCTATCCGGAGCGGATGGGAGTCGTGTCGGAAGCTACCAGCGAGACCATGCGGTATATTTTAGAGCAGGTAGTGGCGGAAGGAAGCGGAAAGCGGGCGAAGCTTCCAGGTTACCGGGTCGGCGGAAAGACGGCGACATCGGAGAAGTTGCCGAGAAGCTTAAAGAAATATATTTCTTCTTTTTTAGGATTTGCGCCCGCCGATGATCCCCAGGTCATCGCGCTGATCACTATCGACGAGCCGGTGGGGATCTATTACGGCGGAACCATCGCGGCACCGGTGGTGGCTGATATTTTTTCGAATATTCTGCCGTATCTGGATATCACGTCGGTTTCGGAGACGGATTAATATTGAACCGCTCTGCGCTTTGTGCGTATGTGAGCACAGATGGCAGGAGAAATTCAGGTCTTTTGGTCTTTGTATCAAATGTTCTGATTGATTATTGGGAAAAAAGGACGTATACTATTTACGCTATGAAATGTTGTCAGGCGGCAGCTGTGGGAGCGCCGAAGGCGCGGAACAGCTGAATTTCATGGTGCTGTCGGAAGACGGCATGTCAATTTACATAGGAAGTATGAGGTGCAGCAGGAAAATATGAGGTTCAGCATGGTAAATGAGACAATTCTGGCGATCATTATCGCCTTCGCAATCAGCGCAGCGCTCTGCCCGGTGATCATTCCATTTCTTCACCGGCTGAAATTCGGACAGCAGGTCCGCGATGACGGTCCGCAGAGCCATTTAAAGAAACAGGGAACACCGACGATGGGAGGACTCATCATCCTCACGGCGATCGTGATCACATCCTTATTTTACATTAAGAGCTATCCGCGGATCATCCCGATCCTCTTCGTGACGGTGGGATTCGGAATCATCGGTTTTCTGGATGACTACATCAAGATCGTCATGAAGCGTTCGGAAGGTTTAAACCCGATCCAGAAGCTCATCGGTCAGTTCATCATCACAGGGATTTTCACCTACTATCTGATGACTTCCGGAGAAGTGGGAACAGGAATGCTGATCCCTTTCACTGGCGGATTTGAAAATGGATATTATCTGAATCTCGGCTGGCTGTTTATTCCGGCGGTATTCTTTATCGTTCTCGGAACCGACAACGGTGTAAACTTTACAGACGGCCTTGACGGTCTCTGCACAAGTGTTACGATCCTTGTGGCGACATTCTTCACCGTGGTTGCCATCGGAGAAAACAGCGGAATCAGCCCGATCACAGGTGCCGTTGTGGGAAGTCTGTTAGGCTTTTTACTGTTCAACGTATATCCGGCGAAGGTGTTCATGGGAGACACGGGTTCCCTGGCCCTCGGCGGTTTCGTGGCATCCAGCGCGTTCATGATGCAGATGCCGATCTTTATCGCCGTCGTTGGCCTGATCTACCTGGTGGAGGTCCTCTCCGTCATCATTCAGGTCACATACTTTAAAAAGACTGGCGGGAAGAGAATCTTCAAGATGGCTCCGATCCACCACCATTTCGAGCTTTGCGGATGGTCCGAGACGAGAGTTGTCGCAGTATTTTCGATCGTTACGGCGATCCTTTGCCTGGTTGCCTACATGGGATTATAATTAGGGTAAATGTTCAGACATGCGCAGGAAAATAGCAGGCTGAGCGGTCATTCATTACGAGTATATAGGAGGAGAAACCATGTCACAGAAAGTATTAGTTGCAGGAACGGGAATCAGCGGTATTTCTGCCGCAAAGCTTCTGCTTGCCCAGGGCGGCGAAGTGGTTCTTTATGATGGAAATGAGAAGCTTTCCGAAGAGAAGCTGAAAGCAAAATTTGATGAGGGCGCGAAGGTGACGATCGTTCTCGGTGAACTGAAGAAGACAGACCTTATGGGTGTGGAGTTATGCGTCATCAGCCCTGGTATTCCGCTTGAGGCACCATTCGTTGCGGTGATCGACGAGGCGAAGATCCCGATCTGGAGTGAGATCGAGCTTGCTTACCACTGCTCAAAGGGAAAACTTGCGGCTATCACAGGTACAAACGGAAAGACAACAACGACAGCCCTCACAGGCGAGATCATGAGAAAGTTCTATAAGAGCGTATTCGTAGTAGGAAACATCGGTGATCCGTACACCGCTCACGCTCTTGAAACCACAGACGAGTCCGTTACCGTCGCGGAGGTTTCCAGCTTCCAGCTTGAGACCATCATGGATTTCCATCCGAATGTGTCCGCGATCACAAACATCACTCCGGACCATCTGGACCGCCATAAGACCATGGAGTGCTATATCCAGGTCAAAGAGGGGATCACAAGAAACCAGACAGAGGAAGATACCTGCGTATTAAACTACGAGGATCCGGTCCTCAGAGAATTCGGAAAGACCTTAAAGTGCAAGGTCCTCTACTTCAGCAGCAAGGAGAAGCTCGACGAGGGCATCTTCATGGACGGAGATTTCATCGTTTACCGCCATGATGGAAAGAACGAGAAGGTCCTCGATGTCAACGAGTTAAACATCATCGGAAGACATAACCACGAGAACGTGATGACAGCCGTTGCCATCGCGATCCATTTAGGCGTCCCGATGGATATGATCCGCGAGGCATGCAGGGAGTTCAAGGCTGTAGAGCACAGGATCGAGTATGTAAGAGAGCGTTTCGGCGTTACTTATTATAATGACTCCAAGGGAACAAACCCGGATGCGGCGATCCAGGCCATCAAGGCGATGCCGGGACCGACACTTTTAATCGCAGGCGGATATGACAAGCATTCCGAGTATGACGAGTGGATCGAGAACTTTGACGGAAAAGTCCGCTATCTCGTCCTCATTGGCCAGACAAGAGACAAGATCGCCGAGTGCGCAAAGAAACATGGTATCACGGATATCATGTACGCGGAAGACATGCAGGAGGCCGTTCAGGTATGCGCTTCTTACGCGAATGCAGGCGATTATGTGCTGCTCTCTCCGGCATGCGCAAGCTGGGGAATGTTCAAGAACTTTGAGGAGCGCGGACGGATCTTTAAGGAATGCGTCAACGCGCTGTAATGGAGGCTTAGCGTGGCTCGAAAGAAAGTTCGAAAAGCCGGCGGCAGGGCACAGGCGCAGAGACAGCAGGTACATCGTCAGCAGATGCAGAGACAGCAGATGCAGAGACAGCAGATGTCCGGAGAACAGTTGGAGCGTCAGCAGATTGAAAGAGAGCGGGCGAAACGCCAACAGGAGGGACAGCGAAGAGAGCAGCTTCTGATGCAGCAGCGCCGTGAGATGCAGCAAAGACAGGAAATGCTGCGGCAGCGGCAGATGTACGGGGCTCCTGTACAGGAAGAGGGAAAACGGAAAAAGAAAGCACGCCGTTTTTACGACTATGACCTCTTAGTGGTCATTATCTTCCTTACGGTATTCGGACTGATTATGATCTACAGTTCCAGCGCCTACAATGCCCAGGTGAGCAGGCAGCCGTCCAACTACTACATGGTGCGTCAGGGACAGATCGCCGTGGCTGGATTCATCCTGATGCTGATCATTTCAAAGATCGACTATCACTTCTTTGCGAAGATTACTGTTCCGGCAGTAGTGGTATCCTATATCTGCGAGATCCTTGTAACATTTACACCACTGGGAATCGCGGTTAACGGCAAGAAAAGATGGCTGGGAACAAGATCCCTGCGTTTCCAGCCTGCAGAGCTTGTAAAGATCGTGGTGATCCTGCTTCTGGCCGTGCTCATCACGAGGCTTGGAAAGCAGATCAATGAATGGCGGGTGTGGGGAATGATCGCGGTCCTCATCGGACCTCTGGCACTCCTCGTCACCATGAACAACTTAAGCTCCGGTATCATCATCTGCGGAATCGCTTTCGTCATGATGTTTATCGCGTGCAAGAGAAAATGGCCGTTTATTGCGACGGTGGTGCTTGGAATCACTGTCATCGTCTTCGCGCCGCCTGTGGCCATCGCCCTCGAGAAGGCAGGAATCCTCCATTCCTACCAGCTGAGCCGAATCCTGGTGTGGAAAAACCCGGAGGCGTATCCGAAGTCCGGTGGATATCAGGTCCTTCAGGGACTGTACGCCATCGGTTCCGGCGGCCTTCTCGGAAAGGGACTGGGACAGAGTATCCAGAAGTTAAGCTTCCTTCCGGAGCCGCAGAACGATATGATCTTCGCGGTGATCTGTGAGGAGTTGGGACTTTTCGGCGCGGTAGCCGTGATATTCATGTTCCTGTTCATGCTGTACAGATTTTTAGTCATCGCCGGAAATGCGCCGGATCTATTTGGTGCAATGCTGGTGACAGGTGTTCTGGCACATATCGCGATCCAGGTCGTCTTGAACATTGCCGTTGTTACGAATGTGATTCCTAACACGGGAATCACGCTTCCGTTTATCAGTTACGGGGGTACGTCGGTGCTGTTTTTGATGATCGAGATGGGAATGGTACTAAGTGTGTCCAACCAGATCAGGCTGGAACAGCAGTAACATAATTGATACTCTTGCATATACTGTTTTATAGCGGCATATGCGGGGGAATCGGTTTGCAGGTGTTTAAAGTTCAGGGGCTTAAGCCTCTGCATGGAAAAATAAAAGTCCAGGGTGCAAAAAACGCGGTGCTGCCCATGATGGCGGTGAGTCTTTTGACAGAGGGAAGAACCGAGATACGGAATGTTCCGAGAATTTCGGACGTGTTCCTTATGGCGGAGATCTTAAGGGACCTTGGGTGTCAGGTGATGTTTCAGGACGATGTCCTGGAGATCGATGCCTCCGGGCTCTCTGGAACGGTGATCTCCGAGAAGACGGTGGGGAAGATGCGGTCTTCCAGCCTGCTTTTGGGACCGCTGTTATCCAGGGCCGGTGAGGTGACGACCTGGTATCCGGGCGGCTGTGTGATCGGAAAACGTCCGATCGATTTTCACCTGGATGTGCTCCGGGCAATGGGAGCAGAGATACTTGATGATGGCGGAATGCTGATTGCAAAAGCGAAAAAGCTTTGTGGAACAACATTCCGTTTTCCATATCCCAGTGTCGGGGCGACGGAGAACGCGTTGATGGCTGCCGCTCTGGCATCCGGCACGACAAAGCTCCTAAACTGTGCCAGGGAGCCGGAGATCGTGGAACTCTGCAGCTTCCTGCGTTCCATGGGAGCAAAGATATCCGGGGAGCGCACCGGGACTATCACGGTGGACGGGGTGGAAAAGCTCTTTCCGACGGATCATGTGACGGCAGGAGACAGAATCTGTGCGGGGACATACCTGGCGGCGGCAGCGGCAGCCGGGGAGATCGAGATCACCGGTGTGGATCCGGTGGTTCTGGTAGAACCGTTAAAGGCACTCCGAAAAATGGGAGCCGGGATCCGGATATCCGGGGCGACCGGACCGAAAGCCAGGATCGGTATGGTGATGGAACGGCGTCCGGCCGGGGTCGAGATCGACACCGGGCCATACCCGGGATTTCCGACGGATCTTCAGTCTGTCTTTCTCGCCGTGGAGGCAGCGGGAAGCGGGGAGAGCCGGTTTAAAGAGACCGTGTATGAGGCACGGTTTGAGGCGGCGATGCGGCTTGCAGCCTTTGGGGCCGACGTATCGCTCCATAAAGATACAGCCATAATAAGAGGAAGATATCCTCTTGTTCCGGGAATTGCGGAGACGCCGGATCTTCGCGGCGGGGCGGCGCTTCTAGTGGCGGCCCTGGCGGCGGACGGACTCAGTGTGATCTCGGACAGTGGACATTTAAAGCGCGGGTACGAGGATATCGGAAGAGATTTGAGAAAGCTTGGGGCAGACATAGAGGAAGATGAGCTGTGATGATCGTGGCAATGGATTTTTTGCTCCAGACCAGAGTCTTCCGGTGATCAGTGTGTCAGGTGCGCGGGTCCCAATGATGTTACGTGAGAACAAGTGATCAGATAACAGGTGAAGAGAAGATGTTATTTAGAAGAAGAGGTCTTGGATTTGGAAGACGCGGCTTCAATTTCCATTTCGGGAGAAGAAGCAGCAACGGATTTGGAATGTACAACAGGAGAGGAGGAAGAAAGACGGGGATCATCATTGGAGTGATCCTGGCGATTCTCGTCATTCTTCTCGTTCTTGTCTTTTCGATACGGATCAAGGATGTGGAAGTGAGCGGAAATAAGCAGTATACGAAGGAACAGATCGAGTCGCTCTTATTTGACGGCAAGTGGTCCAGAAATTCCGCGTTCTGCTATTATCAGAACCGGTTTAAGGAGCACAAGTCCATTCCGTTTATCGAGGAATATAAGATCAATTTCAAGAGCCCCACAAAGGTGGAGGTCGTTGTGTTTGAGAAGAGCGTTGTGGGCTGCGTCTCCTACATGAGCAGCTACATGTACTTCGATAAGGACGGAATCATTGTGGAGAGCTCTTCCGAGCAGCTTCCGGGCGTTCCGGTGATCACTGGTCTCGAGTTCGGACATATCGTCCTGCACCAGCCGCTTCCGGTGGCGGATCAGGATATTTTCGGCGAGATCTTAAACCTGACCCAGGTGCTGAATGTCAGCGATATCCAGGTGGACAAGATCAACTATAACAGCTACAATGAGGCAGAGCTTGTGATGGGGGACATCACGGTGGAGCTTGGAAATTCGGATAGCCTTGACGGAAAGATCGCGGAGCTTCACGATATCATGACGGAGCTCACAGGACTTTCGGGTACGCTGTATCTGGATACCTATGACGAGACGAATTCCAGCCCGACGTACCGTTTTGTGAAGAAGAATTAGAGTAACGATTCAGCAGGTCTGCGCACTTGCTGCGCTGACCGTAAGAAAGCTTAGGCTGGGGACAGCGGAAAATCAGTGCTTTTTTCAAAAAAACCATAAATTAAAGGTTGATATTTTTCAAAAAATCAAATATGATATATGTTAGATTAACTTGGGATTTTTATGACCATGCTAATACAGATGTAATAGATTGATAGATATTAAAGGAGGAGACATTCTTGTTAGAGATTAAGATAAACGAGGCAGAGAATGCCGCAAGAATTCTTGTGATCGGTGTCGGCGGTGCCGGAAATAACGCGGTAAACCGCATGGTAGAAGAAAATATTATGGGTGTTGAGTTTATCGGTATCAACACAGATAAACAGGCGCTTCAGTTCTGTAAAGCTCCGACTGCCATGCAGATCGGTGAGAAGCTCACAAAGGGACTCGGCGCAGGCGCAAAGCCGGAGATCGGCGAGAAGGCAGCTGAGGAGAGCCAGGAGGAGATCTCCCAGGCACTTAAGGGCGCAGATATGGTATTCGTTACCTGTGGTATGGGCGGCGGAACCGGTACCGGTGCAGCTCCGGTGATCGCTCAGATCGCAAAAGACATGGGAATTCTTACAGTCGGCGTTGTAACAAAGCCGTTCCGCTTCGAAGCCAGACAGAGAATGAACAACGCGTTAAAGGGAATCGAGAACTTAAAGAACGCAGTGGATACTCTGATCGTGATCCCGAACGACCGTCTCCTTGAGATCGTTGACAGACGGACAACCATGCCGGATGCATTAAAGAAAGCCGATGAGGTTCTTCTCCAGGCAGTACAGGGAATCACAGACCTGATCAATGTTCCGGGTCTTATCAACCTTGACTTCGCTGATGTTCAGACTGTTATGACAGATAAGGGCATCGCTCATATCGGTATTGGTAAGGCGAAGGGCGACGAGAAGGCACTTGAGGCTGTTAAGCAGGCTGTATCCAGCCCGCTTCTTGAGACAACCATCGAGGGTGCTTCCCACGTTATCATCAACATTTCCGGCGACATCAGCCTGATCGAGGCAAACGAGGCTGCTGGCTATGTTCAGGAGCTTGCAGGCGATGACGCTAACATCATCTTCGGCGCTATGTACGATGAGAATGCGGAGGACGAGGTAACGATCACAGTTATCGCTACAGGCCTTGACGCACACGGTGCAAACACACCGGTTGAGCGCGCAATGAAGGATTTCACAAACTACAAGACAAAGGTACCGGCTCAGCAGGCTCCGGTTCAGAGAACTGCTCCGTCCGTAAAGACTCCGTCTGAGGCAGCAGCTACAACAGAGACTTCCGTACCGAAGTACAACATTCCGACTGGAAATGCCCCGGTTTACCGTCCGGCACAGCGCGGCGAGACCCAGATCAATATCCCGGATTTCTTAAAGAACCGCAGATAAGATTCTGAGGACGGACAAGCCGTATTGGAATTTAATTTATGGTAACTATTCAGTACCTTCATAGTTAC
>OATJ01001285.1_pt1 | contig 10534 bp, 8 predicted proteins | sample 1516661 | NCBI WGS metagenome assembly OATJ01 (sample SAMEA2579951, study PRJEB22360) | human gut metagenome
TTTTCATATCTTTGCAGCCATAAAATATATTCTCTTACCTTGTAAGTAAGAGAATAAAATTGGATAATAAAAGTACTCCTATACAAATAGGAATACTTTTACAAATTCTAGTTTTTAGGGCTTTTTCTTTTTGTTTGGATGGATTGTTGCAATCACTTTTTTATTTGCTTTACTCATCGCATTGTTGTCAAAAGAAGCAAGGTAAACGTGAGTTACCTTTTCAGAAGTATGTCCTAAGCTTTCACTAATCACAGAAATGGCCACTCCTTCGTCTTTGGCAGTGGTGGCCCAGCTATGGCGGGCTACATAAGATGTTAATGGAATGCTTAACCGTAACATCTTCGAAAGTGTGTGTAAATGTTGGTTGTAGAGCCGTAAAGCACTTTTGTATTGTCTGTAACCATCTTCCCCGGTTAGTGATAATATCGGTAGCAAATAGGGGGAAGAGGCGGCTTCGTTTTTATACCTATTTATAATCTGTGCGGCATACGACTCTATATGTACGGACAATTGCTGACGGGTCTTATGGCGGTAATAATAAATGGTATTGTGCTTGACATCCGTTTTGCGGAGATGTACAAGGTCTACGAACGGAATGCCTCGTAAGTAAAAACTTAACAGAAACATGTCGCGGCTGAAACGCAAGGCAGGCTTCTTCTCCAAATCGAGATTTACCAAGCGCCGGATTAGTAAAGGGGAGATGGCCCGTTTGGCGGTAGGCTCATAACCGGTGAATACATAGGCGAACAAATCGTCTATACTGTGTGTGAATGGAATGCCTTGTTCGGCAGCTTGGTGAGAGATGGAACGGAGCATACGCATATAGGTGGATATGGTATTATGGCGCCGTCCTTCACCGAGCAGCCGGTCTTCGTATTGCTTGATGAGGCTGGGGGTAAGCTCTGCAAAAGTGATGGAACGGTGGCCGACGAAGCGGAAAAAGCTGTTCACTGTACTGGTATATATACCGGATGTACTGTATCGTCCGGCTTGTTTTGTCCGCTGTATCAGGGAAGCGGAAAAATTATGTATAGTATTCATAATCTGAATTTTAATATTTTAAATACATATAAAACAACCTTGAGCATGAAATGATTGTATGGCAATCAATGCACGCTTAGGGGAGAAATGGTAAAATTTCTATATAAATTCAGATATGTATTCTCCGGGCAGACAGGAGGAGGGTTACAGTATGCCCGAACGTACCCGACTCAGTGTTTCGGGGGTCATCAGCAGATAGGACGCAATGTGCGACAAAGGAGCCCGCTTGATGACTTCGGGCTGATGTTCCATGAGCTGGTTATAGCGCTCGCGTGCAGTCTCAAACCGCCAGGAGTCAGCCTTTATCTGTGAAACAATCAGGGAATATTCCAGAATCTTCCGATAGAACATGTTTATTTCCCATGAGATTTCGGTAAGTGTCAGCAGCTTGTTGTATGGCAGCAGGTATACGACACTCGGTTCGAGTGCCTCAATCATGAGGTGGGTGGGTTCCTGCTTCAAGGTACTTTCTATGCAGATGATGATGCAGCCTTCATAGGAAAAGTGTTCGGTGACGTCTTTACCGTTTTTATAATAGAATTGGCGCAACATGCCTTTTCCTACAAATACGATATTATGGCTTATCTGCCCTTCATTGAGTAATAATGCGCCCTTTTCTACTTCCTTGCGAATGAGGATTTCCTCTATCAACCTTCTTCCCTCGGGAGCCATGCCTGGATAGCGGGAGTTGATAGCGGCATCTACGGTTTCTTTCAATAGTGCATCCATAAAGCCATAATTTGTTTGTTCGAGGGGCAAAGATAAGGTTTTTACGAGAAAAAATCAGCTCCGTATGAAACTTTTGTTTACCCATTTCATGCCATACCAGCGGCGGACGAAAATGAAGCCGCGGATATTCTCGTCCAACAGGAAGGCTACCCACATGCCGCAGATACCCCAGCCGAAGGGGAAGCCGAAAAGGTATCCCACACCTACAGCTACACTCCACTGCACCACCAACCCTACGTAGAAGGGGTAGTTGACATCTCCTGCCGCACGAAGGGCGTTGGTGGCGAAGATGTTGATGGGGCGGCCTATTTCGAGGAGTACATCTATGATAAGGATGGTGGCACCCATACGTATGATGTCGGGGTTGGACGTGAGCCAGCCAAAGATGGCATGCCCCGAAAGGGCGAGGATGCAGGACAGCATGACGGTAATCATGACGGATTTCTTCATGACGTATTTTCCCATAAGGAAGGCTGCGTGAGGTTTCTTCTCGCCTATCAGATGCCCGATACAGATGGCGCCGCCTTGTGCCATGGAGATGCTGAACAGATAAGCGAACATGATGATGTTGACACAATAGGTACGGGTGGCGAGCGCTTCCACTCCCAGCATGTTGATGAAGTAGGTGATGACGACTTGCGACGAGCTGTACGACAATTGTTCGCCGGCGGAGGGCAGGCCTACCTTCATCAGGTTCTTTAGTTCTATCCACGGAAAAGGGCGGAAGTATGCCGGTGGGAAACGGTGGATGTGCTTGCGGAACAGTATGACGAACAGTATAATCATGGAGACACCCCGGCTGAAGGCTGTGGAGATGGCGGCGCCTTCCACGCCCAGTTCCGGAAAGCCGAAGCGGCCGAAGATGAGGGAGTAGTTGCCGATGATATTGAGGATATTGACTACGACGGTGACCATCATCGGGTAGATGGCCTTGTTGGCACTGCGCAGGGAGGCGGAGAGGGTGAGGGATAGTGCCTGGAAGAAGGCGAAAGCGCCTACGATACGCATATAGTCCATGCCGTCCTGCATCAGTTCAGCGGTGAGCCCCATCAGCCGGAGGATGGGATGGACGCAGGAGAACAGTACCAGGCTGACCGTGATACCTACCGCCAGGTTGACGAGGATGGATACGCCGACTACTTGCACTACTTTCTTGTGTAGTTTCGCACCGAGATACTGGGAACACAGAACGGACGTTCCGAGGTTGATGACTTCGAAAACGAGGAAAGTGAGCATGATAATTTGGTTGACTACCCCTACGGCGGCAACACTGTTGTCCGAGTGGCGGCTCAGCATGATGGTGTCCACCGCACCGAGCATCATGATGAGAAGTGTCTCTATAAAAATGGGGGCGGCCAGCTTGGCAAGCCGCTTTTTCAGGCTTTCTTGTTGTATCATTGTCCGTGTATGTGCACTATACTTTAAAAATCGCGCAAAGATAAGGAAAGGTTGAAAAGGACGGTTTGATATGTATCAAATTTTTTTTCTTGTTTTAGGGTTTGAGTGTTAACGTGTTATCTCAAATTGTATGAAAACGGTGAAAAAAATATGTAGGAAAGATTTGCACAGTCCAAAAGTTTGCCCTACATTTGCACCGCATTTGAAAAGAATGCTGGTTATAAAAAAGGAAGTTTGGGTGAGTGGCTGAAACCACCAGTTTGCTAAACTGACGTACGGGTAACCGTACCGGGGGTTCGAATCCCCCAGCTTCCGCCAGATGCACTCTTAGCTCAGTTGGTAGAGCAACTGACTCTTAATCAGTGGGTCCAGGGTTCGAATCCCTGAGGGTGTACAAGACAAATGCGAGGGTGGGTTCATCTAACGGTTAGGATACATGCCTCTCACGCATGGTATACGAGTTCGATTCTCGTACCCACTACAAAAACAAGAAAGCGGTTGACTGATGAAACGGTTAACCGCTTTTTGTTTTTCATTTTTCTGTTGTAATCCGAAAATAGTTTCTATATTTGCACCCGCTATGGCGAAATGTATATTCTATATCTTGTTAGGGTTGTTCCTCATATCGAAGTTCACTTCCGTTTCTGATGATATGGAGGGATGTAAGACACTCCCTACTGCGGATGTGCATTATTTCTCCGGAGCCCAGCACAGCTTGTCGGGGGCAGATGGCAGACAATGCCAGGAAAAAGGGGAGGACGCGAATTATAATTGCCTGGCAGATGCCGGTTGCATAGGAAATACCTTCTCATTACGGCATGCCTCTTGCTCGAAATTGTTGAGGCTTAATCCGGACTTCATTGCCGCCAAGGTTGCGAGAACCCTGAAAACTCTGCTCCCGGAAGAAAAGACAACTTCTTTCCCCTTTACTTTCCATCCCCATAAGATTTCATATAGATATTATGTATATACGCTGAGGCGTATTCTTATTTAGTACTTTCCCTTCCTCTCTTTCGGGAGCCAGAGAGATTGCCCGTCTCCCCATGCCGAGTTTTTCTCTATTTTTTAAGTACTGATAATCAATATATAATGGATTTTCTATTAGATTTTATTCTCCATATCGATCAGTATATGATTGATATAGTGCAGGAATATCATATGTGGGCGTATGCCATATTGTTTCTGATTATTTTCTGCGAAACGGGGCTGGTGGTCACACCTTTCCTGCCGGGCGATTCCCTGCTTTTTGTGGCGGGAGCTATTGCCGCACTGCCCGACATGCCTCTCGAGGTCAATGTGCTGGCTTTGATATTGTTTGTTGCCGCGGTATTGGGCGACTCTTGCAACTACATGATAGGGCATTTCTTCGGGCAAAGGCTCTTCAATAATCCCGATTCCAGAATATTCAAGCAAAGCCATCTCGACAAGACCCATGAGTTCTATAAGAAGTATGGAGGCAAGACAATTATCATAGCCCGTTTTGTGCCTATCGTCCGTACGTTTGCGCCATTCGTGGCGGGGATGGGTAAGATGCATTACTATTACTTCATGCTGTACAACCTGATTGGGGGCGCCTGCTGGATTGCCATCTTCTGTTATGCGGGTTATTTCTTCGGTGACCTTCCGTTTGTACAAGAGAACCTCAAACTGCTGATTGTGGCCATTATTGTGGTTTCCATACTGCCGGCCGTGGTAGAAGTGCTGCGTGCAAGACTGAAACAACGAAAACAAAAATAAATTAATATACTTAGTACATTTATCCATTATGAAGAATTCTTTTTTTAGCCGGTTCACACCGAAAGAACCGAAATTCTTTCCTTTGCTGAAGCAATTGTCTGAGATTTTATTGTCCTCGTCGGCTCTGTTGATAGAAATATTGGGCCATGACTCGCCTGAGAAGAGGGCGGAAGATTATAAACGAATCAAAGATTTGGAGCGCGAGGGCGATAAGCTGACCAATCTGATTCTGGATGAACTGGGTACTACTTTCATTACTCCTTTTGACCGGGAGGATATCCATGACCTGGCTTCGGGCATGGATGATGTGATTGATGGAATAAACAGCTGTGCCAAGCGTATCACTATCTATAATCCGCATCCTATTTCGGACAAGGGGAAAGAGCTGGGACATATGGTTCAACAAGAAGCGGCCCTCATCGGCCAGGCCATGGATGAACTGGAGGCATTCCGCAAGAGTCCGGATAAGCTGCGCGCATATTGCAACCAGCTGCATGACATAGAAAACCGGGCAGATGATATTTATGAATTTTTCATCACCAGGCTTTTTGAAGAAGAGAAGGACTGCATTGAACTCATCAAAATCAAGGAGATTATGTATGAGTTGGAAAAAACGACGGACGCAGCCGAACACGTGGGCAAGATTTTGAGGAGCCTGATTGTGAAATACGCATAAACGAACGGACGCATGGAACTATTAGTGATTATCATTGTACTGGCTCTGATATTCGATTATATCAACGGTTTTCATGATGCGGCCAATTCTATTGCCACCATTGTGTCTACCAAAGTGCTTACACCGTTTCAGGCGGTGATATGGGCGGCTTTCTTCAATTTTGTGGCCTTTTTCATCGCCAAGTGTGTCATCGGCGGTTTCGGCATTGCCAACACCGTATCGAAAACGGTGATGGAGCCTTACATTACTTTGCCTATCATTCTGGCCGGCGTGATTGCGGCTATTGCCTGGAATCTGTTCACTTGGTGGAAGGGAATCCCTTCCTCTTCTTCGCACACGCTTATCGGAGGTTTTGCCGGAGCTGCCATCATGGCACACGGTTTTGAGGCCATCCAGTTGAGTATCATTCTGAAGATTGCGGCATTCATTTTTCTGGCTCCCTTGATTGGTATGGTGGTGGCATTTGGTTTTACGTTGTTGGTCTTGTACATTTGCCGCAGGGCGCATCCCCATACGGCCGAGGTGTGGTTCAAGAAACTGCAGCTGGTGTCTTCGGCTTTGTTCAGCATCGGGCACGGTCTGAATGATTCACAGAAGGTAATGGGTATCATTGCTGCGGCTATGATAGCCGGACATTCGGAAGGACTGGGAATGGGGATAAACAGTATTGATGACCTGCCGGACTGGGTGGCATTCTCTTGTTTTACGGCCATTTCACTCGGTACCATGTCCGGCGGGTGGAAGATTGTGAAGACCATGGGGACTAAGATTACGAAGGTGACGCCACTGGAAGGGGTGATTGCGGAAACTGCCGGTGCGTTTACGCTTTATCTGACGGAGTATCTGAAGATTCCGGTAAGTACGACACACACCATTACGGGAGCTATTATCGGAGTAGGGGCCACGAAGCGGCTTTCGGCTGTGCGTTGGGGAGTTACGAAGAGTCTGATGACCGCTTGGGTGCTGACTATCCCCGTCAGTGCTTTGCTGGCAGCAGGGATTTATTGTATCGTATCCCTTTTTTAGAAGTGCTGCCGCATAAAAAATAGACGGGTTCGTTTTATTTTGCATGAGGTTTGCACTATCTTTGCAGCCTGAAACTGTAAAATAGAATGCACATTGGACTGGCTATATAGTTTATTCGTCGAGCACTCCGCCTTGCAGGCGGTTGTGGTACTCTCACTGATTTCTGCTATCGGATTGGGATTGGGGAAGATACATGTTTGCGGCATTTCATTGGGAGTGACGTTTGTATTCTTTGCCGGCATCATTGCCGGGCATTTCGGGTTGTCCATAGACCCGCAGATGCTGAATTATGCGGAAAGCTTCGGGCTGGTGATATTTGTGTATGCTTTGGGTTTGCAGGTGGGACCGGGTTTTTTCAGCTCTTTCCGTAAAGGAGGGGTACAACTGAATATGCTCGCCACGGGTGTAGTGCTTATCGGCACCCTGCTGACTGTACTGGGCAGCTATGGGTTGGGAGTATCCCTGCCGGATATGGTGGGCATACTTTGCGGTGCCACGACAAACACACCGGCACTCGGTGCGGCACAGCAGACATTGAAACAGATGGGATTGGAGTCCAGTACCCCTGCTTTGGGGTGTGCGGTGGCATATCCGCTGGGGGTGGTAGGGGTCATTCTGGCCGTACTGTTCATCCGTAAGACGCTGGCGCATAAGGAAGACCTGGAATTGAAAGAGAAGGATGACGTGAACAAGCCTTACATTGTTGCGTTCCAGGTGCACAATCCTGCCATCTTCAACAAGAGTATCAAGGAAATAGGCGAGCTGAACAGCTATCCGAAGTTCGTGATTTCCCGCTTGTGGCGGGATGGGAATGTGAGTATTCCTACCTCGGAAAAGATTATAAAGGAAGGTGACCGCCTGCTGGTGATTACCTCGGAGAAAAATACGCCGGCTCTGACCGTGCTTTTCGGCGAGCAGGAGCATACTGATTGGAACAAGGAAGATATAGACTGGAATGCCATAGACAGCCAGTTGATTTCGCAACGTATCGTGGTGACGCGCCCGGAGTTGAACGGCAAGAAGCTGGGTTCTCTCCATCTGCGTAATCATTACGGTATCAATATCAGCCGGGTTTATCGTAGCGGCGTGCAGCTGCTGGCCACAGCGGAACTGACCTTGCAATTGGGTGACCGCCTGACCGTAGTGGGCGAAGCCGCTGCTATACAAAATGTGGAGAAGGTGCTGGGCAATGCTGTGAAAAGCCTGAAGGAACCGAACTTGGTGGCGGTATTTATCGGCATTGTCATCGGTCTGGCTTTGGGAGCAATTCCTATTTCCATTCCCGGCATCAGCGCTCCCGTGCGGCTCGGATTGGCAGGAGGCCCTATCATCGTAGGTATTCTTATCGGGACATTCGGTCCGAGGATGCACATGGTGACTTATACTACGCGCAGTGCGAACCTGATGCTCCGTGCATTGGGATTGTCTCTTTACCTGGCTTGCCTGGGACTGGATGCAGGTGCCCATTTCTTCGATACGGTATTCCGGCCGGAAGGGCTGTTATGGATTGCTACGGGTTTTGCGTTGACTGTGGTTCCGGTATTGATTATGGGTATCGTTACCTTCAAGTGGCTGAAGATAGATTTCGGAACAATGGCGGGTATGCTGTGCGGAAGCATGGCAAACCCCATGGCGCTGAACTACGCCAACGACACCATTCCGGGAGACAATCCGTCTGTAGCTTATGCTACGGTTTATCCGCTGTGCATGTTTCTACGGGTAATTATAGCCCAAGTGCTGCTCATGTTCTTCATTAATGGATAATGAAGAATGAGGGATATTATCAACTGTCAATTATCAACTATCAATTAAATAACTATGGGAAATATAACTCCGGAAAGTATTGTCAATGACTTGCGTTATTTGCAATTATTATCACGCAGTTTTCCTACCATTGCTGATGCCAGTACAGAAATCATCAATCTGGAGGCCATTCTGAATCTGCCGAAAGGTACAGAGCATTTTCTGACGGATATTCATGGCGAGTATGAGGCTTTTCAGCATGTGCTGAAGAATGCATCGGGGGCAGTGAAACGTAAGGTGAACGAAATATTCGGGCATACACTGCGCGAAAGTGAGAAGAAGGAAATCTGTACGTTAATTTATTATCCGGAAGAGAAGCTGCAACTTATCAAGGAGCAGGAAACGGACCTGGATGACTGGTATTTGATAACACTGAACCAGTTGGTAAAAGTATGCCAGAACGTTTCGTCCAAATATACCCGTTCGAAAGTACGCAAGGCACTTCCAGCAGAGTTCTCGTATATCATTCAAGAGCTGTTGCACGAATCGAGCATCGAACCTAACAAGCATGCCTATATCAATGTCATAATCAGTACCATTATCTCTACGAAGCGTGCGGATGATTTTATTGTGGCGATGTGCAACCTTATCCAGCGCTTGACCATCGACTCGCTGCATATCGTGGGCGATATATACGACCGCGGACCGGGTGCGCATATTATCATGGATACTCTCTGTGATTATCATAATTTCGACATCCAATGGGGTAACCACGATATTCTGTGGATGGGTGCCGCATCAGGTAATGATGCTTGTATAGCCAACGTAATCCGTATGTCGATGCGCTATGCCAATTTAGCAACGCTGGAGGATGGTTATGGCATCAATCTGTTGCCGCTTGCAACGTTTGCCATGGATACCTATGCGGATGACCCTTGCACCATCTTTGCGCCGAAAATGAACTTTGCCGATGCGGAATACAATGAGAAGACCTTGCGGCTGATTACACAGATGCACAAGGCGATTACGGTTATCCAGTTGAAACTGGAGGCGGAAATCATCAGCCGCCGTCCTGAGTTCGGTATGGAGAACCGGAAACTGCTGCATCTGGTGGATTTCGAGCGTGGTGTGTTTGTATACGAAGGCAAGGAATATCCGTTGCGCGATGTGAATTTCCCCACCGTAGACCCGGCGGACCCGTATCGTCTGTCGGACGAAGAGCGCGAACTGATGCACCGGATTCATTCTTCTTTCATGAACAGCGAGAAGATGAAGAAGCACATGCGCTGCTTGTTTACGTATGGCGGCATGTATCTGGTGTGCAACAGTAACCTGCTTTATCATGCTTCCGTGCCTCTGAATGCGGACGGCAGTTTTAAACATGTCCGCATCGGCCAAAAGGAATACTGGGGACGTAAGTTGCTGAAAAAGACCGACCAGCTGATACGTACCGCTTACTTTGACGAGGACGGTTCGGACGAGAAACAGTTTGCACTGGATTATGTCTGGTACATGTGGTGCGGACCGGATGCCCCTTCCTTCGATAAAGACAAGATGGCTACCTTTGAACGCTATTTTGTGGCCGACAAAACATTGCATAAGGAGACGAAAGGGCATTACTATGCTTTGCGCAACGAGGCTGAGGTGTGTGACCGCATTCTTGAAGAGTTCGGCGTGAAGCCGGGGCCACATTCGCATATCATCAACGGACATGTACCGGTAAAGACCATTAAAGGTGAGAAACCCATCAAAGCGGATGGTAAGCTGCTGGTGATTGACGGTGGTTTTTCAAAAGCCTATCAGCCGGAAACGGGAATTGCGGGATATACGCTGGTATATCATTCCCACGGCTTGCAGTTGGTGCAGCATGAGCCGTTCCAGAGCCGTCAGAAAGCCATTGAAGAAGGACAAGACATCAAGTCTACAACCCTGGTTGTCGAATTCAATTCGCAGCGTATGATGGTGAAGGATACGGATAAAGGAAGTGAACTCGTTACGCAGATTCAGGATTTGATGAAACTGCTGGTGGCGTATAGGACGGGGCTGATTAAGGAGAAACAATAATTTATAATTTCAGTATCGTCACCCCGCCCTCTACAATGATGCCTTTGTCATAGGTTTTCCCTTGGGTGTAGTAGCGGCTGGGCCCCCAAACCCCCGGGGGGGAAATACCCGCTCTTCTAT
>OATJ01001287.1_pt1 | contig 10526 bp, 9 predicted proteins | sample 1516661 | NCBI WGS metagenome assembly OATJ01 (sample SAMEA2579951, study PRJEB22360) | human gut metagenome
TAAAAATAGCTGAAAACAGAATTGGTGGTAGACAATCATTCATGCGTTTGTCGTGACTTTTCCCAGCAAACCACTTGATTTTTCAGATGTTCTATGCTATGATTTTGACGATAACATAAGTAACCGGTCAAAAGAGTGGACGAAAAAGTCCACTCTTTCGTTTTGCATAACCGGAATATTCCGGCAGAAAGGCGGTGGAAACCCATGGCAAGAAGAGATGAATATGAATCCAGGGTCGAGAAATTTTTAATTCCGATCATGGAAGAGAATAATTTTGAACTGGTGGACGTGGAGTACGTGAAGGAAGCGGGTACCTGGTATCTGAGAGCCTATATCGACAAAGAGGGCGGCTTTACAGTGGATGACTGTGAGATGGTATCGAGACGCTTAAGCGACTGGCTCGATAAAGAAGACTTTATCGATGACAGCTATATCCTGGAAGTAAGCTCCCCGGGACTTGGCAGACCGTTAAAGAAAGAGAAGGACTTTAAGAGAAGTCTCGGCGAAGCAGTCGATATCAAGCTGTACCGCGCCATCGAGAGACAGAAAGATTTCTCCGGAATTCTCACGGCATATGACGCGGACACCGTAACGATCCGCTATGAGGACGGTTCCGAGAGCACATTTGATAGAAAAGACATTGCCTTAATCCGTCTGGCATTCGATTTTTAATAAGGAGGATAAAAAATGAACAAGGAACTGATGGAATCGATGAATATACTCGAAAAAGAGTACAACATCAGTAAGGACACATTGCTGGAGGCAATTGAGAATTCACTTCTCACAGCCTGCAAGAACCATTTCGGCAAAGCTGACAATGTGAAAGTCATCATTGATCCGGATGGCTGCGACTATTCTGTATATATGGAAAAAGAGGTCGTTGAGACTGTGGAGGACCCGATCACACAGATCAGCCTCGCCGACGCAAGAATGATCGCTCCGAGACATGTCCTTGGTGATATCGTCCAGATCCCCATTGATTCCCATGATTTCGGCAGAATCGCGACGCAGAACGCGAAGAACGTGATCTTACAGAAGATCCGCGAGGAGAGCCGTAAGTCCCAGTTAAGCGAGTGGCAGTGCAAGGAGAAAGAGGTCGTTACGGGTATTGTCCAGCGTTATATCGGCCGCAATGTCAGCGTAGATCTCGGAAAGATCGATGCGATCCTTCCGGAAGCTGAGCAGGTAAAGGGCGAAGTATTCCAGAGAACTGAGCGCATCAAGGTTTATATCCTGGAAGTTAAGGACAGCCCGAAGGGACCGAGAATCTCCGTATCCAGAACGCATCCGGACCTCGTAAGACGTCTGTTTGAGGCTGAGATCGCAGAGGTCCGCGACGGTACCGTTGAGATTCGCGCCATCGCCCGTGAGGCAGGTTCCAGAACAAAGATCGCTGTAAGCTCCACAGACCCGAACGTTGATCCGGTAGGTGCATGTGTAGGTTTAAACGGCGCGAGAGTCAACGCGATCGTCAACGAACTCCGCGGCGAGAAGATCGACATCATCAACTGGGATGATAACCCGGCGTTCCTGATCGAGAACGCGTTAAGCCCGGCAAAGGTCATCTCCGTCGTTGCGGATGAGGACGAGAAAGAGGCACAGGTCATTGTTCCGGATTACCAGTTATCCTTAGCGATCGGTAAAGAAGGACAGAATGCGAGACTTGCCGCAAGACTTACCACCTACAAGATCGATATCAAGAGTGAGACCCAGGCGAGAGAGCTTGGACTCTTCGATGATATGGATTTCGGTGAGGAAGGCTTTGAGGGCGAGTACGAGAAAGATGTAGAGCCGGCAGAGGATGGAACTCCGGCAGAGGAAACTTCCGAAACACAGGCTGAGACAGAAGAATAGGAGAGAAGGGAACGACCACAGTGAGTACAGTAAAGAAGGTTCCGCAGAGACAGTGCATCGGCTGCGGTGAAATGAAAAACAAGCGGGAGCTGATCCGTGTCTTAAAAGGTACTGACGACGTGATTTCCATTGACGCGACCGGAAGAAAAAACGGACGCGGCGCATATATCTGCCCATCCATGGCATGCTTTGAAAAGGCAGTGAAGAGCCGGGGACTGGAACGCTCCTTTAAAATGGCAATTCCAAAAGAGGTTTACGAAAGTCTGAAAAAGGAGATGGAACAGATCGATGAACAGAAATAAGGTCCTGGGCCTGCTGGGCCTGGCGGAGAAAGCCGGCAAGGTAAGAAGTGGCGAGTTCTCCACAGAGAAGGCGGTAAAGTCCGGAAAAGCCGGACTGGTGATCGTATCGGAAGAATCTTCGGACAACACAAAGAAAATGTTCCGGAACATGTGTACTTACTATAAGGTCCCGTACTTTGAGTTCGGAAGCAAGGAAGAGCTCGGACACATCCTGGGAAAGCAGATGAGAGCGTCCCTGGCCGTGATCGACGAGAATTTTTCCAATGCGTTGTTGAAGCATTTTACTGCAAAAGCGTAGTCCTGCGGACATGAGGAGCGCATGCCTGCATGCGGCGGGTCATGTACATTGGCGATGGTTTGCAGGGACTATTTTGGAGGTGGCGAGCGTGAGTGAGTTTGAAAAGGATTTAAGAAAGAAAAAAGAGGGAACAGATACATTGAATCAGAATCAGGAGAATTCCACAAAGCCGGCAGTTCCGGCTGAAGGAGAAAATAATGCGCCGGCAGCACCGGCAAAGAAGCGTATTGCGGCAGTTTACCGTCCGCAGAACAGCACACAGAAACGTCCGGCAGGAAACCGCCAGCAGGGCGGTCAGAGACCGGCAAGACCGAACAACGGTTCCGGCATGCAGGTGAGACCGACGACAAACAGCGCGCCGGCAGCACCGGCAAAGGCAGCTGAGACTTCAGCAGCACCGGCACCGGCACCGGAGAAAAAGGCGGAGACAGTTAAGACAGAGGCACCGGCACAGGATCTTCGTGAGAATGTCCGTCCGCTTCCGAACCAGAGCCGTCCGGAAGGACGCCAGGGCTTCCAGTCCAGAGAGAGCCGTCCGTTCCCGGGACGCGACGGAAACCGTGAGAGCGGAAGAGATAACCGCCAGGGCGGCTATCAGGGCAGCAGAGATAATAATCGTCAGGGCGGCTACCAGGGTAACAGAGATGGAAACCGCCAGGGTGGCTACCAGGGCAACAGAGACGGAAACCGCCAGGGCGGCTATCAGGGCAACAGAGACGGAAACCGCCAGGGTGGCTACCAGGGCAACCGTGACAACAATCGTCAGGGCGGTTACCAGGGCAGAAACGACAACCGTCAGGGCGGAAACAGAAGCGGCATGGGCATTCCGAAGCCGTCCTTCGATACACCGCTTGCACAGAAGCAGCAGAACACAAAGCAGAGCAAGAACGCTTACAAGAAAGAGCATGACGCAAAGAAAGACCGCGATATCGAGATGAAAGGCAAGGCAGGAAAGGGCCAGAAGGGCGTGAAAGCTCCGGTTATGCCGCCGCAGCCGAAGAAGGAGGAGGCGAAGGTCGAGGAGATCAAGACCATCGTAATCCCGGAGGTTATCACGATCAAAGAACTCGCGGACAAGATGAAATTACAGCCGTCCGCAATCGTTAAGAAGCTCTTCTTACAGGGCACCATCGTTACGATCAACCAGGAGATCGACTTCGAGAAAGCCGAAGAGATCGCTATGGAGTATGATGTTCTCTGCGAGAAGGAGAAGAAGGTCAACGTCATCGAGGAACTCTTAAAAGAGGAAGAAGAGGACGAGAAGGACATGGTTCCGAGACCGCCGGTCATCTGCGTAATGGGTCATGTTGACCACGGTAAAACTTCCCTTCTTGACGCGATCCGCCAGACAAACGTAACCTCCAGAGAGGCAGGCGGTATCACACAGCACATCGGTGCCTATGTTGTTGAATACAACGGACAGAAGATCACATTCCTCGATACACCGGGTCATGAGGCGTTCACGGCAATGCGTATGCGTGGTGCCCAGGCAACAGATATCGCGATCCTCGTTGTCGCAGCGGACGACGGTGTTATGCCGCAGACTGTTGAGGCCATCAACCACGCGAAGGCAGCAGGCGTTGAGATCATCGTTGCTGTCAACAAGATCGATAAGCCGAGCGCAAACGTAGAGAGAGTAAAACAGGAGTTATCCGAGTATGAGCTGATTCCTGAGGACTGGGGCGGAAGCACCGTATTCGTACCGGTTTCCGCACATACAAAAGAGGGAATCCCGGAACTTCTCGAGATGATCCTCTTAACAGCAGAGGTAAAAGAGTTAAAGGCAAACCCGAACCGCCGCGCAAGAGGTCTCGTGATCGAGGCGCAGCTTGATAAGGGAAGAGGACCGGTGGCAACGGTACTTGTACAGAAAGGTACCTTAAAGGTCGGTGACGCTATCGCCGCTGGCTGCTGCTACGGTAAAGTCCGCGCCATGATGGACGATAAGGGCAACCGTGTCAAAGAGGCTGGCCCGTCCACTCCGGTTGAGATCCTCGGACTCAACGATGTTCCGAACGCAGGTGAGGTATTCATCGCGCACCAGAACGAGAAAGAGGCAAGAAGCTTCGCAGAGACATTCATCGCAGAGAGCAAGAATAAGCTTATCGAAGATACAAAGGCAAAACTCTCCTTAGACGACCTGTTCTCCCAGATCAAGGCCGGAAATGTCAAGGAACTTCCGATCATCGTAAAAGCCGATGTACAGGGTTCTGTAGAGGCTGTAAAACAGAGTCTCGTAAAACTTTTCAACGAGGGAGTTGTTGTCAAAGTCATCCACGGCGGCGTTGGCGCGATCAACGAGTCTGACGTTACACTTGCATCCGCTTCCAATGCGATCATTATCGGTTTCAACGTTCGTCCGGACGCACAGGCGAAGTCCATCGCGGACCGCGAGAAAGTCGACATGCGTCTGTACCGCGTCATCTACCAGGCGATCGAGGATGTAGAGGCTGCCATGAAGGGTATGCTGGATCCGGTATACGAGGAGCAGGTAACCGGTCATGCGGTTGTCCGCCAGACGTTCAAGGCATCCGGAGTCGGCACCATCGCCGGTTCCTATGTGCTTGACGGTAAGATCACCCGTGGAAGCAAGGCCCGCATCACGAGAGACGGCGAGCAGATCTTCGAGGGACCGCTTGCATCCTTAAAGCGTTTCAAGGACGATGTAAAGGAAGTCAACGCAGGCTACGAGTGCGGTCTTGTATTCGAGGGCTTCAACGATCTTCAGGAAGACGATATGATCGAAGTTTATATCATGGTAGAGGTGCCGAGATAGTTGTCTGTCAGGTCTGTGCATAGCCGCGGAGAGTTTCGTTTCGCGGCTATGTCCGGGATGGTCGTAAAAAAGAGGTAATATCATGAGAAAAAACAGTGTAAAAAATATCCGGATCAACGGCGAAGTCCAGAAAGCCCTGAGCGAGATTATCCGTTCCGAGCTCAAGGACCCGCGTGTTCATCCGATGACAAGCGTGGTTCAGGTCTCGGTCACACCGGACCTTAAGATTTGTAAGGCCTACATCAGCGTCCTTGCGGACGAGGAGCAGGCGAAAGATACGATCCGCGGCTTAAAGAGCGCGGAGGGCTTTATCAGAACCCAGCTGGCAAAAAAAGTAAATCTTCGGAACACCCCGCAGATCTTCTTCGTGCTGGACCAGTCTATCGAGTACGGCGTCCGCATGTCCAAACTCATCGATGAGGTGACAAAGGATATGCCGGAGGAGCAGGAAGACGACGGAACTGAGAGCGAAAATTAAACGAAGGAACCGGTCTGCGTGGGATACGCGCGGACCGGAATGTACTGAAATCATATAGAGGAATCCGGCCAGACGCGCGCAACGCGGATTCTGCCGGATTTTTCTGGTCTACAGAATAAGAACACAATAAGGGAGGCGGAACTTTTGGGAATTTTAGATGAGATGCTGGAAGGAAAGAAGACCATCGTGATCCTGGGCCATGTAAACCCGGACGGGGACTGTATCGGTTCCTGCCTGGGACTCTACAATTATCTGAAGGAAAATTATGAGGGGCTTGAGATCTCGGTGTATCTGGAGAAAATGGGAGTGAAATTTTCCTATCTTTCCGGTTATAAGGATGTACACACAGAATACGACGACACAAAAATATTTGATCTTTGCATCACATCGGATGTCAGCGACGTTCCGCGCCTGGGCGCCTTCGCCCCGTACCGGGAGACAGCAAAGGATACATTCTGCATTGACCACCACATCACGAACAAGGGAATGTGCAGGGTCAACGTGATCGAGAGCTGGGCGAGCTCCGCAAGCGAGGTGCTGTTCCGCCTTCTCGATAAGGAAAAGATCAGCAAAGCGGTCGCAGAGTGCCTGTACACGGGGATCGCCCATGATACCGGTATCTTCAAGTTCTCAAATACATCGAGACAGACCATGGAGATTGCTGGGTTTTTAATGGAAAAGGGCATCGATTTCCCGAAGATCATCGACAACAGCTTTTTTGCAAAAACATACGGTCAGGCGAAGCTTCACGGCCGGGCGGTTCTCGACAGTGTCCGGATCCTGGATAACCGCTGTGTATACACGGTTGTCACGACGGATGAGTTAAGGGAATATGGCTGCACCGTAAAGGCCACGGATGGAATCGTGGACCAGCTTCGGATCATTGAAGGCGTCGAGATCGCGTTTCTGCTCTACCAGACGGGCAATCCTGGCGAGTACAAGGTGAGCCTCAGAACGAACTCCGCTGTGGATGTGAGCCGGATCGCCCAGAGCTTCGGCGGCGGCGGACATGTGAAGGCCGCAGGCTGCACGATGACAGGGGAGCCGCAGGAGATCGTGGAGAAGATCAGCGGAAAGATCCGCGAACAGTGGGAAGAGCTCAAGTGACGAACACCGGAGGAAAGAATGTACGACGGAATTATTAACGTATATAAAGAAAAAGGATTCACCTCCCACGATGTCGTGGCGAAAATGCGGGGGATCCTGGGTCAGAGAAAGATCGGTCATACGGGGACTCTCGATCCGGCGGCGGAAGGCGTTCTTCCGGTGTGCGCAGGAAAAGGCACGAAGCTCTGCGATATGCTGACCGATCACGACAAGACATACAGGGCTGTTCTTCTTCTTGGAACCGAGACGGACACGGAGGATACGACGGGTACGGTGCTGGAGGCGAAAGATACATCGGGCCTCACAGAAGACGAAGTGCAGGATGTGGTCCTCTCCTTTATCGGGGATTACGCCCAGGTTCCGCCAATGTACTCGGCACTCAAGGTCGATGGAAAGAAGCTCTATGAGCTTGCGCGAGAGGGAAAGACTGTGGAGCGGAAAGCGCGTCCGGTAAAGATCTTTGATATCCGGATCGAAAAAATAGAGCTCCCGGAGGTTACGATGACCGTGTCCTGCTCAAAGGGAACTTATATCCGCACCCTGTGCCATGATATCGGCGCGAAGCTTTCCGTCGGCGGCTGCATGAAGGAACTGCTCCGGACAAAGGTAGGGCGGTTTGAACTCTCAGAGAGCCTGACACTGGACGAACTTCAGAAGTTAAAAGAGGAAGACCGGCTGGCGGAGGCCGTACTTCCGGTGGAGGAAGTCTTCAAGGAGCTTCCGGAGATCCGCTCGGATACGGAGGAGCTCGATAAGCTCTTAAAGAACGGAAATCCGTTCCGCAGCCGCGCGGTAAAAGATGTAAGGGGCGGGGACATGTTCCGCGTTTATCATTCGGATGGAACCTTTATCGGGGTGTTTAAGTACGACGAAGAGAAACACATGTACTATCCGGAAAAAATCTTTCTGGGAGGAAATTGACATGCAGTACATCGCGGAAACCAGAGAGTTTCAGATCAAAGAGAAAACAGTCGTCAGCATCGGTAAATTTGACGGCCTCCACAGGGGACACCAGAAGCTGATGCATGAGATGTTAAAATGGAAGGAACAAGGCTTTAAGATCGCCGTGTTCACCTTCGCGACGCCTCCGGGAACCCTGGTAAAGGGAAAGATGCAGACCATGATCATGACGAACCCGGAGCGTGAGATGCTTTTGGAGAAAGCCGGTGTTGACTACATCGTAGAATACCCATTTGATGAGGAAGTATGCCATATGGCACCGGAGAAGTTCGTCTCCGACATCCTTGTGGGACACATGAACGCCGGGGTCATCGTTTCTGGTCCGGACTGCCACTTTGGATACAAGGCAGCCGGGGACTGCGCGATGCTGGAGCGCCTGTCGTCGGAGTACGGATACCGCTATTTTGTTGTTGACAAGGAGCGGGACGAGGAAGGAAAGATCATCAGCAGCACCTACATCCGTGAGATGCTGGCGGACGGAAATATCATAAAGGCAAACAAGCTTTTGGGGTATTATTACTTTGTCACCGGAACGGTGCAGCATGGAAACGCCATCGGACACACAAAATTATATCCGACGGCGAACCTGATCCCGCCGGCGGTGAAACACCTGCCGAAGTTCGGCGTCTATGTGACGAGGGTGACCGTGGACGGAAAAACTTACGGTGGACTGACAAATGTGGGGGCAAAACCTACGATCTCCGGGGAAAATCCTGTGGGAGTGGAGACTTATCTCTATAATTTTGAGGGAGATCTCTACGGAAAAGACATGAAAGTGGAGCTTCTCGACTTTGTGAGACCGGAGATGAAGTTTGAGTCCATCGACGCGCTGAAGGCGCAGCTGGACCATGATATCAAGGAGTGCCAGAGACGGTATCTGGAGTTTGCGTAAATATTCATAAATTTCAGAAAAGTATCATAAAAAGGAACATCATCCGTTTCTCACAAAAGGATGGGAGACGGGCGTATCTTAAAAAGGGAAGGTAATTGTCTGGAAGAGCTTTGCCCATGCAGTGCGGATCTGACGGACAGTTATACATGGAGAAGGAAGAATTGGAGTTAGAAAATAAGCCGGAAGGCGGGGAAAAAGAAAAGCAGGCGCCGGAGCAGAAGCCGGCGATGACATATGCAGAATTTAAGGCCCAGAAAGGGAGAAAACGGGGGAAAAACCGCGGGACCGGAATGAATAAGGACCTGGCGGTAAAGATCGCGGCTGTGTGCGGCGGCGTGGTCGTTCTCGTTGGAGCCGTTGGCGGCGGCCTCTACTGGCATGAATCCTCAAAATACAAGACATGTTTTCTGCCCGGAACCATCGTTGACGGCATGGATGTGACGGGAAAGACGGCATCGGAAGTGGAAGACGCCATCATGGAGCAGTTAAAGGGATATACGCTGACCATCAATGGGCGCGAGGGTCTCTCTGAGTCCATCACCGGGGAGAGTGTGGGACTTTACGCGGAGTTTGATGATACGTTAGATAAGGCCATCGCCTCCCAGAAGCCGATGGACTGGGGAAAATACCGGTTTGGAAAAGCGGTGAATGAGGTAAATACGGATGCCCTGCTCCGCTACAGCGACGATATGCTGAATGAGGCAGTAGAAGGTCTCTCCTGCATGGACGAGGAAAATATGAGAGAGCCGGAGGACGCGAAGATCTCTGATTATGATTCCGCGACAGGCTCTTACTCGATCATAAAAGAGGATGAGGGAACGGAGCTCCTGGAGGACAAGGTGAAAGAGGCGGTCGCCACTGCGATCATGTCCCTGGCGGAGAGCGTGGACCTCGAGGAGCAGGGATGTTATCTGGCTCCTTCGGTGACCTCCGAGGACGAGGCACTTAAGACGGCCTGCGAGACCATGAACAAGTATGTGGGGGCAAAGATCACATATAAGTTTGGAGATAAAGCGGAGACGCTGAACGGAAATGAGATCCATAACTGGCTCACGGTCAACGGAACGAGCGTCAGTGTCAGCGAGTCGAAGGCGGCGGAGTATGTCAAGAACCTGGCATCCACCTGCAACACCGCGTATAAGCCGAAGACATTGAAGACATCCTATGGAAAGACGGTGACCATCACCACCGGAAATTACGGATGGAAGATCGACCAGGCGAAGGAGACGGCAGCACTCGTGAGCCTCATCAAAAATGGGGAGCAGACATCCAGAGAGCCGGAGTATTCCCAGAAGGCCGCGAGCCATTCGGGAAATGATTATGGAAATACATACGTGGAAATCAACCTGACGGCGCAGCATCTTTACTTCTATGCGAATGGAAAGCTTCTTGTGGAGTCGGATTTCGTGTCCGGAAATGCCGCGAAGGGCTGGAGTACCCCGGCGGGTGCTTATTCCATCACGTATAAGCAGAGAAATGCGACCCTGAAAGGCCAGGGATACGCGACTCCTGTTTCCTACTGGATGCCGTTTAACGGCGGAATCGGTCTGCATGACGCGAATTGGAGAAAGACATTTGGTGGAACGATCTACAAGAATGGCGGATCCCACGGCTGCGTCAACCTGCCGCCGGCAGTGGCGAAGACCATCTACGAGAACATCTCCGCGGGAGATCCAGTCCTGTGCTACCATTTAGACGGCACGGAGAGCTCCAAGACCGGCGGAACGAAGAAGGACGGGACGGCGGAGACAACGGCAGCTACGACGGCAGTGCCGACAACCGCGGCACCTGAGACGACGGCAGCACCGGCGACCACGGCCGCGCCGGGAACGACCGCGGCGGGGCCGGCCAGTAAAAAG
>OATJ01001294.1_pt1 | contig 10505 bp, 9 predicted proteins | sample 1516661 | NCBI WGS metagenome assembly OATJ01 (sample SAMEA2579951, study PRJEB22360) | human gut metagenome
CCGCCGCGCGCTGGCTTGCGCTCTCGCGCTCTGCGGCAGCGCCCTCGAGCTTGGCGTGCAGCTCGGCAAGCTCGGCATCGCGCTTGGCAACCTCTTGTGCCAACTCCTGCGCCGCAGCGTTCTTCTGCTCGACAAGCTGAGCATTGCGCTGAGACTCTGCCTTTTGCAAGGCAGACGCCGAACGCGAGCGCTCAAGCTCCAGCGCCTGCTCGCCCTCGCGCTGGACCGCCTTCACACGCTCATCCAGGTCGCGCGAAAACTCGGCATCGCGCACCTGCTTGACGATATCCGCATAGCCGGACGCATCGACCTTAAAACCTTCGCCACAATGCGGGCACTTGATCTCATTCATAGCAGCTCCTCGATGGACGCAAATTTCAACCGCCTACACTCTACCGCGCCGCACGGACAAAAAAGACGCCACCGCCATAATGGCAACGGCGCCAGAACCACCACAAAGGTGCCTGTCCCCTTTGTGGTGGTTTGTGTGGTGGTTCGAGCATTACAGTCCAAAGAAGCCCAGGATTTGATCCCGACTTACGGGCTTGTACTTGTTGGCATCGAGACCGACATCGTAGCGAAAGATAGGGCGTTCGCGGTCGCGGTTGCGCACGTTGGTGCGGTCTCCTCTGCTGTGGATATGCCCGTGTAGCATGATGGCGCCACGCGCCTTACCATTCCAGCTGAGCATGGGGTAATGGCTCATCACCAGACGATGGCCCTTGGCATAGCCGGGAGCAATCTCCAGGTAATCGCGCACGTCTTCCCAAATCTGCGGGGTGTCGGGATCTTCCCAGTCGCCGTCATGGTTACCGCGGATGAGCGTCACGTTCTGGCATTCGATACGCTCGCGCAGGCGCACCGCCTCCGCCAGGGGCAAACGATAGGTAAAGTCACCCAGAATATAGAGGCGGTCGTCCGCAGCCACGCACTCATTGATGGCATCGATGACCTTGCGGTTCATCTCCTCGACCGAATCAAACGGCCGATCCATGTCGTGCAAGATATTCGTATCGCCCAGGTGCAGGTCGGCGGTAAACCACATCATCGTCTGTGTCCTCATTTCGCAACGCGTCTAACACGTGCCTAGTATACAGACGCTCTGGCGCGTCGGTTAGCCAAAGAGCCCGCCGAACAGACCTCGACGGCGTTTGTCTTGCTTTTCGAAGCGTCACCCTGAGTTTTCTTGCCCTGCCGTTTCCTACGATCCTGCTCCAACTCATCGTCATCGAGTAGCAGATCCCACTCAAACGAATCGTCTGTCAGATTGAATAGGCCGTCGTCATCAAACATGGCCGCCTCCCTTGCCGACTAGCGAGCATCCACCACATAGAGGCCAACGCGCACCTGGTGCCACGGGCTGCGCTCGGGAGCAACCTGTTGCACGCGGGCCTCAAATACGTCCTCGTGGCCGTAATACATCATCAAGGACAGTGGGCCGACCTCGTTTCCCGGAACATAGCCAAGCTTGGTGTTGCCGTAATAAATCGCAACCGCCTCAGGGTCATGGGGATTATCGCGCTCGGCACACAGCGTCAGCTTATCGCCCGCTTTAAGATCGCCCAAGACCAAGGCGCCATCGGCATACTGAAATCCTGCAATGTGAAATGACAGAAGAACACGCGAAGGCTCGTACATAGCAGCTCCTCTAACGGCCGGATAAACCGGTGTGTAACCTTATTGAGAAGTCTACGGTCCCGTGCGGACACAAATACATCCTGTCTGCGTCCTTCAATCGTTTGCCTCAACGCTTGCGCGACAGAACGCTTGCAGATAAGATAGGAACACGGATGGCACCCGTTGCCGCGGGTCTTGCCAACTCCGATACACGTTTTCATCGTGAGAAGTGGCCGTCTTCGCTTACGCGGGGGCGGCTATTTCATTCGGCCGATAAACAGACCGAGTTCGATAGCCGCAATCAACAACGCCAATAACGAAATAACATCGCTTACGTTCATACCAAATCCCTTCTAAAGGGAGTTGGCCCATCCGTGCTCCATAACAGTAGTCTAACGCAAAATGCAGGTAATAGGAACACTTGTTCGTATTACCTGCGCCCTTTTCTAATGCACAAACATGCGCACGAACTTGTGCTTCCAGCTTGCGTAGGGCGCATACCGAAACGGCACGTCCAGCCAAGTTGCCTTGTTCACGATACTCTTCTTGTGGCTAAACGTATCGAAGCTCTCGCGTCCATGGTGCTGCCCCATACCGCTCGCGCCCATGCCGCCAAAGCCCATATGGCTCGTAGCCAAGTGCATGATCGTGTCGTTGACACAGCCACCGCCAAAGGGCACGTAACGCACGAAGCGCTGCTGAACTGCGCGGTCCTGACTAAAGATATACAGGGCCACCGGCGTCGGACGATCCGTAATAAACGCTTCGGCCTCGTCTAGGCTCTCAAACGTCAGCACCGGCAAGATGGGACCGAAGATCTCCTCCTGCATCACGGCGTCATCGGGGGTCACGCCGTCTAGGATCGTCGGCTCAATCTTGAGCGACGACTCGCGCGCCGTGCCTCCCAGCACGACCTTATCGGGATCGATCAGCCCGCGCACGCGCGCAAAATGCTTAGCATTGACGATATGCCCGTAATCCTCGTTATCGAGCGGATGCTCGCCAAACATACGGCGGACCTCTTCCTTGATGAGGCCCAGCAGCTCGTCGTGCACGCGCGTATCGACCAGCAGGTAGTCGGGCGCCACGCAGGTCTGCCCTACGTTGAGCCATTTGCCAAAGGCGATACGCCGTGCCGCGACCTTCAAGTTTGCCGTCGCATCCACGATGCAGGGGCTCTTGCCGCCCAGCTCAAGCGTCACGGGCGTGAGGTTTTTACTCGCGCGCTCCATGACGAGCTTGCCGACCGGAACGCTACCGGTAAAGAAGATCTTGTCCCAGCACTCATCGAGCAACGCTTCGTTCTCGGCGCGCCCGCCCTCGACAACCGTCACCAGGCGCGGATCAAATGCCTCTTCACAGATTTGCTTGAGCACCGCGCTCGATGCCGGAGCATAGGCACTCGGCTTGATGACCACGGTATTGCCCGCGGCAAGGGCGCCGGCGAGCGGCTCGAGTGTTAGCAAAAACGGGTAGTTCCACGGAGCCATGATGAGCGTGACGCCATAGGGCACGGCTTGCGTTTTGCACGCGCTCACGGCGTTGGCAAGGTCACACGGACGCAGGCGCGGACGACTCCATCGAGCCACGTGAGCGATCTGATGACGAATCTCGGAAAGCGACGTGCCGATCTCGCACATATATGCCTCGTCATGCGACTTTCCCAAATCGGTCTTGAGTGCATGGGCAATATCGGCCTCGTGCGCCCGTACCGCATCGCGTAAACTCACGAGCGCGCGACGTCGGGCATCAACATCAAACGTAGCGTGCGTTTTAAAGTAAGTGCGCTGATCGCCGACGATGCGCGCAATTTCCTCGGTGTTCATGGCACCCTCCTAGTTCTCGTCCTCAAACATACCACCCGCGACGACCTCGTACATACGCTCGAGCTCCAAGCGGTCCATCAAAAGCGGAACGGGGTACAGCGGATTGGCCTCGGCATCGGCATGCGCCGCCATCTCGGGAATGTCGGAGCGGCGAATGCCCGAGACATATTTGGGGATTCCCAGGATCTCGTTCATGCGGTCGACCCAATCGATAAAGGCCTCGGCCGCAAGACTATCCTGCGCGGTAGCCGGCGCAATGCCCGCCATGCGAGCAAGATCGGCAAGCTTGGGGGCGGCGGCGTCACCATAAGCGCGAAGCATGTGCGGCAGGATGATCGCGTTGGCCAAACCGTGCGGAATTCCGTATCGGCCGCCCAGACTGTGCGCGATGGCATGCACATATCCGACATAGGAGCGGGTAAACGCAACGCCCGCCTTATACGCCGCCGAAAGCATATTGCGACGAGCGCGCATGTCGTCACCATGCTCATAGGCCTCGAGCAAATTGTCGTGGATAAGCTGCACCGCCTGTCGCGCCATCTTGCGCGTATAGGGCGTGGCGCTTCGCCCGATAAAGGCCTCAACGGCATGCGTCAGGGCGTCCATGCCCGTCTGCCCCGTAATGGAAGCGGGCAAGCCGCACGTAAACTCGGGGTCGTGGACTGCAAAACGCGGGATGAGCACAAAGTCGTTAATGGGGTATTTGTAGTGCGTCCCGTCATCGGTAATTACCGCCGCAAGCGTGACTTCGCTTCCCGTACCGGCGGTAGTGGGAACGGCGATGAGCAGCGGCAGGCGACGATGAATCCGCAGCAGGCCACGCATCTTGTTGATGGGCTTGTTTGGCTGCGCAATGCGTGCGCCCACGCCCTTGGCACAGTCCATGGCCGAGCCACCGCCAAAGCCGATAATGGCCTGGCAGGCGCTCTCTCGATACAGGGACGCCGCTTCTTCCACGTTTGAAACCGTGGGGTTTGCACGCGTTTCGGCATAGACCGTAACGCCAATCCCCCTGCATGCGAGCGCCGTCTCGAGCGGTGCCGTGAGCCCCAGACGGGCAATGCCGGGATCCGTCACGATAAGGACCTTCTGGATCGAGCGCTTTTGAAGCACCGCGGGCACATCCTCGGCATGCTCTAAAATGCGCGGCTCGGTATAGGGCAGGATCGGCAATGCAATGCGAAAAACCGTCTGATATGTTCGGCACCAGGCACGACGGGCTAGATGCATAAAGGAAACTCCTTCATTTGTTGATAGATCAACATTTGCTCGCCCGATTGTACTCAGCAAAGATCGCAGACGGCCTCCCAATCGTTAATCAATCAACATCTTCATATCTCGAAATTGTTTTATTAAAAATCATTCCTAATAGGCTTCACATTTGGTTGCATTTATGGATAATAGAACTCGTCAAGACGCACGTCCGGAGAGGGCCCTTACGGGACCGGACGAGCGCACAATCGCCATCGATCGAAAGGATCGAATCATGAAGTTTGTTTGCCCCGTTTGCGGTTATGTGGAAGAGTTCGACGGCGACCAGCTGCCCGAGGATTTTAAGTGCCCCCAGTGCGGCGTTCCCGGTTCTCGTTTCCTGAAGCAGGAGGAGGGTCAGCTCGAGTGGGCTGCCGAGCACGTCGTGGGCGTCGCCAAGATGGAGGGCGTCTCCGAGGACATCGTTGCCGACCTGCGCGCCAACTTTGAGGGCGAGTGCTCCGAGGTCGGTATGTACCTGGCCATGGCTCGCGTCGCTCATCGCGAGGGTTATCCTGAGATCGGCCTGTACTGGGAGAAGGCTGCCCACGAGGAGGCCGAGCATGCCGCCAAGTTCGCCGAGCTCCTGGGCGAGGTCGTGACCGACTCCACCAAGAAGAACCTCGAGATGCGCGTTGAGGCCGAGAACGGCGCCACCGCCGGCAAGACCGATCTTGCCAAGCGTGCCAAGGCCGCCGGCCTCGATGCCATCCACGACACCGTGCACGAGATGGCTCGCGACGAGGCCCGCCACGGCAAGGCTTTCGCCGGCCTGCTCAAGCGCTACTTTGGCTAAGCCAACCGCCTGAGACATAACCTCAAGCTCGACGAGGCCCGGACCGTATTGGTTCGGGCCTTTTTCGTGCCTCACGAACTTGTTAACGCCCTGAAATAGGACCGTCTTCGGCATCGGCTTCTCGTCAAAAACTAAGTGAGTAGACTTTTTGGAACTTGCCGAGCACGCCATCCATATTGCTTTATAAAGCCGCAGGTAAATGACTTGTTGCAAAACGGCTTGGTCGCCAAAGTGCCAAAAGTCTACTCACTTAGAACCGCAGCCGTCCACGATCGAGCCATTTTGTGTCTAGCGGGCATCTTTCCGTCGATTACTCCCAATTTTGTCCAGTCAATGAATAGTTCAGACCGGAGTAATGCCTCAGCCCTTTGCTCATCCGAGCTTTTATCACGATATTCAGCATCGAGCATCCTGCATACGGCCTTAACGATCGCGCGGAATCTATCCTCATCCGATATCTGTCTGTGTGTAAGGAGAAGCACATCGTAGCCCATGGCCTGAAGGGCCGTCATGCGGTCAGCGTCACGCAAGCCATCCCCTGCGCGTCCGTGCGAGGCCTTTCCCTGACATTCAATGGCCACCTGTCGCCTACCGTCCGGCGAAGAAAGAAGTAGGTCGATATATACACGGGACTTTCCCACAATCGCTCGAGCACTTGTGCTTAACGTCACTTCGACATTGAGCTCTATGCCGCAAAACCCTTCGCCTCCCAGGGCTCGCGGCAGTCCAAGCAACAAATACGCCTCGACCTCAAAAGGCGACGCGGCACCCAATGGAACGAGTTGCGATACCGCCATAAATCTATTGCCGTAACGCATCCCGCAAACATCTGAACAAAAACGGTCAAGGTCTCCGCCCAAAACCAAAGCGTCTCGACGCCATAAATTTGAGGCGGTGCCGTCCTCGGACGGGCAGCGCACCCAACCGAACGTTGTCGAAATCGCGCCCGAATCAATTGCACGCGAAAGCTCCGCCTCAAGTGCCGCCGGCAGGGCACACACCGCAAACAAGCCACACATCTCCGCCAATACCAAAAGAAGCTGAAGATCCGTCAGATGCCGCGACATGATGAATGTCGTCAGTAGAGGAGACGTAACCAAAAACCCATGTTCCGTTTCCAGCACGGATTCCCTGGGAAGCTCACCAAGGAACAGCCGCTGCCTAATGCTGGCAGGACAAGTCCGTTTGTTTCTCGTCCGAACCAATGTATACAACGGAAAACCGAGCGCGACCGCAGCCGTCGGGTTGCGGGCGAGATCATATCGCTGCCGGTCTTCTTCCGGTCGTGGAAGCGGCGGACACAAAGCGCGGACTTGAGGAGGCAAACGCCAGTACCTAAAAGCCGATATGTCACAAAGTAGATCCTTCATAGGCACAGGAGAACACGAATTTCAACCCAGTCAGTCACGCATTGGCGCAAACGCACCAAAAATGGCGCCGAACGGACTGCCAAGTTTTCAACAGCCCTCCCCAACTGGCCAAAAGCTTGTCGAGAGCTGGACGAAACCCTGTTGAAAACCCCATTTTTTTCTCATGCAGAAGCTTTACGCGGCAAGTGAGTAGACTTTTTCGAACTTGCCGCGCAGGCCAGTCATCCTGCTTCTCAAAACCACAGGTAGATAGCTTGTTTCAAAACGACCCGGTCGCCAAAGCGCCAAAAGTCTACTCACTTAGATTGCAGAGCGCCCCCATTAGCTGCAATTCCAAGGTATTAAGCACTTCCGGACTCAAATCGTCATACTGGACAAGAATTTGAGTTGAGTTTTTAGGGACAGATGCGCCATCGGCACACCAATAACAGTCACTGATATCGACAAAAGGGATACTCGAGCGCGTGAGGGCCTGCGCAAAAGAGCTTCCGCCCGCTTCGCACTCCGCAACCACAGTGCAGTAAAGGCCCGCGTCTGCGTGTTCGATCGAGACCTCCCCTGCCGGAAACGCTTTCCGTACAAGCGAGGTCAGGCCATCACGCGCCTCGCGAGCACGAACGCGCACGCGGTTCACATGTCGCTCGTAATCACCAGATTCCAGCAAACGCGCCAAAGCGACCTGGTCAACAGAGCTCACCGACGAGGCGTAGAAACCAAGGTTGCGCCTAAACCGCTCCATTAGCTCATCGGGCAACACCATGTACGCTAGACGCAACGCCGATGAAAGGCTCTTCGAAAACGTGTTGGTGTAGATAACCGACTGGGCGGCATCGATCGACGCGAGCGCGGGAATCGGCTTCCCGGCCAGACGAAACTCACAATCAAAGTCATCTTCGATGAGATACCGACCTGGTCGCTCGGCGGCCCAGCTCAGAAGCGCATAGCGCCGCGCAATGCTCGTCACAAGGCCGGTCGGATACTGATGGGACGGCATCAGGTGAAGTACATCGGTCCCGGTTTTCTGCAGAGCGCTCAAGTCCACCCCCTCATCATCCAACGGGATATGTCGAACTTTGCAGCTCATAGCCTGATAAATGCGCGTCAGACGTAAATAGCCCGGGTCCTCAACGGCATACACCTTGTCAGCGCCAAGCAACTGAACCAACATGGTATCGAGCAGCTGGGCGCCCGCGCCGATAACAATGTTATTGGGATCGACATTCATGCCCCTTGTCCCACGCAGGTGGTGAGCAATTGCGCGTCGCAGCCGAGCGGTGCCCTGCGCCGGTGCGGGCGAAAAGATTTCGCGCTCATCTTCGGATGCCAGCGTCGCCCGTAGTGCGCTTTGCCAAAGCCGCGCCGCCTCCAAAGCGGAAGGAGAAAGTGCATCGAATCGCTCGACCTGTCCGTTGACATCATGCGCGCTGGGACCCGCAGAGGCGGCATCTCGGTCGATGCCCTCCGCAGCCGAAGCCAAAACCGGTGCATCCGGAAGCTCGCAAGCGTAGTAGCCACGACGCGGCATTGAGCAAATATAGCCCTCGGCAAGTAACTGGCTATATGCATTCTCGATGGTAATGACACTGATTCCCAGATGACTGGCAAAGGCGCGCTTAGACGGAAGATGCTCCCCCGCCGCAATACGTCCAGCAACAATATCATCTCGAATTTGCTGGTAAACATATTCATAAAGCGATGCTTCGCCGCGTTTTTCCAAATTGTAGTCAAGCATGAGTTTATCACCTGACCTTATCGAGCAGTTCAATCTGGTATTAGGCTGACCTTATTATTATCTCGAAAACTGAGTATTTTGCCATACCCAGCTCCCCGATAGGATGTTCCGTCAAGCAATGCACATGTCAACCAAGGGAGCAACCATGGCAGAACAGACCAGCAAGGCCGATCGCGTCAAACTCAATCGCGAGCTCGCGCAGATGCTCAAGGGCGGCGTCATCATGGACGTCACCACGCCCGAGCAGGCACGCGTCGCCGAAGAGGCGGGCGCCTGCGCCGTCATGGCACTCGAGCGCATTCCGGCCGACATCCGTGCCGCAGGCGGCGTCTCGCGCATGAGCGACCCCAAGATGATCAAGGGCATCCAGGAGGCCGTCTCCATCCCCGTCATGGCCAAGTGCCGCATCGGTCACATCGTCGAGGCGCAGGTCCTTCAGGCCATCGAGATCGACTACATCGATGAGTCCGAGGTTCTCTCCCCTGCCGATGACGTCTATCACATCGACAAGACCCAGTTTGACGTGCCGTTTGTCTGCGGCGCCCGCGATCTGGGCGAGGCGCTGCGCCGTGTTGCCGAGGGCGCCACGATGATCCGCACCAAGGGCGAGCCGGGCACGGGCGACGTCGTCCAGGCTGTACGCCACATGCGCAAGATCCAAAAGCAGATCCGTGACGTTGTTGCTCTGCGCGACGACGAGCTCTTTGAGGCAGCCAAGCAACTGCAGGTTCCGGTCGAGCTGGTGCGCGAGGTCCATGCCACGGGCAAGCTTCCCGTTGTGAACTTTGCCGCCGGCGGCGTAGCGACCCCTGCCGACGCCGCGCTGATGATGCAACTGGGCGCCGAGGGCGTCTTTGTCGGCTCGGGCATCTTTAAGAGCGGCGACCCCGCCAAGCGCGCCGCCGCCATCGTCAAGGCCGTGGCAAACTTCACCGATGCCAAGCTCATTGCCGAGCTTTCGGAGGACCTGGGCGAGGCCATGGTGGGCATCAACGCCGACGAGATCGAGATTATCATGGAAGAGCGCGGGCGCTAGTCCAGCAGAAAGGATCGCACATGAGCGATTATGCAGACCAGACGGTCGCCGTGCTGGCGGTCCAAGGCGCTTTTGTCGAGCACGAGACAAGACTATCCGAGCTGGGCGCACGTTGTATTGAGCTGAGGCAGGCGGCTGATTTGAAGCAGGACTTTGACCGTCTGGTACTTCCCGGCGGCGAGTCTACCGTTCAAGGGAAGCTGCTTGATGAGTTGGACATGCTCGAGGAGCTTCGTGCCCGTATCGCTGAAGGCATGCCCGTCCTGGGCACCTGCGCCGGCCTAATTCTGCTGGCTCACGACCTTGCCGCCCATGACGATAAGGGCACGCCGCGCCTGGCAACCATGGATGTACTTGTCGAGCGCAATGCCTACGGCAGGCAGCTCGGCAGCTTTCGCACCAAGGGGCAGGTAGGCGGTATCGACGGTGAGGTGCCGCTGACGTTTATCCGCGCGCCCCGCATCGTCGAGGTCCACGGCGATGCCGAGGCCCTGGCCGAAGTCGATGGCCGCATCGTCGCCGCCCGCCAAGACAACCAGCTCGGCGTAACCTTCCACCCCGAACTCGACGAAGACACCCGCCTCCACGAACTGTTCCTACAAATGTAGGCAGAACAGAAACGAGAGTGGATAATCTCCCACTTTGAGCCTGAATGCGAGCCCAAACTGGGAGATTATCCACTCTCATGCTATGTAGTCGTTGGGTGTTCTTAAACGACTAGTCAAACAAGAACGTCCCCAACGACTATCTTTTAGCAGGTCTGGATCATGGCAATGTCGATGTTTTGGCACCGACAGCGAGCGCCCACCAGAGCGAACAAACTGGCATGAAAAGAGGACGGCATAGACCTTCTGGTCATGCCGTCCTCTTTGAATGA
>OATJ01001302.1_pt1 | contig 10394 bp, 9 predicted proteins | sample 1516661 | NCBI WGS metagenome assembly OATJ01 (sample SAMEA2579951, study PRJEB22360) | human gut metagenome
ATAAGGATAGGTCAACAATATGAAAAACAGCAAAGCTATCGGAGTCAGAATACGCCCTAAATGATAAACAGCATCTACAGAAGACTCAGTGCTCAGATAGCAAGCAGCAGCAACTCCCAAAGACATGCCTGTTTCCCATGCTAAAAGATGAGTGGTATTGGCAGTGCCACGCTGGCAATGTTGTGACAGTTTTACAAACATCAGCAAGAACTCAGGAGTAACCAATCCAAGTCCCACTCCCAACAATATGGCAGTTACAATAGCCGGCAGTTCTTTCAGTAAAATAAAAGAAACCATCATCAGGCTAATTCCTAAAGTAATTACTCTCAGCGTTTTCTCCTCACGATAAACAAACCTTGCCAGCAATACAGAAAACAGGAACCCCACTCCTACTATTGCAAAAAACGGAATTTCGATATTACCTATAAACACATCACTCAATGAATTATGAAAAACAGGTAACAACAATCCCGGAATGAAAGCTATCAACATAAGATTGAAAGCGGGCAACCATCCTCGTAAAAGTAAAAAACGGTCGGACGAACATAGGTTAGTCACAATCGGTGCACGGAAAGGTACATAAACACGGGAAACAAAGAAAATGCCTGCCAATCCGGCAATAACCGATACATACAATAAGGTTTTAAAATCATACCACTGATACAAACCTACCCCCAATGCTATGCCGATAAGCATTCCTAACCGGGCCGCCCACGAGAAAGCAATATTTCCCGAACTACGCAAATTAGTATTGGTAATATCAATAGCCAGCGTAATACCTGCCGTAGTAGCCATACCAAATGCAATACCTTGTACGAAACAAAGCAGCAACAGCTGTGTGATATCATTAACAAAACCATATCCCACCGTAGCCGCTACCATCGTTGCAAAAGAGAAAGCACAGACATACTTCCGCTTATATGCATCTACCAGATACGCATGAAAGGGACCAATGGCAAACATTCCCAAAGTAAGCAATAAAAACATTGCTCCGGTTTGAGAAACCGGCACACCCAAGTGATCCGCCATCTCTACCGGAACAACCGGAAATAGCATATACAGGGATATGAACAACAGCAAATTAGCAATACATATCCGCATAAAATGAATTGTCCACAAATGATTTGTCATAAATATTAATATTGTTCCTTCTCGTTCGGGAAGTCACAGTTCTTTACGTCCGAAACGTAGTGACTGATAGCATCCGTCATCACTGTGAACAAGTCAGCATAACGACGCAGGAAACGGGGACGGAAACCATTGTTCATACCCAACATATCCTGAATAACAAGTACCTGACCATCTACATCACCACCGGCACCAATACCAATGACAGGAATAGTCAGTTCACTTGCCACACGTTTGGCCAGTTCGGCAGGGATCTTCTCAAGAACCAGTGCAAAACAACCGGCTTCTTCAAGTAAGTGTGCATCACGAATCAGCTTTTCAGCTTCTGCTTCATCTTTAGCACGAACCGTATAAGTACCATATTTATTGATTGACTGTGGCATCAGTCCTAAGTGACCCATGATAGGAATACCTGCACAAAGAATGCGCTTTACAGTTTCGATGATTTCTTCGCCACCCTCTAATTTTAATGCATCGGCATGGCTCTCTTTCATAATACGAATAGCAGAAGCAAGACCCTCTTTTGAATTTCCCTGATAGGAACCAAACGGCATATCTACTACCACCATAGCACGTTTCACTGCACGCACAACAGACTTACCATGGTAAATCATCTGATCGAGCGTAATAGGAAGAGTTGTCACATTACCTGCCATCACATTGGAAGCAGAATCACCGACAAGAATCACATCCATTCCGGCACCATCAACAATCTGTGCCATTGTGTAATCGTAAGCAGTCAACATAGATATCTTCTCGCCTCTTTCTTTCATTTCTATCAGGCGATGTGTAGTCACTTTTCTGGTGTCATCTGATATATATCCAGCCATGTTTCTATATATTTATGAATTAATAAATTGGGCGCAAAGGTATAACTTTTAATTTATAACAAACAAGAAAAGCAGAAGAATTCATATTTTGGAGAACTTCCCAATCCGTTTAATTACTTTATTATCAGAATTATTATAACTTTGATGATACTCCAATAAACCAAACAAGAAACATGCAAGCTCCCGCCCCTATGCAACGAGAGTACTTGCCGAAAACATTAAATAAGTTAGTGACAGAATAAGTTTCATTTCGCCATAGACAGTAACTTCTCATAGGTCATTCCCATGAAATCATCCATGATAACATCTGCTTTATCTATGATCGTTCCACAGGAATTTGTGGTTGCCAATCCTATAACAATAGCACCGGAATAGCGCCCGGCTTGCAAGCCGTGAAAAGAATCTTCAAATACAAAACTGTTCTCCGGAGTAGTCCCAAATATCTTCATTCCGAGCAAAAAACAATCCGGAGCCGGTTTAGAATGTTCAAACATCTCACCGGTAAGAATACGATCAAACTGTGTCTTGAATTCGGGATGAGCATGATAGACATTCTCCATCTTCTCTTCGTTGGAACTGGTGACAAGAGCGATCTTCACACCATGATGACGAAGATCGGCAAGGAAACCTTGTACCCCCGGAAGATATTCATAGACCATATCTTTCTCAAACTTATTAAGTTCACGAGTAATCTGCTCACGTACCGGAACAAGATCTCCGGAAAAGTATTTATCATAAATCTGTGCCAGGGTCTGCCCTTTTATTCCGGGACCAAAATTCTCTTTATGCAGATACTTTTGTCCCTGTTCATTCCAAAAAATAGTATACTGTGGTTCTGTGTCCATTATAACACCGTCAAAATCGAACAATGCAGCAATTGTCTTTGTAGCATCCATAAACATCTTTTACCTTTAAACGTTAAACGTTGTATTTACATCGGCGCAAAGTTCAGAATAATCAATGGATAAGGCAAATTATTCGTACCTTTGCACCACTTAAAAAACCGTAACGACTCAACATATGGCGCAACAAACCGACCCACGTATTCTGGGAACCGAAAAAATCGGGAAACTTCTGTTACAATACTCTATTCCCGCTATTATCGGAATGACTATTACTTCACTCTACAACATTATTGATAGTATTTTTATCGGGCATGGTGTAGGAGCTATAGCTATTTCCGGCTTGGCCATTACATTTCCGCTGATGAATCTTGTGGTAGCTTTCTGTGTACTTATTTCGGCCGGTGGGGCTACTATTTCTTCTATCCGCTTAGGGCAGAAAGATATGGAAGGTGCAACAGAAGTGTTGGGCAACACATTAATGCTGTGCCTTATTAACTCGGTAGTATTTGGCGGCATTGCTTTTATTTTTCTGGATCCTATACTAAACTTCTTCGGTGCCAGCCCTGCTACATTACCCTACGCACGCGATTTTATGCAGGTAATCCTACTTGGCACTCCTGTGACATATACCATGATAGGGTTGAATAATGTAATGCGTGCCACCGGATATCCAAAGAAAGCGATGCTGACTTCTCTGGTAACTGTATTAGCCAACGTAATTATTGCTCCTATATTCATATTCCATTTCCATTGGGGAATCCGGGGAGCGGCTATGGCAACTGTAGTATCGCAATTTATCGGTATGGTATGGGTAGTGCAGCATTTTCGCAACAAGGAGAGTTTTGTTCATTTCCGTCCTGGTTTCTGGAAAATGAAAAGACGTATTGTAGCCAGTATCTTTTCTATCGGTATGTCCCCTTTTGCAATGAATGTAACCGCTTGTGTCATCGTGATCCTTATCAACAACAGCTTACAGAAGTATGGTGGAGACATGGCTATCGGCGCATACGGTATTATGAACCGGTTGTTAATGCTCTACGTTATGATTGTAATGGGACTGACCATGGGAATGCAGCCCATCATCGGTTACAACTACGGTGCACAAAAACAGGATCGTGTAAAACATACGCTCCGCCTGGGTATCATCGTTGGTGTACTGATCACAAGCAGTGGTTTCATTATCTGCGAACTCTTTCCGCACACCGTTTCTGCTATATTCACTGACAGTGAGGAGTTGATTAATATGGCAGCGACAGGGCTGCGTATCTGTATCTTGATGTTCCCTCTGGTTGGTGCACAGATTGTTATTTCTAACTTCTTTCAAAGTATCGGGAAAGCAAAAGTCAGCATATTCCTCTCGTTGTCCCGCCAATTGGTATACTTACTGCCCTGCCTTCTGTTATTTCCCGGCTGGTATGGGTTGAATGGCATTTGGATGAGTATGCCGGTATCAGACGGACTGGCTTTTATCACAGCAGTAATTAGCCTGATGATCTATATAAAAAGGATAAAACACAATGCCTAAAACCAATTAAGATTTCAGATTCAGTGTCCTTATTTTATAGCATTTGTACGAAAAAGAAAGATATTAATTACAACTGTTTTCAAAACAATCCTTACAAACAGTAGGTTTATTTAAAAAAAGCATTTATATTTGTTAGTCAATAAAACCTTTGAACTATAAAACAAATACCTAAGCTTATGAAAACTATAAAAAAACTAATCTGTTTATTATTTTGCATTTTGTCATTGTTTGCATGCAGTAAAGAAGAATCCAATCCCCAATATGATCCGTCTAATGTCTTGTTCAAGGACATCCCTATTAGCGCCATAAAAAGTTGCGTTATAGGCCATTGGATACCATTCCGTCAATATGGAGGAGTTGCCGGTATAACAGAACTCAAAGATATTTATGAAGAATATCAAGAAAATGCACTTATTATAGAAAATAGAGCAACAAATGATTATACAAGAATAGAAATAAAAAAGTGGATTAAACAGGATGATGCTTGCATACTAATAGGGACAGATAACACTCCTATTTTGTATATGTATGGCATAAAAAAAGATATACTTTCTACTTCAATGGGAAAAGAACCTTCACCTGATAATATAGTAACCCTGAGTTCACGAACAAAATAAAAGCATGAAAAGAAATCCATTATTATGGATCATTTGACAAATGCATAACTTGATACAATAGTGTTAACAATGTTAACGCTATTGTTTAACATTCGAGTTTTATTTCATAAGAGTGTACACTTTAGTATATCAAGAATGTACAATATAGTATAGTAAAAGTGTACAATTAACATTTACAGAATTGTACACTCTTGACAACCTATAAACAAGAGTTTCTGATTCATTATAAATCAGGCTATTACATAGATACAAACATTCATCGTCTTCCCTCATTTATCTCCTTAAAGGATTCTTATAATTACTTTTTTGACAACTATGTATTTAGCGAATGAATCATAGTTATCTTATCGACATAAATAACTCATTCAGCGGCGAAACTTCCCCTTACGTCTATCATTTTTGCAACAGTTATTATAGGTACGTACCTTCGCATACATCAATAAAGAATAATAAACTGTAAGAAGTATGATAAATGTAAGAAGATTGACAGTAATAACACTCTGCGTAACCAGTAGTAGCATAGGTGGTAATGTCCTCAGGGCACAAGATAATCCGGCTATGAACACTTACGCTACTCCAGCCACAGAACAAACGGTGGAGAACAATTCTCAACAACTCCCTGCCGAATGGACTTTACAAGACTGTATCGACTATGCTTTAGAGCAAAACATCACCCTACGCAAAAGCCGTATTAATGCAGAAAGTACAGCCGTTGATGTAAAAACAGCTAAAGCAGCTCTTTTTCCAAGTCTCTCATTTTCTACCAGCCAGAATATGGTGAACCGTCCATATCAGGAATCAAGCAGTACGGTAAGCGGAACCGAAATTCTACGCAGTAACAGTAAAACCAGTTATAATGGTAACTACGGACTAAATGCACAGTGGACTGTATACAATGGCAGTAAACGTCTGAAAACAATTGAACAGGAGAAGCTGAACAATCGTGTAGCAGAACTGGATGTAGCTACCTCAGAAAAGAATATCGAGGAAAGCATCACACAGACCTATGTACAGATTCTCTATGCTGCCGAATCGGTGAAAGTTAATGAAAGCACCCTTGCTGTCAGTGAAGCACAATGCGACCGTGGAAAAGAGTTGCTTGCTGCCGGTAGCCTGTCTAAAGCCGATCTGGCACAATTGGAAGCACAAGTAAGTACTGATCGTTATCAACTTGTTACTGCACAAACTACTTTGCAAAACTACAAGTTGCAACTGAAACAATTACTTGAGCTGGACGGTGAAGAAGAAATGAACCTCTATCTGCCTGCGCTGGATAATAGTAAAGTACTCTCTCCCCTACCTACCAAAACGGATGTTTATCATGCAGCTCTTGCCGTACGTCCGGAAATTGAATCGGGAAAACTGAACATACAGGCATCCGAATTAAATATCGATATCGCCCGTGCCGGATACATGCCCAGTGTCAGCCTTAGTGCCGGGATTGGTACAAACAATACCAGTGGTTCCGACTTTACCTTTGCCCAACAAGTAAAGAATGGCTGGAACAACTCTTTAGGATTATCTATTAGTGTACCTATCTTTAATAATCGCCAAACGAAAAGTGCTGTACAAAAAGCTAAATTACAACGTGAGACCAGTATGTTAAACCTGCTGGACGAACAAAAAACACTGTATAAAACCATTGAAGGGTTGTGGCTTGATGCCAATAGTGCTCAGCAACGTTATGTAGCTGCACAAGAAAAACTCCGTAGTACTCAGACCAGCTTTGATCTGGTAAGTGCACAGTTCAACTTAGGTATGAAAAATACTGTAGAACTGCTAACGGAAAAGAATAACCTTCTCAGTGCCCAACAAGAAACCTTGCAGGCTAAATACATGGCCATATTAAATGCTCAGTTATTAAAGTTCTACCAGGGAGGGGATATCGAACTATAACCAAATACTGCGCGTAACCGACCTAATGGTATGCGTAAATTAAAAACTAAACAGCAAATTATAAAATAGTAAATATAACCATGAACAAGAAAAAAATCATCCTCATCGGTGTTGCCATTATAGTGGTGACAGGTGTAGCGATATGGGCTTTTAGTGGTGGGGCAACCAAGCACAAAATCTCATATGTCACAGCTACCGTAAGCAAAAATGACATTTCTAACTCCGTAACGGCTACAGGAACGATCGCACCTGTAGAAGTCGGTACACAGGTATCCGGTATTGTAGATAAGATTTACGTCGATTACAATTCCGTTGTTACCAAAGGAGAACTTATTGCAGAAATGGATAAAGTGACACTCCAAAGTGAACTTGCTTCAGCACGTGCAACCTATGACGGAAATAAAGCTGAATATGAATATCAGAAGAAGAATTACGAACGTAGTAAAGGATTGCATGAAAAAACTCTTATCAGCGATACGGATTACGAACAAGCCGTATACAACTACGATAAGGCTAAAAGTATGTTCGACAGTAGTAAAGCCGCTTTGGCTAAAGCCGAACGTAACCTTTCATATGCTACCATCACTTCGCCCATTGATGGCGTAGTTATCAGTCGTGATGTAGAAGAAGGACAGACAGTTGCTTCCGGATTTGAAACACCGACCCTGTTTACTATTGCCGCAGACCTGACACAGATGCAAGTTGTGGCCGATGTGGATGAAGCTGATATAGGTGGCGTAGAAGAAGGACAACGCGTAAGTTTCACTGTAGATGCATATCCCAATGATATGTTCGAAGGTAAGGTCACTCAGATACGCTTGGGAAGTACAAGTAGTAGTACAAGTACGAGTAGTAGTGCAACAACAAGTGTAGTGACATATGAAGTAGTTATCTCTGCACAAAACCCGGACTTAAAACTCAAGCCTCGCCTGACAGCCAATGTCACAATCTATATCCTGGACAAAAAGGATGTTCTAAGCGTACCTTCCAGAGCATTACGCTTCACTCCTGAAGTTCCCCTCATCGGCAAAGAAGACATTGTAAAAGATTGCGCGGGAGAACATAAACTTTGGACAAAAGAAGGTAATACATTCACTGCACATCCTGTACAAATAGGTATTAGTAATGGAATCAAAACTGAAATTACAGGTGGAATCAACGAAGGTACCCAAGTGATAAGCGAAGCCAATCTCGGTACACCTACAAGTAATATGGCTGAGATGGGAACAGGTGGAAATACAGAAAAAAGTCCCTTCATGCCTGGCAGACCAGGAGGAAATAAGAAAAAATAAATTAATGTCCTCAATAATATGAGCAAGAAAGTAATTGAACTACATAACATCAAACGGGACTTTTTAGTGGGAGAAGAGATCGTACACGCCTTGCGTGGGGTCTCTTTCACCATCAACGAAGGAGAGTTTGTAACCATCATGGGTACGTCAGGTTCAGGCAAGTCAACCTTGTTAAATACATTGGGATGTCTGGATACTCCAACAAGCGGAGAATATCTACTTGACGAAATATCTGTAAGAAGCATGAGTAAATCTCAACGGGCCGTACTACGAAACCGGAAAATCGGTTTTGTATTCCAAAGTTATAACCTGTTGCCTAAAACAACTGCCATCGAAAATGTGGAACTTCCTCTGATGTATAATGCCAGCGTCAGTGCTTCCGAACGTCGTAGAAGGGCTATTGAAGCATTGCAGGATGTAGGACTGGGCGATCGACTGGAACATAAATCCAATCAAATGTCCGGAGGGCAGATGCAGCGTGTAGCTATTGCCCGCGCATTGGTTAATAATCCGGCTGTAATACTGGCGGATGAAGCAACGGGTAATCTTGACACACGTACCTCATTCGAGATACTTGTACTGTTCCAGAAACTTCATGCCGAAGGTCGTACTATTATCTTCGTCACCCATAATCCGGAATTGGCACAATACAGTAGTCGCAACATTCGGTTGCGGGACGGACACGTAATAGAAGACACAATCAATAATCAGATCCTCTCTGCAATTGAAGGATTGGCGGCATTGCCAAAAAATGATGAAGACTGAAAGGATTTACGATTGGACGATTTACAATTTACGATTGAAGCCACTTTTTAAATTATAGATAAGAGTAATCTCAATTGTAAATTATCTAATCGTAAATCAAAATGCTTTCAATTGTAAATTGTCTAATCGTAAATCAAAGTGACTTCAATCGTAAATCGTAAATTGTCTAAATGTAAATCAAAATAATGAACGGAACCAATTTATTCAAAATAGCCCTTAGGGCATTAGCCAACAACAAGTTGCGGGCTTTCTTGACAATGCTGGGTATCATCATTGGCGTAGCATCCGTTATCACCATGCTGGCTATTGGTCAAGGCTCCAAAAGAAGTATCCAGACGCAAATAGCCGAAATGGGATCGAACATGATCATGATACATCCCGGAGGTGACATGCGTGGTGGTGTACGTCGCGATGCATCCGAGATGCAGACGTTAAAGTTGGAAAACTATGAAAAGCTGCGTGAAGAAACAAACTATCTTTCAGGAATCAGTCCTAATGTATCTTCTTCCGGACAGCTTGTCAATGGTAATAATAACTATCCGTCCTCCGTTAGTGGCGTGGGACTGGATTATCTCAAAATCCGCCAATTGGATGTAGAAAACGGAGAGATGTTCACCGAAGCAGATATACAGAGCTCTGCCAAAGTCTGCATCATCGGAAAAACAATAGCCGATAACCTTTTCCCTGACGGATCCGATCCTGTTGGAAAAGTTATTCGCTTCAATAAAATACCTTTCCGTGTAGTAGGTGTACTCAAAGCCAAGGGATACAACTCCATGGGCATGGATCAGGACGACATTGTACTGGCACCCTATACTACAGTAATGAAACGTTTGCTGGCCGTCACTTACCTGCAAGGAATTTACGCCTCTGCACTCTCCGAAGATATGACAGATTATGCGATCGTATCCTGCGTCGCGAACATAAGCTGAAAGACAGTGACGATGATGATTTTACTATACGTAGCCAACAGGAACTTAGTACAATGCTGAATTCTACGACCGACCTAATGACTACCCTACTCGCTTGTATCGCCGGTATTTCACTGGTAGTGGGTGGTATTGGTATTATGAATATTATGTATGTATCCGTCACAGAACGTACCCGAGAAATCGGACTCCGTATGTCGGTAGGTGCACGAGGGATAGATATCCTCAGCCAGTTTCTGATAGAAGCTATCCTGATAAGTATCACCGGAGGTATTATAGGCGTAATTATAGGTTGTGGCGCCAGCTGGATCGTTAAGAGCGTAGCCCATTGGCCTATCTTTATACAACCGTGGAGCGTATTCTTATCATTTGCCGTATGTACTGTCACAGGAGTATTCTTTGGCTGGTATCCGGCTAAAAAAGCAGCAGACCTTGATCCGATTGAGGCCATACGATACGAATAAACAACAATAGTAAAAAATGAGTAGTGATAAGTGATGAGTACTATGATCCGCATGGAACTAATCACTTATCACTACTCGTTAATCACTAATTTTACTATCTTTG
>OATJ01001306.1_pt1 | contig 10361 bp, 14 predicted proteins | sample 1516661 | NCBI WGS metagenome assembly OATJ01 (sample SAMEA2579951, study PRJEB22360) | human gut metagenome
CTGCCATAGTTGCGGCAGCGTCCGCCCATTTTGCAGCAATCAAACCTGTCAAACTGGTTGTTTCAGCGGCGTTCATTGCTGCTTTAATCGCCTGAACAGCATTTTGCAATGTAACCGCTGCTGTTAGAATCCCTATAACAGTAGCAACAGCGGCAATGACACCCTTATACTTTTCAAACCATTGCACCATTGCAGGTATTTTGTCAGAAACACTCTGAACAGCAGAAGCCATTCTTTTAACAACTTCCACTGCCAAAGGCAACACATTGTTACCAAGTGCCGCCTGAAAATCTGTCCACGCTTGCTTTAAATTTCCTGTTTGGTTTGTCCATGTGTCAGATTCTCTTGCCGCCTGTCCTAATGCCCCGGATGCGGCGTTAGCATCTTCCACCATTTGCAGAAGTGTCAACTGTTTCTGCGATTCCGACAGGTCATTGAACGATTTTCCATACAGTTTATTTGCTGCGGCGTTCCTTGTGGTTTCTGTACATGACAGACCAAGGGCGGCATCATTCTCATAATTTCCTTTCAGGAACGACTGCAAAGATTCCGTTGTTTCTTCCAGTGACCGATCATAAAAAGCCGCACTGTCGGCAACCGCCACCATTGCCCTATTCGCCAAACCAAGGGATGATTCTGTGTCCATCCCGGTAGTCTTGGCAAAAGCGGCAATCTGTGTATAACTGCCTTTCATGCGGTTCACTGATATGCCAGTATTATCAGCAATGCCCTTTAAAGACTTGCTTGCGTCCTTCTCCATATCACCAAATACCTGTGAAAACTGTGAAGAAGCCGCCTGTGCATCAGAAGCGGCATTGATGCAGTTAAGACCAAAATCTTTGATTTTGTCCACCGCAAAATAAGTTGCCACCGCTGTACCGATCTTCTTAAAGGCACTACTGATTTTATTTTCAGACTGTTCAGCCTTGTCCGTTGTATCGTCAATCGCATCATTAGCGTCTGTGTTTCTGATTGCGATAGTACCAAACAGTTTAAATAGTTCCATTTAGAATTATTACACCCCTTTCTTATTCAGGAATGAATGTATTCATCATGGACATTGAATCACTGATTGTTGTTTCAATTTCCTGCTGCGTCATTCCCTTTTGCGGTTTCATTGTTTCTTTGAAGTCCTCAAAGGACTTATCAAACACCTTTGACAAGAAATACTGCCATTGCATTTCTTCTTCTCTGATTTCCCATACTGTGCTGATAAAGTCGGACAAATCACCTGTTGGAATGATCTGGTCAAGCAAAAGAAAAGGACTTGCATATCTGTGGAATAACAAGTCCATAAACTTCAATTCGCCTATTTGAGTAATTTTGAAACAACCTTCATAAAACCCACAAATTCCTTTTTCTTGAAAACATCAACCAACATTTCAAAGAATACATCCATGGGAAGATTTGCCACTTCGTCAGCGGTCATTCCTGCAAGTCCTGCAAGGAAACCAAAAATATCCTGTTCCACTGCTGACAGGTTTGCAAGTACAACGTCAACGATTTTCAGGACAACGCTGATACCGACAGTTTCCGCAATATCGTCAACACTCTTTTCATTCCCGTTTTCATCAGAAGTGGATTCCATTATTGCTTTGATCTCATCCGGGTTAAAACACTCTCCAATGTCTTTCAGCCCGATCTTTCTGATGATTACTGTCATGGGGAAAATGTCTTTTGCACATAAATCCCTAAGTATATACGGTTTTATTTCCTGCACCTGTTCAGGTACACTTTCAGCAGTAGCCGGGAAAGGCTGAACCGCCTGACCTGCTGCCATAACTGCCTGTGCCGCATATGCCCCAACATTCCCTGTTTCCTGATTTCCTGCTGTATAACCCATTTCCATCATTGTTTCAAATCCTCACTTTCCGCATGATTGCTATTTTGTTCTTTTTCTTCTGCCTGTCTGTTTCGGGGTTTCTTCTGCCTGTTCCCCGGCATCCGCTTTTTCTTCCTGATCTGCCGTCTGTCCATCAGGTTCAGTGGATTCTTCTTTTGTTTCCGACTGTTCAGGCTGTTCAATTTGTTCAACCAGTTCAATCAAGTTTCCAACCCGAATGATCTCATTGATACGCTGAACAGACAGTTCCAGTTCTTTGCCGATCTTGTGAATCTCCCCAGTATGTTTATCTTTAAATTCTGCTTTTACTCTTACTTTCATGAACTTTTACCCCTTTCTTATGCTGTCGGTGTCGGGTAATAAATCTTGTACGGTAACACCGTCAGATCGCCTTCGATTGTCTGACTGCACCTGAATGTGTACTTTCCAACACCTGCTTCTTTGTTCTTACCTTCCAACGATAAGCCGGATGTACAAAGGGCATTTTCCAAAATGACAATGATCGGATTCCCGGTCAGCGTCTTACCGACAAAAGCGATATTCTCCCAGTAATCGCCCTTTTCAATCTGACTTTTGGAAGTGATCAGGCTGTAACCGTCAATGTCACTGTTTGCCGCCTGACCAATAACGGAAGCCTTGATAATATCCGAGGTCAGTTCAATAAAGTTCACTTCCATTGTGGCGGTTTCTCCCTGTTTTACATCCAGTTCTTCCACCGCAACTAAAGCACCGTCAACCTCTACCTGCACCACTTCCGGCACAATTTCAAACTTGCTACCCCCGGAAGTTGCCCCGGCAAGGGATTCAGCAAAATTCCATTTCTTTGTTGTGGTGTCAAACCTCAACCCCTTATGAATCGTACCTGCACCAAAAGGAATATTGCCGGGGGTTTTTGCAGTTACACCACTTGACTTAAATTCAGAACCTAATTTATCAGCCATGTTTATACCACCTTCCACAATTTGATTGATAAGTTAATCTGTATCTTGTAAAGTTCCGCTTCCCCGGTAGGAACATAGAACGAATTTCCATAAAAAATAGCAACCACTGAACCACTGTCCAAGGTTGCTATTTTGCCAGTCAATGCCGGAAAAGCAGTTTCAATATTTGACCTTATTTCTTCAAGGCGCAGCCGGGCATCCTTCCCCCGGCAAAACCCTGTCAGGATAAAGGTCTTTTCACATTCCCCACTTTCAACAGTGGGTTCAAATTCATTGTATTCACCGACAAAATAGGGGTAGGCTACTGGTTGTGTCCACTCCAAAAATTCATACGGAACACCTGCTATTTCAAGTTCCGTATTTATAAAAGCAAGCACTTCTTCCAATTAACCCACCCCCTTAAACTTATCTTCTGCCATACGAATGATTTTATTTTTCAATGCGGTAAACGCATTGTATAACGGTCTGTTCGGGGTTTTACCTCTTGTAAAGTGATAATTCCCTTTGGCATCCTTATAAACCCAACCGCCTTTTCTGCCATCACCATGAAGGGCATATTCACCAGTTCCAAATTCTTCCCAAATCGCATTTTCAAGATTGCTGCCAATAGTGGCTTTTAAATCCCCGGTATCAACTTTGTAGTCATATGAACCTTTTGTTTGCCCGGTATCAACTCTTGAGTTTCTTCGGGTTCTTGACTGTAATTCCCCAGCAGCTTCATGCAAAAAGGCGATTGCCGCACTTTCCAATGCCGCCTTAACCTCAACACTGTAATCTTCAAATTCTACTGACATATTACTGACCCCCTATAAACCTAAGATAGATTTCAAGGTGTTCATTCATGTTCATGGGGTTGTCAATCAGCAGAATTTCATACACCAATCCCTGAATTACCATCCTTGCATTTTCACTTGTCACATCAACAGTTTTGTCCTGTTCATCCTTGTTGATAATGCCTGTCAGGAAGCTAAACGGATTCCAAACCCATTTAGTTGACAGGGCTTTCAGGTTTGTAAAATCACACAAGAAAATATGCGTACTTTCCTGAACCTTGGCATTGAATGAAGTATATTTTGAATCGCCTGTTGACAAGTCTAACCATCCAAGAATAGAAGTACAGTCAAGCCATTCATATTCACACGCACCTATGCCATTTTTAGCCCCTTTTCCCTTCACTTGTAATAATGCTTGGATATTGCCGCCAACGCTCATATAATCAAAATCTAGCCTTTATATAAGGCTTTAAGAAACCAAGCAGAGCAACAGGATAGCCCATAACCTGATTATTCGCATCCTGATCATAGTAACTTACGCTGTGCCTTGACAGGGTTTCAGACTTGATTCCCACTTTCTGCCTGTTCTTTACTTCCCATTTCAGCAGGTCAGTCACCCCGGCTTTTATATCAGCCGGGTATTCAACCTTAGTGACAAGATTATCAGGGTAGCGGTATAGATTATCGTCAACCCTGATAAATGTGTCTGAAATTTCAGTAATAGTATACAGTCCGTCATTCACATTTGACTGTGAAATTTGAACGGTATCGCCAACCTTCAGGAAGTCCGATACTCCCATCAGGCGATTCCCAAGGCTTTCCGCAAGAAAACGCACATAGCGGTTTTGAAAGTTATTGTTGGTGTATGCTCTAATGGAAAGTTCCACCGCTTTCAGTTTGTCGGCAATTACCGATTCTGTCTGATTTGCAAATTCAGGCAGTTTCATCACTTCATCAACTGCAACGATCATCAGAACACACCGCCTTTCTTACGCTGTCGGCGTAGCACCTACAACCGACTTGATCAGTCCCATCTTCACATTCTTATGATTGAATTTCAGGCTGTAATTTGCAGTAGTACCAAGTTCTGCAAAAGTCGGGGATTCCTTTGCGATATTGTCAACCGCAAGGGAAAGACCATTCGGATGCAGCACCTTCCCCTGTTTGGTATAGAACTTGTCAATACCTGCGGATGCTTCCGGGTCATAGTTGGTGGTATACTGGTTTTCATAGTTCGTCTTATCACAAGACAGAAATGCACCTTCACCAAACAAATACGTCAGATATACGCTGTCTTTTACGGTAAATCTGTCTGTAACCAGAACATGCTTACCTGCGATTGTAGGCAGCGTGATCTCTTTCTGAATCACACCGTTTACAACGTACTTGTCATAATCTACCATTTCCATCTTCTTATATTCTTTGAAGATCATAGAGTGCATGACAAGCAAACCAAGACCACCAGCCATATCACCAAGAGCTGCCTGTTCTGCATCATAAATTGTACCTGCTTCGATCTCTTTGTTGTTTACTGCCAAATCGAGAACGTGACCGGACAGTGCCGAAACTGCAAGACAAGCCTGTGCAATGTTCATCAGTTCCTTTTCCCATACCTGATTGTAGTACCCTGCAATCTTATTTCTGATATGGGTCATGGGGTCAGCCCCGGTCAGTTCCTTTGTAAAGTCCTTCGCCTTAAATGCTTTCATCCTCTGAATCAGCATACAGGTCTGCTTGTCACCACTGATCTCAACAGGGGTATTGTCGGTCATACCGTCATTGTTCAAGGCTTCCATACCATCTTCATCAGCATCCAATGGCTTATAAATCGGGATAGTGGCAACATTACCCTTTTCCCCGATCAAATCCATAATAGAAGAATCTTCCTGAACAATGCCGGATGCAATTACGGGGGTTGACCAATAATCTGCCTCTGCCATCATCCCGGCAAATACTTCTTCGTCAAACTCAAAACCGCCAAAATTACCAGTTCTAGCCATAATTTTTCACCATTTTTAACCTTTCTTTTAATGTGTATTCAACTGTTTAAACAATTCCGGGTTTTCCTGTTTCAGTTTCAGGCGGTCAGCATAGCCCATTGCCCGGAACTGTTCTTTGGTAACAGTCTTGTTGTTATCCCCTCCCGGAAGGTTGTTTTCAAGTATTTTCCTGTTACCGTTATTATTCTGCTGCTGATTGCTGCCGGACGTTCCAAACATAGAAGGAAGCTGTGTTTTCAGCCCGGAAATAAGATCATCTTCACCCTTGATTTTTCCATTATCATCAAGTTTGATTTCTCCCTTTTCCTTTGCCTTGAACACCAAATAATCAACGTCAACCGCACCTGCCGCCACTAAAGCAAATTTCAGTGCGTTTTCAGTTTTCAGTTCAGTGTTTTCCGCTTTCAGCGTTGCAATCTCCGTTTCATAATCGGTGATCTTCTGCTGCAATGCCGCATCTTTCCCGGTAGACTTCTTTAATTCCTCAATCAGCCCGTTTGCTTTTTCCAGTTCGGAAGTCTTACCGCTTAAATCAGTTTCAAGGCTTGTGTATTTATCCTTGGACACATAGCCACCTTCTGACAGGTCGGCAAAACGAACGTGTTTCAGTTTGTCGGTTTCTCCCTCATTGACCTTTGCGATTGCATCATTGACCGCTTTCAGGATTTCCGGGGCATCTTTTAACAATTCTTCCAGTTTCATGTTCTTCATCCTTTCTTTTTTGGAACTGCGTGTTCCATCATGTCGGTTATTCTCCCACGACAAGGGGTATTTTCAGCAGCAGTTTAATTGTCATGAGCCTTTTCGGACAATAAAAAAAGACCGTATGCGTTACAGTCTTAATTCCCATTAGATTATACCGTCAGACCTCATATAACCGTTATATAAGGGCTTTTACAGTATGTTTGATATTTATAAGGGCAAAACAAAAAGCGGTTATATAACCGCCCTCTGTATGTCCATCAGTATACCGTTACCATATCATTATCATCCGGTTTCGGATTCACAAGACCAAAAAATTCTTCAAATTCTTTTTTCGCCCATTCCGGGGCATCCTCTTTGATGTACCACTTTTCTGTTTCATCATCAATGTACGCATACCCTTCTGCAATACACCTTGGTTCACCCAACATATTATTTCACCCCTTTCAGTAGTTCATCTAATTTTCTGCCAAAAATCTGTGCAAATTCCCTTGGGTTCTCACCACCATAGTATTCAGCAAAGGTTTCGGCAAAACATTCAGATTCAGAAGTCATTCCGTATCTGCTGACCTCATTGCAGTCTTTTGACAGTCCGATATATGTTGATTTCAGATATTCCGGGTGTGCTTTCTTGTATTCATCCACACATTCCTGAATAAAATCATGTTCCCACCGCCCGTTATTGATCTGACACATACTGTTAGAAACATAATGACCATACTCATGCACAAAAGTCTTTCTTGTGGTTGCGTTGGCAACCGTCCATTTGCTCTCTATGCAGCGTTTTTCATATTCTTCAAACGCTTTCTTGTTCGTGTGGTATTTCCCATTCAATGCCAGTTCAACAGGCGTACCGTTGTAATAATACTGAAAATACCCAACCGCATTTTTCATTGATGAAGGGGCTTTTACAACCAGTTTTGGAAGTTTCGCCGGATTCGATTTTACAAATCCCGGATATTCTTTTTCAAAAGCATCCATCCAACTGACTGCATCACAAAGAATTTCTTCATCAATCGGATATTTCCTTGAATCAGAAAATGCAATTCCGTACTTGTCAGATAAAGCCTTGACCGCTTCTTTCTTGGTTTTATAATTTTGCGGAAAATTCAGTCCTTGCCAGTTTCCGCTTTTCACATCCACTGTATCAGCATTATCCGGCAAATGTAAATACTTCTCCCTGAACTCTGCAAAATCTTTCGTTTTATCCAGTCCAAAATATGCAGCACGTTCTTTCAGTTCATTAAGTTCATCTTCATCTAACGCCCATCTTGCACGCTGTAACAGACAGCACCGACAGTTACAATCTTCTTTTGCTTTTCCAAAGTGACCGGGGGCTTGCGCTTTCATTCCGTCAACCTCAAACGGTTCATCCAGTTCCCTGATCTGACCGTCAAGCTGCCTGTGATGGGGTCTTGTACGGTTATCAAGTGTACTATCCCACTGTTTGAGAACGTCAGCACCGCTTTCTTTCGCCCGGTGCTGTGCGTCAAGGGCTGACTGCTGCTGTATGCGGTGTCCTTCTGTCCGGGCTATCCTGATCGCATTGTTGATAGCCTTATTATAAGGGCTGTTCATTCCATTGGCAATGTGCTTTGCCATTTCATTCCAACTTGAACCATTCGCCACGCCCCTAGAAAGTTCAGCCCTGATTGAACGCTTTAAGTAATTTACATCTTTCCCCAACCGGGAATAAAGCCCCTGTGACAATTTGCTGTCAGTCTGCAAGGCTTTTACTACCTGTTCCTGATTGATGGGGGAAATAATGGGAATCCCCTGTTTATGCAGGTCATACATAGTACCTGCATACCCATTATGATAGGATTTCTGCAAATAATCAGCAACAGAAGTAAACTGCTGACCTTGCAGATTATCAATAATCCCTTCAAGCTGCTTTTTCAACGCTTCCTGATACTGTTTTTGGTAGATGATAGATTGCAGGTTTTCAAAATCAGTCCGGCTTGAAAGTTCCCTGATCTTCTGTTCACAATCTTTCCGGGCTTGACCGTATATCCTTTGTAACTGCTTGATGGTTTTTTGTTCATCATTAAGTTGTACCTGCTGCACTTCCTTCTGCGCTCTGTTCACCGCCAACACCACCTTCATCATCAGGAACAATATCATTTAAAAGCTGCTGCGCCTGTCCGGTTTCCCCGGCAGTATCATCAGGCAGTTTGTCCTTTATTTCCTCATAATCCATATCGAGGATTTCACAAATAGCCTGAATGATGGTTTCCTGATCAAACACGTTTGCCAAGCCAAGCAGAATATTCACTTCCACCTGCTTGCGTTGTGCATCCGTCAATTCATTCTGCTTATTTTCCTGTTCATTGCTCATAACCTCATGAGTGAACTTAAAATAAACATTCTCAATCTGATAACCCGTACCCTCTTTTTCATTGATTTCATCCAGTGTGACCTTGACGATCTTACGCAAAAACCGCTTAATATTCCGTTCCAAATGCTTGCACCGCAAGTCAAGCAAGGAATACGCCGCCTTGATTGCTATGTTGGTTGTAGCACTGGTATCTTTCAGCCCCGACAGGTTCAGCCCCATGCCGAAACGGTAAATATTCTTTTCGTCAAGGTCAAGTTTGGTTTTCCTTGCTTCAAACGGAACATCAACGGTATGTACTTCAATGCCACCTTCTGAACCAACGCCCACAATTTTCTTTGTTTTCAGATTCGTTTGCAATTCGTCAAGGTTGTCACCCTCAAAACCTTTTACCGCATAAAGCGGATGGTCAAAGTCAATCAGGTTGTTGGAAAGACTGCTTGCCATCAAATCATAATCGTCAATCAGGGCTTTTACTGCTTTCAAGTTGGAAAGCTGCTTTTTATTATTGTCCAGTCTGAAAAATGGAATGAACCCAAGTGCTTCATAGTAGGTTCTTTCATCCCCATCCAACTGATACAGAATGTGGGGTCTTGGATTGATCTCCACACTGGTATCTGTTTCAATCTCCCCCTCATCCGTCTGAACATAGTAATAAACCTGTTCATCATCCCAATCCATGATTTTCTTGATTCTGCGCCCCTCTTTGTCGATACGGTCAACATACCAGTAAATTACATGGTCTTTCTGATCGTCAGCAAACCGGGCTTCCACTTCCACAACACCGATACTGTCGGCACAAGTGAACTTCATACAATCGTTACTGTCTTTTAGGGCATACATATATGCAAACCCCTTTGACTGACAATCTGTAATCACTTCCGACAGTTCATCTATAAAATCATCATTGTTATTGAATCGGTTATCAAGTTCATCCTGCAATTCAGGAATATCCGACAACACAAACGGTTCATCCCCTGAAAGCGTGTACTGTGTACCCTGTTCTGTCAGTTCCTTAAAAAACGGATGGGGTATTTTCACGTTTGACCGGGTTTTATCTTCCACAAGTTGACCGTCTGTATTAAAATAAAACATTCTGTAATGCAGAATATCGTGATCACCGTCAAAATACCGTTCCCCAGTCCGGGCAAAATGCTTTTTTGCGGATGCGGTATCTTCATCAATGAACATTTTAATTTCTTCTGTTGTCAGCACTGTGAACCACCCCTTCCATGATCTGATCTGCAAGGGCAATGATTTCATCACCATGCACACCGAAAAAATCGCACATCTGTTCTTCTCCCTCTACCTGATTCCCATATGAGAATTGAAAAGCGTGTGTCAGTTCATGGATAACCGTTGACCTTGCTACCGATTCAGGCAAGCCCGTTCTAATATTGATAACCAGTTTCTTATATTCTGTCAGCCCTAAATTGTAATGGTCTTTGTCAGGTGACATTTTCTTTTTCTCTCCGTCTGTCAGTTTCACTTTCCATATATCTTTATAAATCTTGATTTTCATAGTTGCCGCCTTTCTTAAAACATCCATCCTTTTCCCTTCTGAATGAACTTTTCCAGTGCATAACGCATTGCATCCATCAGATGGTTAAAATCATCAACCGGGGTATTCAGTTTATTCCCCAGTTTATCCTTCGCCCATGTGTAATTACCGATCTCTGTTAGAAAGTTCACACACCGGGGATGAATGATAATTTCAAAATCTTGTATGTACTGAATCCCACTGTTTACTGAATCTTTTCCCTTTTC
>OATJ01001308.1_pt1 | contig 10338 bp, 10 predicted proteins | sample 1516661 | NCBI WGS metagenome assembly OATJ01 (sample SAMEA2579951, study PRJEB22360) | human gut metagenome
GGCGGACAACGGAAAACAGCCGCAGAGCAGCGACCGCGGCATGGCGAAACAGCAATCCGGAACCCCGGATATCCCGGACGCCGGCAACAGCTACGACCGCATGAAGCGTCTGTCGGCAGATGAAGAATTCTCTGCTCTCCTCTACGCGGTCCAACAGTACCTCGGAAAGACGTTCAGCGCCATCGAGTGCGAGAAATTCGCCTATTTCTATGACGTTCTCCACATGTCCTGCGAGCTTCTGGAATACCTGGCGGAATACTGCGCTGAGGGCGGCCACACCAGCATCCGTTACATAGAAAAAGTGGCGCTGAACTGGTATCAGGCCGGGATCCATACCCGCGACGAGGCGAGAGAGCACTCCACGAGATACTCAAAAGACACCTCCGCTGTCATGAAAGCCTTCGGCATCATGGGCCGGAACGCCGGAACCGCGGAGCAGGAGTTTATGCGCCGCTGGTTTAAGGAGTTCGGCTTTGACGCTGCGATCGTCACGGAGGCATGCAACAGGACGCTCACAGCCACGGGAGCGGCGAGCTTCCCATATGCCGACAAGATCCTCACAGGCTGGAAGGAAAACGGCGTGCGGACCTTACAGGACGTTGAGACCTTAGATAAACGCCGTCAGGAGAAACAGGCGAAGAAATCCGGCACGGCATCGAGACAGATCCGGAACACATCGACAAACCGGTTCAACAACTTTGAACAGCGGTCCTACAATTACGATGATTATGTCTGGGAAGACATAAAGAACAGAAAATAACGGACAGCCGGTCCGCACCTTGATGCATGGACCGTAAGAGTTACTGTGTACGGGGAATAAGTTCTCTGAACGGAACCTCGTAAAAAATGCAGGATAAAAGGAGGCAGTGCGGATGGCACTCAGTAATTCCCAGTACGACGCAATCATGCGTGTCTACAATCAGAGACAGTTTCAGGACAAGCGCGAGCAGGATAAGCGGATCGCGGAAGTGTACGAGAAAGTCCCACAGGTAGAGGCACTGTCCGATGAGATCGCGGCGACTATGGCTCAGGCGGCGAGAAAGATCCTCGCCGGTGACCGCGCGGCGGCGGATCAGTTGAAAAAAGACGCGGAATTTTTAAAAGAGCAGAAAGCGGTCTACTTAAAACAGAACGGATACCCAGCAAACTACCTGGAGCTCCAGTACGTCTGCCCGGACTGTAAGGATACGGGATACACGGACGGAAAAAAATGCCACTGCTTCAAGCACATGGAGATCGAGATCCTGTACGACCAGTCGAATATCCGCGAAGTTCTGGAACGGGAGAATTTCGACACACTTTCCATGGCATACTACGACAGGGATCATGTGGACGAAAAGACAGGGATGACCGTTTACGACTATATGTCCAGGGTGATCAGGGAATGTAGGGAATATGTGGAAAAATTCAAAAATGAGAAAGGAAGCATCCTGTTTACCGGAAATACTGGCTGCGGAAAGACATTTCTGAGCAACTGCATCGCGCGGGAGCTGATCCGAAGATATTTTTCTGTGGTCTATCTCACGGCAACGGATATGTTCGACATTCTGGCAGGAAGCCGTTTCAGTGGAGGCGATGACGATGAGGCGAAGGACCGGGCGTCCTATATTCTGGCTTGTGACCTTCTGATCATCGACGACCTTGGAACTGAATTGATCAATACATTCACGGCATCCCAGATGTTTTACTGTGTTAATGAGCGGCTGAACCGAAATAAGGGAACGATCATCTCCACAAACCTGACACTTGGCGAGCTTCAGGACGCGTTCACGGAGCGCGTGACCTCAAGGATCATGAGCCGGTATAAGATCATACCATTGATCGGGGATGACCTCCGTCTCGTGCGCAGAGGATTTATGCGCAGAGGATAATAAAACGTGCCGGGATAGCCGGAGAAAAAAGGAAAATCCTGTCGGAGACGGCCGGAAATCCGGTTGACGGGGCGGGTGGATGGTGCTATAAATGAAATGTATGTACGCTGCAAAAATGGGGAACCGGGTAAATGCCGTGAAGAACAGGCAGCCCGGAGAGCGGCGGATAAAAATATCAAATAATGAGTAGAAAAAACAGGGAGGAACAGGAATGCTGTACGAAGAAAAGCAGATTGAGACAATACCGGTTGGACCTTTAGGTCTGATTCCGCTGAAAAGCTGTGAGGATCTGGGTAAAAAGGTAGATGCCTGGCTGGTCGAGTGGAGAAAAGAAAGAGAGAGCGAGCATAAGACCACGATCGCTTTTGCTGGATACCAGAGAGATTCCTATATTATCGGCGCAAAGACTCCGCGTTTCGGCTCCGGTGAAGCGAAGGGAGAGCTGACAGAGTCTGTCCGCGGTGATGACCTCTATATTATGGTAGATGTCTGCAATTATAACATGACATACACGATGAACGGCTTAAAGAACCACATGTCTCCGGATGACCACTATCAGGATTTAAAGCGTGTGATCGCAGCCGTAGGCGGAAAGGGCAGAAGGATCAATGTGATCATGCCGTTCCTCTATGAGAGCCGCCAGCACAAGAGAACGGGCCGTGAGTCCTTAGACTGCGCGATGGCGCTCCGCGAGCTCGTCGACATGGGCGTTGAGAACATCATTACGTTCGATGCGCATGATCCGCGCGTCCAGAATGCGATCCCATTAAAGGGCTTTGAGACGGTACAGCCGATCTACCAGTTTATCAAATACCTGTTAAAGAACGAGAAGGAGCTTGAGATCGACAGTGACCACATGATGGTCATCAGCCCGGATGAAGGCGGTATGGGACGCGCAGTCTTCTTCGCAAATGTTCTCGGACTGGATCTCGGTATGTTCTACAAGAGACGTGATTACACAAAGATCATCAACGGCCGCAACCCGATCGTTGCCCATGAGTTCCTCGGCGCAAGCGTGGAGGGCAAGGACGTGATCATCGTTGACGATATGATCTCCTCCGGCGAGAGCATGCTCGACACCGCAAAAGAGTTAAAGAGAATGAAGGCAAGAAAGGTCTTCATCTGCACGACATTCGGTCTCTTTACAGGCGGATTAAAGAAATTTGATGAGTACTACGAGAATGGCATCATCGACCGCGTCCTGACGACGAACCTTGTTTATCAGACACCGGAGCTGCTCTCAAAACCGTACTATATCAATGTTGATATGAGTAAGTACATTGCTCTTATCATCGACAACTTAAACCACGACGCATCCTTGAGCGATCTCTTAAACCCGACAGGAAGGATCAACCGCCTGTTGGCGAAGTACCGCGCCGGGGAGAGATAAGAATATTGGCAGTGAACGAACCGCAGTGAATTAGAAATTATGTGACCATATAAGAATGCCTGTCCTTTACCGGAAATTTTCCGGAGAAGGACAGGCACTTCTTTATTTCTGGGACTCTTATGAAAGATTCAGCTTTCATCATAGTGACATTGCGATGAGATATGGTACTTTTTGATCCTATATTGCAGGTAGCGCCTTGAGATGTCAGGATATTCGGCTGTTTTGGCCCGATAACCGGAACAGTATTGGAAACAGGAGATGCTGAAAATCCCTTGGAAAATGAAGTGGGAAAAACTGCCAGGGGAAAAAACATTAGACTAATTCACGAATCACCCGTGCTACGAGTGTACGGGAAAGAAGGACTGGCTTTTGGGTCAGAGCCTGGATACGCTCCTTCATTTCGATGGTGTATCCGATGCAGTCTAAAAGGATCAGATCTGTATCGGCGGGGATCTCCTTTGCAGCTGCAAAAACAGCGAGAGGATCGCCGTAGGGGGATACAGAGGTCACGTGGAGAGAGTCACAGCAGTCTTTCCACTTTCCGGGCATCTGTGTCTCCTGCTCCTTGGTAGGAATGATGACAGACAGATTTTTCACGCCGATGGCCGGAATCAGTCCCTTTAAGATATGGTCAGGGAAGATAAGAGGGACATTGGAGCGAAATTCAGCCGGAAATTCTCCGGTGCAGAGGAAAAGAATCAGGGAAACACCCTGCTGTTCGAGATCGTCAATGCAAAGCTGCAGGCGGGGAAGAATGTAGGATTCCCCGAATGTCGCTGAGGTTCCGTCCGTAAGCCTAGACACAAGGACATTTTCAGCGGGACGCGGAACAAACTTTGCGATCTCTTCCTTTGAAAGTCCGTCCAGTGCTCCTGCCTGAATGATCTCAACCGAGTCTCCGAGGATGGGCTGGATCTCAGGAATCAGGTCAACTCTGGGAGACTGGCCGACAGTAATTGCGCCGATTTTTTTCATAGTGATACCCCTTTCAGAATCATTGGTTTGAGGGCTGTCAGTGACAGTCCACATGTACATGCTACCTTTGTTCAGATATCATCAATATATCACATCTGCAGCCTCAAAGCCAGATAAACATTGTGCTTCCCACCGATCAATCCACATTTTTCGTATATTTCTGTCTCTTCCGAACGAACGTTGAAGGTGTCATTCCGAGGCTCTCTGCGGCCTCACGGACGTTTCCGTACTTTTCGTAGGCATGGAAGGAATGAACCCGGCATCCTGTGAGGGGGGCAGAGTCGTTCTCAGCTGGAGGCGACGACGACGTTCCTCGAGAAGAGGGCGCATGGGGAGTTTGTGAGAAAATAGAGAAAACCCTACCGAATTGAAAATGAAGAAACCTCCGGGAATAGCAAAAATGCGGTGACCGGAGGGTTTCTTATGACTTGCGTTACTGTTTACGCCTTGCGCAAACAGTAACTGATTTTGCCGATGCTTCGCATTCCAAATCGGCAAAATCCACTACCACCACTGTACTGTACGGAATTTTCAGTTCAGAAAATTCCTACCCGTGTACAGTAACTGACTTGCCGCTTATTCGGTGGTGTATGTCAGGAGGTAAAACAAATTTAAAAGAAATTTAGGATTTTCCTCTGTCAGGATGTGGTATGATATTGGCACAGAAAGGCTGATGTGCGTGACCAATGTGTGCGTCAGCAGTCTGATTGATAAGATATAAGAAATATGCTATAATGAAATGCGGCTTGCAGAGAGGAGACAGCTATGAAAAAGACGTATTTGTACATGACAGCAGTAGCAATGAGCGCAGCTTTGGCGGCCGGATGCCAGAAGGCAGAACCGGCGGAGACAACTGCGGCAGCAGAGACAGTGGCTGAGCCAACCGGAACAGGGATGGCGGAGAGTGAGTCTTCTGAAACCAGTGGAACAGCGGCGCAGGACGATGAGAGGCTTGCGGATTATCACCTGCTTCAGGGAATCGTGACGGGGACGAATGACGAAAAAGGAACGTTTACGCTCAAAGCAGATGACGGTGGAGAATATGTGATCACGACCGGGAATATCGGTGACGTGGAGACCGAGATCGCGGATGACAGTCTTGTTGTGATTGGATATATCGGTGTCGAGATCCATGACAATATGGATCTGGAGAAAGTCAATATGGTGATCGCGGCACCGGGAGATGATGACTGGACGATCACATACGCAGAGGGAACGACGACGGCCAATGCGATGAGCACGTTTATGATGGTGACAGCAGATGGAACTGAGATGGGGTTCATGAAGGATGGCTGTCCGATGGATGAGGATGCTCTGGGCGGAGACAGCGGAGCGAAGATTGGCGTTGTATATATGGATTCCGAGGATGTAAGTTTTCCGCTGGAGATTAAAAAATTGCAGTAAAAAATTTAAATATGGGAATCTTTCCCGGAAAATAGCTGGTTATAACGGCCTTCAGTTTGGCTGGCCGGGAATAGGGAATGGCGGCAGGAACAAATTTTAGAATAGAATTGAAGAGCCGTGGAATAGCATGGCTTTTGAGAATCATAACATATCAAGAAGGGAAAAGAGGTCTAAAAATGGCAGATTTATTTCACCGTGTAAGTATTAGAAAATTTAAAGATGAGGCTGTATCAAACGAAGATATCGGCTATATTCTGGAGGCAGCGATGGCAGCGCCGTCCGCGAAGAATCAGCAGCCGTGGGAGTTTTATGTAGTAGAAAATCGTGAAGTCTTAAAACAGCTCGGAGAGTCCAGCCCGTTCTCCGCGCCGGCAGGAAAAGCACCGGTAGCGATCGTGACCGCATACCGTGAGGAGTGCGATCTACCGGAATTTGCACAGATCGATATGAGCATCATGATGGAAAACCTGTGGCTTGCAGCGGATGAGATCGGACTTGGCGGCGTATGGCTCGGCGTAGCTCCGAGAGAGGACCGGATGAAGGATGTAGAGAAGATCGTCGGGATTCCGGCGGGACAGCGGGCCTTCGGCATCTTTGCTCTCGGTTACCCGGATGAGGAGCGGACCCAGCAGGATCGGTTCGATCAGAGCAGGATCCATTATGTGAAATAGGACGGTCTTTTTTCTGACAGATTCCATCGACGGAGTCGGTCCGGAATGAATTTTTCGCATTGCTGGGGGGGAGGAAAAGCGATGAAGGATCGGACAAAGGTAGATATTTCGACGGCATTGATGACGTTATTGGCAAAGAAGGCGATCGACGATATTACCGTGCGGGAGATCGTAGAGCTATGTGATATCCGGAGACAGATCTTCTGCACAGCAATCCGGGAATCGCGAATATGTCGGTTGAGAAGCAGAACTTTATCTGCAGGGCGTATTCCAGAGTATTTGTCGGTCTGTTTCTGGACTGGGTCAGCAATGGGATGAAGGCAAAGGACCTGGACTGCTTTTCGAATGCCTGCATTCTGGTAGAAGGCGGAATTGAGGGAGCCTTGAAAAAATTAAAAAAATGATCCTGAAACAAAACAGGATCGGATGCGAAGGGCGTGTGAAAAATAAAGCTTCATTTTTCACACGCCCTTTTTTTGTAACAGGAAGTTTCGAGGAATTCCCCGCTACACAAAAGGCATTAACGTGCCGATGATGCGCATTTGCGGGCAGGCGGATGCAAATTACAGATTTTTTCTGAAAAATTCTTCTGCGTTCCGGAACATGATGCCCTCTGCCAGCTCCTTTGACATTCCCTTTTCCAGGAAATATTCGTAGAGATCAGCAGCCTTTGCCGGAGTGTTCAGGTATGTAGGAAGTGCCGCACCGTCGAAGTCGGAGCCGAGGGCGATGTTTTCATAGGCACCGAGGCTGAAAAAGTGCTCGATATGGCGGTAGAGGTCGTCGGGAGAATCGCCGATGCCTCCATCGGTAATGAAACTCTTGCAGTAGTTGAGGCCAATGAGGCAGTTCCGGCGGACCATCTCGCGGATCATATCATCCGTCAGGTTCCGCTTGTGGGAACAGATGGCGCGCGCGTTGGAGTGGGTTGCAACGAACGGGCGGCGGGCGGTCTCAAAGAGGTCGGCGTAGCCGGTGTCGTTTAAATGGGAGACATCAACGAGGATTCCGCGGTCTTCCATTTCATGGACTGCCTGCCGTCCGAAATCTGTCATTCCGTGAGTGGTGGTGTGTCCGGAACCGAGCTCATTTTCGCCGTTCCAGGTGAGCGTCATGCAGCGGACTCCGTCATCTGCCAGTTTTTTTACGCGGGTGATATCACCGGCGAGAGCGGCTCCGCCTTCGATGGTCAGAAAAGCGGCCGTCTTTCCTGTCTCCCATGCAGCATGCATATCGGAATCGGAACGGCAGGGGGAGATGCGGTCATGGAATTTTTCCATCTGGCGGTTAAAATTGTCACGGTTTGTTTCGTAGTAATCGATGGCAGCCTGTCCACGGTGCTGATCCGGGATGAAGATGGCATAAAACTGTGCCCAGTGAACGTCAGACGGGATCGCGGTCAGGGAGAGCACACGGTCCGGATCATCAAGCGTGTCCGGGGTCAGCCCCTTATGGATACAGTCTGTGAGTGTGTCACAGTGCAGGTCGATCAAAGCATAGGGATTCATAGGAAATTCCTCCTGAAAATATATTTTGAATTTATTGTAACGGAACCGTTCAGACGTTTCCGTCAATTCTGTCTTCGGATCTCGCCTTTTAAGATCATCGGGTAGCGGATCAGGGCATCGGAATCAAGCGCTTCTTTTTTCATATCCACCGCGGTGATCTGGTGGTTTTCGTAGGTCGTATAGTAGTAGGTTCCAGTCTCGGCACTGCAGCAGGAGGTGTAGATCGTGATCTCATATTTTCCTTCTGCAACCTCACAGCAGCCGCGCTGCTGGTCCACAGAGCCTAAGATATGGAAGAACTGGCTGACGCTTTCTTCTTCGCTGTCACCGGAGATCGAGTTTGCGCGGGTGAATGCCACGCGGGCAAAGCGGGACTGGGAAGAGAGATCCCCCGGAAGACCGAGAGCGCCCATGCCGCGGCTGTAGGTGGCAAGCGGAAGCTCCGGAGAAAAATGATTTTCCGGCTGGCGCGGGGAAAGCCCGAGATAGTTATTTAAATGGAACATCTGCAGATCAAAGGGCGGATTGTTTGTGAGAACACCGGCAGGATCATCATGGACATGGAGTCCATCGGTCATGGATTCCACGACGATCGCCTCGTTTTTATCCGCAATGATCCAGTGGAGGCTTGCGGCTTCTCGCCCCTGTAACGATGAGTACCGCAGCGGCAGGCGTCTGGGGACTAAAAGGTGTTCCGACAAGATTCATGCGGGCAAGCGCTTCGCGGACCTCCGGAATAGTTGCGCACCGGCTTAAGATCCAGGGGATAAATTCAAACTGGGCAACATTCTGCATTCCATCCGTCGGCTCTGCATAGGCGGCGTTTCCGACAAAGTTGAGTCCTGCCATGCCGAGTCCCTTTTCGTTCATGGCATCATAATACAGAGGATAATTGTCTGCAACGTGCGCCATGCCGATGATGGCATAGTGGGATGCAAGCGTATCCATATGGCGGAACGGGATCGGGTAATTGCGGGGAGTGATCGTGATCTCCTCTCCGTAGGAAAATTCGTAATCCAGGGTTCTTCCAAAATAAAAGCCCTTTGTCTTGTAAGTTGCTGCTGTACACATAAGACAGGAACCTCCTTAAAAATAGTAAATTCGCAGCGCGTTTATCTCATTCGGAGACCTGACTCCCACGGAGACAAATTTGCTGTTACTCACCACCTGAAAGAGGCGGGAGTCTTTTCGCCTGAGATAAATACGGATATAGTTTCTTCTGCATAAAAAAGATTATACCGCATTTTTTGGAAAAATTCATTAAAAAGAGCTTTACAAAAACACTTTAGTATGGTAACATGATAACACGATGAAAACAGAGAAATGAAACCGGACAGAAAAATGCGGGCGGTTTTCGGATACGACGAAAAGCTGGTCCGGGCAGCCGGATCACGGACAGATAAGAGGAGGAAATAATGATGAAAAAGAGATTATTAAGCGCAGTTATGGCATCCGCAATGGTACTTTCCCTCGCAGCATGCGGCGGAGCAAAGACAGAGACAACAGCAGCAGAGACAACTGCCGAGAAAAAAGAGGAGACAACAACAGCAGGTACGACAGCTGCGGAGACGGCAGAAGCAGCAGGAGGCACACTGATCGTCGGCTTCGATCAGGATTTCCCGCCAATGGGATTTGTTGGTGACAACGGCGAATACACAGGCTTTGACCTTGATCTCGCGAAAGAGGTCGCAAGCCGTCTCGGTCTCGAATACAAGGCACAGCCGATCGCCTGGGACTCCAAGGATATGGAGCTTGAATCCGGCAACATCGACTGTATCTGGAACGGATTTACGATCACAGGCCGCGAGGATGATTATACCTGGACTACACCGTATATGGCAAACAAGCAGGTATTCGTTGTAGCGAACGATTCCGATATCAAGAGTCAGGCTGACCTTGCGGGAAAAGTCGTAGAAGTACAGGCCGATTCCTCCGCGGAGGCTGCGTTAAAGGAGAATCAGGATCTCGCAAATACATTCGGCCAGCTTTTAACGACACCGGATTATAATACCGCATTCATGGATCTCGAACAGGGCGCGGTTGACGCAGTCGCAATGGACGTTATTGTTGCAGGCTACCAGATCAAGCAGAGAAACGCGGACTTTAAGATCCTTGACGATTCCCTCTCTGAGGAAGAATATGGCATTGGCTTTAAGAAGGGCAACACAGAGTTAAGAGATAAAGTACAGGGAGCGTTAGAGGAGATGGCTGCCGACGGCACATTAGCGAAGATCTCTGATGAATGGTTCGGCGAGGACGTTACGACGATCGGAAAGTAAGCGCGTGTCGGAGCTGTAGAAATCTTGCGGGATACGGAAATGCTGTTTGACAGACATTCCCATATCGGCTAAAATAGTAAAAGAATTTTGATTACGGGAACCGGAAAACAGTTCCCGTAATTTGTGTTATTTATCTCAGTCGAGAAGACTCCCACCTCTTTAGATGGTGAATAATAGCAAATTTGTCTCAGTGGGAGTCAGGTCTCTGACTGAGATAAACGCTCCGCGAGGATGCGCAGT
>OATJ01001317.1_pt1 | contig 10301 bp, 9 predicted proteins | sample 1516661 | NCBI WGS metagenome assembly OATJ01 (sample SAMEA2579951, study PRJEB22360) | human gut metagenome
TGGAATCATGCGGCCGGGGGGGGGTCATAAATAAAAAAGCCGATGCCCCAAATACGGTCTTTGACGGCGCATTCCGCCAATATCGCATTGCCGGTCGCTACGAGTTGCGCCCCGAGTTCGGCGTTCTGACTGAATTTGGCAAGCAATCCTTCATAGACTTCGATTTGACGAACGCCGTTCCATACGTGATCATCATAACCGGCCACCAATCGGCCAAGGCGTTTGATCTCGGCCACGTCGCTGGTTCGAAGAATCCGCGCGGCTGTTTCGGCATCGTTAAAACAGCATGCCTTGCGGTACATCATGTACTGTTCCATCGAGGAAAACTCGACATCAACCACAACGAAGCGCGATGGATACCAGTTGCTCAGGTATCCGTTCTCCTCATCAGGATTATGGAAGCAGATGATGTCCGTCATTCTTCGCCGACTTTCCGCACCGCAAGCTCCAGATCGAGATCATGAAGCCCGAAATAGGCTTTCTTCAGGAAGTCCAGCGGCACCTTGGCAATCACTTCAGCACTGGGAATGCCGTAGAACCATTGGTAGTAGGCGTAGAATTCGCCAATCCAATCAGGCATGAACCCTTCGAGCGCCCTGCCGTCCTTCAACTGGTAGTGCTCGGTCTCGGTGAAATACTTCCACAGCTCTTTCGCATCCATCGTGTTGACGTAGGCTTTGGCCTCATCAATGCTTTTGCGTGTTTTGCTCGCCATATATACGGTGATGAAGTCCTCCGTGCTCTTGCCCGGAAACGACTGTGCCACGTAGTCGAAAAGCTTGCCTTGAGTTTCCACCACATCATCCCGGTAGACCTCTGGATATGCCCGCATTGTCATCACCCCTAGAGCAACGTGCTGAACACGTTGGTCACCGTATTGGCATCGGAATCGATGAGGTCGCGCATGTTCTGCCGTGCCTCAACATCCCTCTGATTGTATTTGTCGTTGAATTCGCTGTAGCTGACGGAAAGCAGGCCGTCCGGGACTTCGCGCAGTTGCCTGTACGCCTTTGCGGTCTTGACGCAATACTGGATGCCCAGACCTCCAAGCGACAGCAGTTCCTCCAAGATATCGACGTCCACATTGTCGCGGACGAATTCTTTGGCGATATAAAAATACGAGGCGTTCGCACGCCAGCCTTTGATGACGTCATAGCCGCTGGCATCGATGCCGTATTTGGCGATGAACTTCGCAGCCAGCACGCGATAACGCTTGGAATCAGCGGCATCACGATGCTTCATCAGCTCAGCCAGCCAGGTAAGCACGCTATGTTCCTGAAAATCCAGGATGCGCAGCCCATTCGTGTCCAGTTCGTACTGGTGGACCCAGCCATTGGACTCATCCGGCCGGCACACGGCCCATTCCTTGGCCAGTTCCACATTCGCGGTCAGATAGAAACCACGCCCGTAGTCGTGTTTGTCGTTGCCTAAACCGTATTCGGGGGTCACGGATTCGTACGGAGAACCGTGAAATAACGTGATTATTGCCATGAACACCCCTATACAAACATCTTGTCGAGCATGGATTTCTTGATATTCCGGAGTAATTCGAGCTTACGCTGATGAAGGGTGATGAGCGAATCCAGACGGTCGAAGAACGCGCCGATTCGGCGCTGCTCGGCGATGTTTGGATGGCCAAAAAACACATTCGCAATATCTTCATTGTGAATGTGCACGACAGATTTGCCTTGAGCTCTTTTCGCTAAATCGAAATGCGGCTTTCCATAAGATAATTCCAGAGCAAGAAAAACCGGATCGATGTCGGCTGAAGACGTTATGACATTTAGGTCGCCGCCTAGGATAATCCCAGGTTTTTCAACGACTGACGCAATGGATATGTCCTCAGCCGTTTCTCCGGAGGCAGGAATGATAACCTCTCCACCTTCGCTGTAAACAGAATTTTCAAGAGGTTTTACGAAAGTATCAACGGAATGTATCTGAGTCTCGTAATTTGTATACAACCTGCCATACAAAATAATTGGAGTGCCCTGATCTCTCAGATCGTTCTTCGAATACCCACATCCCTTAGAAAAAGAACACAGTTCCCCCAGCTTACGCTGTTCCCAAGGGTCAGTGAAACCAGTGAAACGAATCTGCGGAACCAACGCTTTTTCATGCTGTTCGGCCATATCATTCACCCCCGAGCAGTGCTTTGAGCTCTTCCAAACCCGCCATATCGCGAGCATTGCCGGTCAAATCGCCCAGCATTCCGGCCAATTCCTTCTCCGCTTCATCGATTTGGCCGCATACATCGGCATATGTGGTGGCGTATTTGTTCTTCAACGCGTTCACTTTGCCGATGAACTCGTCGATCACGGCATTCGGCAATGCCTCCAGCTGCTTCTGCAATGGTGTGATCCACTTGGCTTCCAGCAACCTTCTGGCTTCGTCATCGCCCAACGCCTTGATCGCATCGCAGGTCTTCTCCTCCAACGCATTTCGCTTGGTTTTGATACCGGACTTCAGTTTCTTTGACTCATCGAACAGCTTTTGGGCCTGCACCAAGCCGCGCTCAAAATCAGAAGCCGGATTCTTGCCGATCGCCTTAACCGCTTTCTTCAACTCGGCAGCAACGAAGGCATCACCGTCCTGATTAACCGCATCACTATTCTGCTTGTCATCCTCATCGAAACCTTCCAAAATGGTTTCAATCTCGGAATCAATGTCCTGCACACGGCGTTCGTCCGCCTCGATCGCGGCCAAATCATCGTGCAGCAGCTCACGCTGAACCAAGTCGAAGGGCAGAACGCGGCCAATCCAGCCATCCTGCACTTCCACATCCTTGCCGCCTTTTTTCTTGATGACCATGTTCGGGTCCACGGCTCTTACCGCATCGAAACCTTCGGAACCCAGGACTTCCAAATCAATAGAGATACCGTTCCATGCATCATCAAGCTTCTGATAGGCGTCATACGGGTCGATCAGCGCGGTATCGGCAATCATCGCATCCAATTCCTTGCCAATGGCCGTTTCCTGCCCGAGCGCATCCACCTGTTCGGGATGTTCCACCAAACGGGAGCGCAAGTCAGCAGGCAGGTCGGAAATGGCTTGTCCATACGAGGCAATGAACGCCTGTACGTCGGCATTATTGCGAACCACAGTGGCGATATCATCGTGATCGCAGGCATAGCAGGCACCATTATCACGGAACAGCTCAGCCTTCAGACTCGGCCAGGCGTTCCAATATTCCCCAAGCTGCTCGACTTCGCTCTTCGGAACGCCTCCGAACATCGAAGCGTACACATCCCATGTCTCCGCATTCTCAGATGAATCGACATACCGGGGAATGTTGAGGTTGTAATCATTGGCGCGAATCTCGTCAATGGACACCAGACGGCTGAATTTGGGCACCGTGCGGTTGTTCGACACCACGTCGACAATGCGTTTGATGTCAGAAGCCTGTAGCTTGTTGTTCTTGCCGTCCTTGATGAAATGTTTCGACGCGTCAACAATGAGCACCCTGTCGTCATCGCGTTTCTTGCGCAGCACCATCACGATGGTGGGGATACCCGTACCGAAGAAAATATTCGCCGGAAGGCCGATAATCGCCTGAATATGGTGGTTTTCAATCAGATTCTTACGAATCTGGCCTTCCTCGCCACCGCGGAACAGCACACCGTGCGGCAGAACGATGGTCATGATGCCATCGGCACGCAGATGGTACAAGTCATGGAGCAGGAACGCATAATCCGCCTTGGACTTCGGTGCTATGCCATAGCTGAAGCGTGGATCGATCTCCTTGTCAGTGGGATCCCAATTCTGCGAGTAGGGCGGGTTGGAAACCACCGCATCCACGAACAACGGATTGTATGTTTCCTCCTTGTTCTCCAACGTGTCGAACCACGGCCAGTCGTCTTCCAACGTGTCACCGTTGCGGGCAACGATGTTGTCGGGAAGAATACCGCGCATCACCAGATTCATACGCGTCAGGTTGTAGGTGTTCTCCTTGAGTTCCTGCGCGTAATACATGATGGAATTCGGATTGCCATTGCGCCGAGCCACAGACTGGCCAATATGAATCAGCAAAGAGCCGGAACCGGATGTTGGATCGTAGATCTTGATCTGCTCGCGCCCCTGCAAATGCCATGCGACGATTTCGCTCATCAGCTGGGAGACCTCGGACGGTGTGTAGAATTCACCGGCCTTCTTGCCCGCATTGGCGGCAAAATTGCTGATGAGATATTCGTAAATGAATCCGAGCACGTCATAATCCTGACGGCTATCCATCGGAATGTCCTTAATGAGATAAATCAGGTCTCGCGCGGCCTTGGACTGGCTCCTCGCATCGGTGCCAAGCTTGGAAAGTCCGGTCTGCAGGGTGTCGAAAATACCGTCGAACACTCTCTTACGCGCCGGATTGATGTTGCGGGAGAACGCCGAAAGCGCATCACGCACGTTGGAAATCTCGAAATCGTTGCCCTTTTTGACCCATGTGGAGAACAGGTTGTCATAGGAGATGAAGTAGCCGCACTCATCCTGTACGCCTTCCACAATGTCCGGATTATCCTCCGTAAGCAGCAGCAGGTCATCCTCGGTGAAATCGGTGTCCTTCAAGCGCATCAGCTCGTTTTCTGAAAGGAATTTGTAGAAGATGAAGCCAAGAATGTAATCCTTGTATTCGTTCGCCTCAATCTTGGAACGCATCTTATTGGCGGACTCCCAGATTTTCGAAGCGAGCTGCTGCTTGTTCATCTATCCCTCCTCATTGCGGTGCCGGCAAAATGCGCGGCTCCACGAGCGACTGCACATCTTTCACAAGAATACCGCACCCCCGCTTGGGAACAGCGTAAGGTCCAAGATGTTGCTGACCGCTTTGATAATCTGCGTATCCCTGTTGCTGCAAATCTTCGAGTTCACGGAAAAACACCGTATTATGGTGCAAACGGGATTCAGGATTATGTGGACGGATTTACGCACGATGGAGAATTTGTCCTTGTTGCAGAAGATGGGGCGAATGACCTGAAAAACTACCCTGTAAAATGCGTAAATGGGCGTATTTGGGTCAATAATCACGCTCACGTCCTTCAAGGAAAGGCAGGAATTGCTGATAATAGTTTTCTTGCCTTTGCTATAAGCCAATCGGATATCGAATCACTTTTGGTAGGTGGTGGTCGTGCAAAGTTAAATGCAGAAACCCTAATGAGCATTGAGTTTAGGCTGCCCTGTTTGCAAGAACAACACCAAATTGGCGAGTATCTGACACGGCTCGACCACCTTATCACCCTTCATCAGCGTAAGTATTGTGGTGTTGCTTCTTGGATGTTAGGGGTTGCGCTCGTAAGATTGGGCTCAGAAAGTGACGGTGCGTTCGGGGAGATGAAACATGTTCTACGATAAGGAATCGGATTTCGAAGACGATCTGGTCGCGGTGCTGAAACGCCACGGGTGGACCGATGGTGTGTTGGAATACCCGACTGAACAGGATCTCATCGATAACTGGGCCAACATCCTATTCGACAACAACAAAGGCATCGATCGCCTGAACGGGCAGCGCCTTACCAAGGGTGAGATGGCGCAGATCCTTGAACAGATCGAAACATTGCGCACGCCATTGGCGTTGAATTCCTTCATCAACGGCAAAACCGTGTCCATCAAACGTGACAATCCCGCAGACACAGCGCATTTCGGCAAGGAAATCAGCCTGAAGATCTACGATCGCCAGGAAATAGCAGCGGGGCAAAGCCGGTACCAAATCGCAAGACAGCCTATTTATCCGGCGAAAAGCAAGATGCTGAACGATCGTAGAGGAGATGTTTGCCTGCTTATCAACGGCATGCCGGTCATCCATATCGAACTGAAGAAAAGCGGCATTCCCATAAGCCAGGCCACCAATCAAATCGCCAAATACGCGCATGAAGGCGTGTTCACCGGGCTGTTCAGACTCGTGCAGGTCTTCGTGGCCATGAATCCGGATGATGCCGTGTACTTCGCCAATCCCGGTGAAGGCGATTTCAACAGCAACTACTTCTTCCACTGGGCTGACTTCAACAATGAGCCCATAGCGGCGAACAACCATGTCGGGCAGGATGAATGGAAGCGTTTCACATCTGATCTGCTATCCATTCCTATGGCACACCAGCTCATCGGGTTCTATACGGTCGCCGATTCCGCAGACGGATGCCTCAAAGTGCTACGCAGCTACCAATACCAGGCGGTGAACGCCATTTCCGACCGTGTACGCACCTGCAAATGGGATGAGCCGGTGCCAAGCGGCACGCCGGGCCGTCCGGGCGGTTATGTGTGGCACACCACTGGCTCGGGCAAAACCATGACCAGCTTCAAGGCTGCGCAGCTCATCGCTGGCTCGAAAGATGCCGACAAGGTGGTCTTCCTCATGGACCGTGTCGAATTGGGCACGCAGTCGCTGCTGGAATACCGGTCGTTCGCGGATGATGCCGATGATGTGCAGGGCACGGAAAACACGGATGTGCTCAAATCGAAACTGGCAAGCATCGACCCCAAAGACACGCTCATCGTCACCTCCATCCAGAAAATGAGCAACATCAAAGCGGGCGAGGGGCATATCACCGAAGAGGAAGTGAAGAAGCTCGCTGGCAAACGCATCGTATTCATTATCGACGAATGCCATCGTTCCACGTTCGGTGAGATGCTGCAGGATATTCGCCATTCCTTCCCGAACGCGTTGTATTTCGGTTTCACGGGCACTCCGATTCATGAGGAGAACCGTAAGAAGGGCGCGACCACATCAATGGTGTTCGGCGATTGCCTTCACCGATACAGCATCGCCGACGGCATCCGCGATGGCAATGTGCTCGGATTCGACCCGTACATGGTGTTGACCTACCGAGATAAGGACGTTCGTCAAGCGGTCGCATTGGAGAAAGCGAAAGCCGCGACGGTTGAGGAAGCCCAGGTAGACCCGGCGAAAGCTGAGGTGTTCTACCATTACATGGATCCGAAGCAAATGCCGATGGGACCCATGGAAACGCAGGCCGGAGAACATGTCAAAGGCATTGAGGACTATCTGACCGCAGCGCAGTATGCGCAAGGCACGCCACATGAAGACAAGGTCGTGGAGGATATTCTCGACCAATTCCCCTTGCTGAGCAGAGGCAACAAATTCCATGCGATGCTGGCCACGAGTTCCATTCCCGAGGCGATCAGCTATTACCATCTGTTCAAGGAACGTGCTCCGCAGATGCACGTGACCGCGCTGTTCGACCCCAACGTCGACAATTCCGACGGCGCAATCCTCAAGGAGGATGCGCTTAAGGAAATCATCGGCGATTACAACGAACTGTTCGACAAGGATTTCATTATCCCCACATGGCCGAAGATGAAGAAAGACATCACCGCGCGGCTTTCCCACAAGCGTCCATACCTGACGGTCGACCAGCACCGTGAGAAACGGCTGGATCTGCTGATCGTGGTTGATCAGATGCTGACAGGTTTCGACTCCAAGTGGGTCAACACGCTGTACCTCGACAAAATCATCGACTATGAGAACATCATCCAGGCGTTCAGTCGCACGAATCGACTGTTCGGTCCCGATAAGCCTTTCGGAACTATTCGCTACTACCGCAAGCCACACACCATGAAGGGGTATATCGAAGCGGCGGTAAAACTGTATTCCGGAGACAAGCCGCTCGATCTGTTCGTGCAGAAACTGCCGGAAAACGTGCGCCTGATGGATGCGCGTTTCGAAGAAATCGCCTCCGTGTTCAGTGCCGGAGGCGTGGAAGATTTCATGCGACTGCCGGAATCGGTGGAGGCATGCCGCAAGTTCGCAAAACTGTTCGTGGAACTCAATGATTTCCTGGAATCCGCCAAAGTGCAAGGTTTCACTTGGGAACAGCAGGAATACTCCGTCACCCATGACGATGGATCCGTGGAGGTTGTGCGGCCGAAGCTTGATGAACGGACATATCTGATTCTTGTACAGCGGTATAAGGAAATGTTCAGCAGCGGCGAAGGTTCCGGCAGCGGTCCGGAAGCACCATATGAACTTGACGGCCATATCACTGAGATAGATACAGGATTGATTGATACGGATTACATGAACGCCAACTTCACCAAATGGCTCAAGGCGCTTGGCGGAGGCGATCCGGCCCTGTTGGCATCAGCCGAGGAGGAGTTGCATAAGTCGTTCGCTTCGCTCAGCCAAGAGGAACAACGGTATGCCGAACTGTTCATGCATGATGTGGAACGTGGCGAAATCGAGTTGGAGGAAGGCAAGACGCTACGCGACTACATCACATATTACGCGAACAGCGCCAAAAACAGCCAAGTGGAGCAAATCACCAAGGCGTTTGACGTGGATGGGGCGTTGCTCAACGAGATGATGCGGCTTGACCTTACAGAGACAACCCTGAACGAATTCGGACGATTCGACCGGTTGAAAGCGTCGGTTAACAGGTCTTTGGCAAAGGCGTTTTTCGATAAGCCGGATAGTCCGGTCTCCCAATTCACGGCGAATCTTCTCGCCACGAAGCTGCTGAAGAGCTTTATCCTTGAGGGAGGATTCGATTTGGACGATCGGAAATAGCGGGGAGAAGCATGGCTGTTGTTGACGAAGCGAAGCTGAGATACTTGGACTTCCTCTCCCGCGAGGATCGTGTTCGGCACCACCGGTACGTCGAGGAGATGAAACAGTACGACATGATGCGCGCCGGCGACATCAACGCCATCGCCGAAAGCACACGTCTGTGGGACTCCGGACTGTACGGCTACCTGTCGGACGATCCGCTCAAAAACGCGAAATACCGGTTCGTCACCACCATCACGCTCGCCACACGTTTCGCCATCGAAGGCGGTATGGACGAGGAGGACGCCTACAACGCCTCCGACCTGTACATCCAGAACCTGGAAAACTGCAAAACGCCCGACGACGTGCGCCGCCTGCACACCGACATGATGACATTCTTCACATGGGCCATGGCCGACATGCAGAAGGCGGAAACACATTCCAAAGCCGTCAACGAATGCCTGGACTACATCCACTACCATCTGCATGAGAAAATCACCGTGCCCATCCTCGCCGAGCATGTGCATCTGAATCCCACGTATCTGTCGGAGCTGTTCAAACGCGAAACGGGCACGGCCATATCGCAATACATCACCGACAAGCGTATGGAAGCGGCCGAGAACATGCTCAAATACTCGGAATACAGCTTCGACGAGATCGCCCAGATCCTCGCATACCGGTCGCAAAGCCACTTCTCGAAGGTGTTCAAAAAACATTCCGGCATGACGCCGGGGGAGTACCGCACCAAGTACGCGCAGAGCGGCATCTGGCCGGAGTGATTGCGATCACGGCGTCTACCACGCCGGTTGCGGTGAACCGCCGGTGACGGCACCGCGAAATTCGGGTGTGCCAATCGTGAAATCGACGTGTCCGCGCGTGCGAAACACGCGCGAATCAGCTACGGTGGAAGCATTCAATGATGATGCGCGCCACCGGCCGAATGAACGGCGGAACAAGGAACGTGCGCGCAGGATGTGGATGAAAGCGAAGGAATAAACGAATATGGGAATGCCCCTTGATCTGTATGTGATCCGACATGGCGAGTCGGAGGCGAACGTCATCATCAGCGCCGGCGAACAGGGTGACAACTCGCTGTATACGCAGGACAATGTCACCGTGCCGGACCGTTCGTGGAGGCTCACCGCCACCGGACGCAAGCAGGCCGACTGCATCGGCCACGTTCCTTCCCCCGGCCGCTGTTCGACCGCTACCTCGTTTCGCCGTACGTGCGTACGCGTGAGACGGCGGCCACGATGGCCCTGCCGAAAGCGAAATGGGAGGAGACTCGCGTGCTGCGCGAACGCTCCTGGGGTGAGATCAACACCATCACGAAGGACGATTTCAAAACCAACTACGCGCGCAACTGGATGTTCAAGAACACCGATCCGCTGTACTGGCGTCCGCCGGCGGGCGAGTCCATCGCCGACGTGGCCGAGAACCGCGTGCACAACCTGCTCACGTCCCTGAACCGCAAATCCGATGCGGAATCCGTGGTGATGGTCAGCCACGGCGACCTCATGCTGGCGCTCATGCTCACCTTGGAAGACCTGTCCGACGAGGAATTCATGCACCGTGCGGCCTCCGACGAATGGAAGATCACCAACTGCACGTGCTTCCACTATTCGCGCCGCGACCCCGCCACCGGACGAACGCACAAGCGGTTCCGTTGGGAGCAGACGGCGCGTCCCGTACTCGACGAGACGGATGGTCGCTGGGTGGTGAAAGTGGATGATTGGCGTGAATTCAAGCGTCCCGTGCTGTCGAACGGCGATTTGGTGGACGTGGTGCACGCCGTCGACCGTCACCTGTGACGGCT
>OATJ01001320.1_pt1 | contig 10273 bp, 9 predicted proteins | sample 1516661 | NCBI WGS metagenome assembly OATJ01 (sample SAMEA2579951, study PRJEB22360) | human gut metagenome
CCGGCCTTCTGCAGGTGTCGGACCGGACCATCCGCTCCGATGTGGAGGCCATCAATAAGCACACGGACCCGCCGCCCATCGAGTCCAATGTGCGTCAGGGATACAGGCTGTGCGAGGACGCACGGCCTGCCCTGGCGTCAGGGGCAGAGACAAGGGAGGCAGACATTCCCCAGACCCCCGGCGCCCGCTGTGCATACATGATACAAAAGCTGCTGTTTGAGGTGAAGGAGCTGAACCTTACCATGCTCCAGAGCCAGATCTATGTCAGCGGTTATTCCATTGACAATGATTTAAAGCGCATACGAAAGATGCTGGAGCCTTACAGCGGCCTGAAGCTGGTACGGAACAAGGAATGCATCTCCTTAAAGGGAGACGAGGCCAGTAAGCGCCGTTTTTACCGGGATTTACTGGTGGCTGAGGTGCAGGAGAACTTTCTTAACCTGAACACCCTGGCCCATCTCTACAGAAGCTTTAACCTGATTGAGGTCAAGGATATCTTTGTGGATGTGCTGGAGGAATATGACTATTCCATCCATGAGTCCATGTTTCCCATGCTGATTCTCCATGCGGGGACCAGCATTGAACGGATGAACTGCGCCAATTACATCAATATGGAGGAGGGGATGCAGGGGCTGGAGGAAACCATCGAGTACCAGATATCCCAGACCTTCTTTGAACGCATTTCCAAGCGGCTGCACATAACGGTCCACGACGGCGAGGTGGGCATGTTTGCCCTGGTAATCATGGGCAGGCGGGCTTCCAACTATACCAGCGATTTTGTCAATTACAACGGAAAATGGATGAATACCAAGAAGCTGGTGGCTGAGGCCCTGGAACAGGTCTATGCTCTGTTCGGCCTGGATTTCAGGCAGGACGCAGATTTGGTGGCAGGGCTTAAAATGCATTTTCACGGACTCATCGAACGTGTCAAGAACCAGGTGCGGATGGAGGATGTGTTTGTGGAGGAAATCAAACGCAAATATCCCCTTGTTTTTGAAATGGGAATCTATGTGCTGGAGTTTCTGGAGCAGCGGCTGGGACGGCCCATATCAGATGTGGAAAGCTGCTACATCGCCCTTCACCTGGGAGCGGCCAGTGAGCGCATGAATTCCGTGAGAAAATACAGGGCTGTGATGATTCTGCCCCACAACCAGTCCTTTTCCGACATGTGCGTGAAGAAGATATCCGACATGTTCCGCGAGCGTATGGAGGTGGTAAAGGTATTCGGCTATTTTGAGGAGGATGAGGTGTCGGCCCTGGACCCGGATTTGCTTCTCAGCACCTTTCCGCTGGAGCACGGACTGGATGTGGAGACAGTCTCCATCAACCTGTTTGTGGACTCGGAAACAGAGTCAAAAATCCTCCAGGCCATCAACCGCCTGGACAAAAAGGGGTTCCGGCTGGAATTCACATCCCATATCGGAAACCTGATACGAAAGGAGCACTACCACTCCCAGGTGGACATGGATCAGCCCGGAGAAATCATCCGCATGCTGTGCGCGGGCCTGGAAAAGGAGGGCATCGTGGAGCCGGAATTCACGAAAGTGGTCTTAAAAAGAGAGCAGATGTCGCCCACTTCCTTTGTGAACACCTTTGCCATTCCCCATGCCTTTGGCGCCTTTGCCAGAAATTCCACCATTGCCGTGGCACAGCTTAAGAATCCGGTGAAATGGGGAGCCTTTGAGGTGCGTCTGGTCATGCTTTTCGCTATCAACGAAGGGGATGCCAGAATGATTAAAATTTTCTTTGACTGGGTATCCAATGTGGTAAACCAGCCGGAGGAGCTGGCAAAATTAGTGGCTCCATGCAGCTATGAGGAATTTATTGACAGAATTATGGGTTGATTTTCCTAACAGCTAGGAAATGTCTTTAATGAAAAAAAGTGAATAACTGCCTTATAATTAAGGCAACTTAATAAGAAATGCAGCAAACAGAATGGTTTTGTTGCATTTTCTCGTTTCAAAAACAATAAGGAGGCAGCAAAATGGTAGAGGGATTAGAAATGATTTGCTTCAAGATTATCTCCAATGTGGGAGGCGCGCGTTCCAGCTACATCGAAGCAATCCAGAAAGCAAAGCAGGGAGACTTTGAGGGAGCCAGGGAATGTATAAAAGCAGGCCAGGAGATGTTCCTGGTTGGACATGAGGCCCACTTTGAACTGATTCAGAAGGAAGCACAGGGAGAGCAGGTAGGCGGCTCCATGATTCTGGTTCATGCGGAAGACCAGCTCATGAGTGCGGAAGGCTTTAAAATCATCGCGGAAGAGATGATTGCCAGCTACGAGCGAATCGCTGAACTGGAAAAAAAGCTGGAAAACCGTTAATTCAGACATTGTATTTTACCCATCGGTATAAAACAGGAACAATAAAAGGAAACTATATAGATATCAAGGAGGATTTAATCATGAAACGAGTATATTTATTTTGCAGCGCAGGAATGTCCACCAGTATGCTGGCAAGCAAGATGCAGGACGTAGCCAATTCCCATGACCTTCCCATTGAAGTAGAGGCATTCCCGGACGGAAAGATTGGCCAGATTATTGATGAGAAGCACCCGGATGTGATTCTCTTAGGGCCCCAGGTCAAATACCGCTATGGCGAGATTGTTGAAAAGTACGGCGACAAGGGCATTCCGATTCAGGTTATCGATCAGACGGATTACGGTATGATGAACGGTGAGAAAGTACTGAAATCAGCGATCAAGCTCATGAAAGCAGCAAAATAACAGTCCGGCGCAGCACCTTAGCCCGCCTGTGCTAAAACAATCATAGTTGAAATGGGGGAACATGAATCATGCTAAATAAGTTAGAGTCCGTACTCATGCCTCTGGCAGAGAAAATCGGAAAAAATAAATATCTCATTGCCATCCGTGACGGCTTCCTGCTGTCCATGCCGCTGTTAATCGTAGGGTCCTTTTTCCTGCTGGTTGCCAACTTCCCAATACCGGGATGGACGGATTTCTGGGCCCGGTTTTTCGGGGACAACTGGGCATCCTATTTTTCAAAGCCCACTGACGCCACCTTCTCCATCATGGCAGTGCTGGCCGTTATAGGCATTGGCTATTCCTTCGCGGAGCAGATGAACGTAGATAAGCTGTTCGGAGCAGCCATTGCCCTGGTAAGCTGGTTCCTCATCATGCCCTATGAGATTCTTGTGGACGGCGGTTCCAGCGTCACCGGAATTCCGTTAAACTGGGTGGGGTCCAAGGGGATTTTCGTGGGAATCATCGTGGCCTTCCTGTCAGTCCATATTTATGCATGGGTAAACAAAAAGGGCTGGGTTATCAAAATGCCTGACGGCGTTCCTCCTACAGTATCAAAGTCATTCTCGGCCCTGATTCCTGCAGGTGTGTCCATACTGGTATTCTTTATCATGAATATCGTGTTTGCAATGACGCCTTATAAAAACGCATTTAACTTCATCTTTACAATTTTACAGACACCGCTTTTAAAGCTGGGCAATACACTTCCGGCCATGGTAATCGCATATATATTCCTTCACTTCTTCTGGTTCTTTGGAGTGAACGGCGGTTCCGTTGTAGGCGCTGTGTTCAATCCCATCCTTCAGACACTGTCCGCCGACAACCTGGCTGCATTCCAGGCAGGCCAGCCGCTGCCCAATATTATTTCCCAGCAGTTCCAGGATTTGTTCGCAACCTTTGGAGGATGCGGTTCCACATTGTCGCTGCTCATTGCAATGCTTTTATTCTGCCACTCCAAACGTATCAAGGAATTAGGCAAACTGGCGTTTATACCCGGCGTATTCGGCATCAATGAACCTCTTGTATTCGGCCTTCCCATTGTGCTGAACCCAATGATTCTCATTCCCTTCATGCTGGTGCCCACTATAAACATCGTAATTTCTTATTTCTGCATGAGCATTGGTCTGGTTCCCCTCTGTACAGGCGTCGCCATTCCATGGACCATGCCCGTGGTACTGTCCGGATTCCTGGCAACAGGATGGCAGGGAGCTGTACTGCAGCTGCTTCTTCTCATACTGGGAGTATTCATCTATATGCCGTTTATTAAGATGATGGATAAGCAGTATCTGGAAGATGAGGCCAAGGCTTCTGACAAATCAGATGACGATGACATTGACTTTGACGACCTTTCCTTTGACGACCTGTAGGCCGGCTGCCTTTGACGGTCCGTCCATCCTTTGACAATCCCTGTGGGGATACAAGAATATGAGGTGAAGATAATGAAAATTATTATGATATACGACCAGATACAGTCCGGTCTTGGAACAAAAGATGACACAATGGTTCCCCTTACAGGCAAAAAGGAGCCTATTGGTCCCGCAGTTATGATGGAGCCCTTCTTAAAGGAGGTGGACGGCCATGTGACAGCCTGCCTGTGCTGCGGCAACGGAACCTTCTTAGCTGACCCGGAGGAGGTCAGCCGCAAGCTCTGCGCCATGGTAAACAAGCTGCAGCCGGATGTGGTTATGTGCGGCCCTGCCTTTAACTTCGCTGACTATGCGGGCATGTGCGCCAAGGTGGCATGCGACATCAACGCTACCACAAAGGCAAAGGCATTTGCAGCCATGTCTGTTGAGAACAAGGATACCATCGCCGCCTACAAGGATAAGGTGGCCATTGTGGAAACTCCAAAGAAGGGCGGAATGGGACTAAACGATGCGCTTAAGAACATGTGCGCACTGGCAAAGGCACTGGCTGACGGCAGCGATACAGCGGAACTGGAACATAAATTCTGTTTCAAATAGAGGAGGATATATAGGATGTGGGGTATGATTGCAACCTGGCGCATGGCAGTGGAAGGAATTACTAAGGGCGCCGAAATGCTGAAGGACGGCGGGGACGCAGGAGATGCCATCGAGTCTGCTATCCGGGAAGTGGAGGATTTTCCTTACTATAAATCTGTGGGCTACGGCGGGCTTCCCAATGAGGAGATGGAGGTGGAGATGGATGCCGCCTTTATGGACGGCAATACCCTGGATATAGGCGCTGTTGCGGCCATCAGGGACTTTGCCAATCCTGTGTCCATTGCCAGACGTCTGAGCCGTGAAAAGGTCAACAGCCTGCTGGTGGCGGAGGGTGCTGAAAAATTCGCCCACAAGGAGGGATTTGAGCGCAAAAATATGCTGACGGACCGGGCAAAGGCCCATTACAGAAAGCGTTTAAAGGAAATGTCCGCCCAGGCGGCCCTCCAGGAAGCCTCAGGAAAGCTTAAGCCATACTCAGGCCACGATACCGTGGGCATGGCCTGCCTGGACATGAGCGGCAAAATGACAGCTGCCACCTCCACCAGCGGTCTCTTTATGAAGAAAAAAGGCAGAGTAGGAGACTCTCCCATATCCGGATCCGGTTTCTATGCTGACAGCAAAAAAGGCGCTGCCAGTGCCACGGGCCTGGGCGAGGACCTGATGAAGGGCTGTATTTCCTATGAAATCGTCCGTCTCATGGGGGAGGGTATGCATCCCCAAAAAGCCTGCGAGACCGCCGTGGCCCGCCTGGACGCAGAGCTTAAGGAACGCAGGGGCGAGGCGGGGGATTTATCCCTTATAGCCATGAACCCAAAGGGGGAGTGGGGCGTAGCCACCAACATAGAGGGATTTTCCTTTGCCGTTGTCACAGAGGCCATGGAACCAACCGTGTATCTGGTGACCCGCCGGGAGGACGGCCGCTGTACCTACGAAAAGGCATCGGATGAGTGGATGGAAAACTATATGAAGACGCGCATGGCGCCCATTGAGGAATAGGAATATGGATGAACAGAATCAGATTGACAGAATGCTTCTGGACTATATCGACGAAAACCGGGACCGGCTGGTGGAGCATGTTCGTCAGATGGTGCGTATTGACAGCGTGGAAAGGGAGGCCCAGGATGGGGCTCCCTTTGGTCCCGGTGTAAAGAAGGCCCTGGACCTGGCGCTATCCATCAGCAGGGATATGGGCTTTGAAACTGTGGATTTGGACGGATACATCGGATACGCATTCTATGGCAGGGGAGAAGACTATGTCTGCGCCATGGGACATGTGGATGTGGTGCCGGCCGGAGAGGGCTGGAAGGAGCCGCCTTTTAACGGCCATATGGAAAACGGAGTCATATACAGCAGGGGAGTATTGGACAATAAAGGGCCAGTCATGGCATGCCTCTACGGCCTGGCCGCTGTCAGGGCGCTGGGGCTTCCCCTCAGGCATCCGGTACGCATCATCTTCGGATGTGACGAGGAAACGGGTTTTGAGGATCTCAGATACTATCTGTCAAAAGAAAAGCCTCCTGTTTACGGATTTACGCCGGACTGCAAATATCCTGTGGTATACAGTGAGCGGGGAAGGGCTGTGGTGCGCATCACCGGCACAAGGGAATACCTGGGTACATTTTTCGACTTTGTAAACAAATATTTTATCGGAGCAGGCAATACAGGCGACCGATTGGGTATTGACTATTACCATGAAGAATATGGTATGATGGAGATGCGCGGTTACAGACTGGGACTAGATCCCGTCTGGAAGGCCGGTCAAGGGAACATCCGCCGTGAAAATGCCGGAAACAAAAACACAGAAGTAAGTGCCGGAAACGGAAACGCGGCAAACACGGTATACTTTGAGGCTACCTTAAGCTATCCGGGCGGTATCACCATCCGGGAAATCATGAAGCCCATAACGGAAAAGGCAGAGAGCTGCGGTCTGAAGGCAGAGCTGGTACAAAATTATGATCCTGTGGTTTTTGCCAAGGATACGCCTATGGTAAAAGCCATGCAGGACAGCTATGAGCGGGTCACCGGCATGAACGGCACTCCCGTAACCACAACCGGCGGAACCTATGCCAAGGCCATGCCCGGTATCGTCCCATTCGGTCCCAGCTTTCCCGGCCAAAAGGGAATCAGCCACAATCCAAATGAGTGGATGACCGTGGACGACCTGGTAACCAACGCAAAAATATATGCACTGGCTCTGTACCGTCTGGCACAGCTTTAGGCTTTTTGCCGGTACTGTGCCGGCGGACAGGAAGAAGGAGAGGTTTTTATATGTTGGAGATATGCTGCGGCAGCTACTATGATGCCATGCAGGCTGCGTCCGGAGGAGCCGGACGGATTGAACTGAACTGTGCCCTGCACCTGGGCGGGCTTACGCCCTCCCTGGCATCCCTGGAACTGGTGAAGGAGCACTGCAATGTGAAGGTAATTGCCATGGTCCGGCCCAGAGGTGGCGGATTCTGTTACAGTGAAGAGGATTTTAATGTGATGCTCAGGGAATGCGAACATCTAGTCCGCCATGGAGCGGACGGCATTGCCTTTGGCTGTCTGAGGGAAGATGCCTCCATTGACAGGGAGAGGAATGCCAGAATGATTTCCATTATCCACAGCCATGGAAAGGAAGCTGTATTCCACCGGGCCTTTGACTGCACCTCCAACCCCTATGAGTCCATTGAGACACTGATTGAGCTGGGAGCGGACCGTCTTTTGACCAGCGGACTGAAGCCAAAGGCCGTTGAGGGAAAGGCTCTGCTTGGCGCCCTTCAGTCGTCTTATGGAAACAGCATAGAAATCCTGGCCGGAAGCGGCATCAATGCCTCCAATGCCAGAACGCTCATGGAAGAGACCGGAATAAGGCAGGTTCACAGCTCCTGCAAGGACTGGATGACAGACCCCACCACCACTTCCCACGGGGTGACCTACGGCTTTGCAGAGCCGCCCCATGAAAACTGCTATGACGTGGTGTCAGAGACACTGGTCCGTAAGCTTCTAAACAGCCTTGGGGAGTTGGGGAGATAGGCCATGATAGCAAAATACAAAAAGAACATACTGGTGAGAAGGCTCATAACCATCCTGGCTGTCGTGGCGTCCGCCCTGCTGCAGACCTATGTGATCCAGGCATTTATACGGCCGGCCAACCTTCTGTCCAGCGGATTTACCGGTGTGGCTATCCTCATTGACAGGATTGCCTCCCTCTACGGGCACAATATTTCCACCTCCCTGGGAATGCTGGTCCTCAATATACCGGTGGCCATCCTCTGCAGCAGGAGCATAAGCATGCGTTTTACCTTTTATTCCATGCTGCAGGTGTTCCTGGCCAGCTTTTTTCTCAAAATATGCAGCTTTCAGCCCCTGTTCAACGACGTGCTGCTGGATGTGGTTTTCGGCGGTTTTCTGTACGGGCTGTCCATTGCCATTGCCTTAAGGGGAAATGCCTCCACAGGCGGCACGGACTTCATAGCCCTGTATGTTTCCAATAAGACAGGAAGGTCCATATGGGAATATGTATTTGCAGGCAACTGCGTGATTCTCTGCATCTTCGGATACATGTTCGGATGGCTGTACGCAGGATATTCCATCCTGTTCCAGTTCGTATCCACCAAAGCCATCTCTGCCTTCCATCACAGGTATGAACGGGTTACACTGCAGATTACCACCACCAAGGCGCCGGAAATCATAAACCAGTACGTCAAACAGTACAGACACGGCATATCCTGTGTGGACGCGGTGGGAGGTTACAGTCACAAGAAAATGTATCTGCTTCACACCGTGGTGTCCTCCTATGAGGTGAACGACATTGTGCATCTCATGCGGGAGCAGGATCCCCATGTCATTGTCAATATGATTAAAACGGAAAACTTTTACGGCGGATTTTATCAGGCGCCTATTGATTAGTACTGCTGTTGCATAATGCTGCTGTTCGGCGCGGGGCGTATGGGATGGGGGGGATGAATCAGGCTGCAAAACCTTCGTTAGTTGACATAACATTTTTATGTCAACTTTTTCTTTCATCCGGGTCATTGTCCGGATGATCGGAGGTTTTCACTTCCAACTATACTTCGGAAAAATTAAGATATATGAAAGGGATGTTAAGTTGATACTTACATCCTTTTTGTTTACAATAAAACCAGACATAACCGTTGGAGATGACGGATTTTATATGGATTACATGAGGGAGGATTTTAAATTGAGGAATTCAGGAAAAATACTTTACATCGCAAGTCTGCTGGGGCTGCTGGTTCTGTCCGGCTGCGGCCGGAAGTCAGAGCCTGCTGCGGGGATCGGGGCGGATGGAGCTGCTGTTGAGGCAGAAGGAACAGCGTCTGCCGGAGCGGATGAGGGCAGGGCGGATGAGGAGATTCATATTTATTCCGACACCCGGGCAGGGGCTACCGGTGATGAACCTGCACCGGCTGCAAACGGCGGCGCAGCCATCATCCAGGACCAATCCTTTGACGTGGAACTGGACAGCTGGGGTAAGGTACGGTTTGTGTCCTGCGAACCGGAGGATACCCTTGACACACCCCATTTTTACCTCATGAAGGACAATCAGGTCCTCTATACCTTTCCCTGGGAAGACCGCACCGGAACTCCCGGCGTCTTTGACAGCGTCCGTTTTGTATCCTTTCCGGATATAGACAAGGACGGAAAAAAGGATGTGGTCATTGGCGTTGGAAAAATATTCCAGAATACAGACAGTTCCATCCCCTACAGCGTCATATCCATTTATCTGAACCGGGGGCATGGTTTCGATACGGCTGATTCACTGACCAGCCGGGTAAACGAGGCCGTCATGTACAAAGAAGCAGAGTATAAGGATGTCTCTGCCCTGATAGGGCAATTTATGGAGGAGTCTTTAGACAACATGGGGGAGTCCTCAGACAGCATAAAAGCAGCGGAACCACCGGCAAAAGAGAGCATAAGTGAGACCCGTGTTGTTTCTGAAGAAATCATCCGTCAGGCCGCCGGTTCCTGGACCCTGAACGGGCCGAAAACAGATGCCGGACTACGGCAGCATGGCTCTCTGCTGGAAATGTTCGGAACCGGCCTGCATATGGGAAACGGCCTGGAAATCAGCGATAACGGAGAGATTGAGTATTATATCGGCATCGGAACCGGCGGAGAGGGGCAGTGTACGGAGACAGGCGGATCTGCTGAAACAGGCAGTTCCATTACTGCCTCCATCACGCCCTATGAGGACCATGGGAACAGTCTAAACAGCCTGACGCTCCACCTGATAACGGAGGATGACACAGAATATCTGACCATGGAATATGACGGCGAGATACTGTACTGGAACAGATAGCTGCAAGGTAAAAACCTAATATCCAGACACTGTTTTACAAAGAATTTACTAAATGTGCCTCTTGGAATTTACATGGATTTTATATAATAAAAGCATAAAATAAAATCCGGGAGGCATGCGGTATGAAATCATTTAACATTATAAAAGAATATTGGCGTCTGGCAATTCTGGGGCTGGCCTATACAGCCGTGTTCGCCGCCGCCGTTACAGTTATAATATTACAGTTATAATCAGATAGTCAAAAGCA
>OATJ01001324.1_pt1 | contig 10244 bp, 7 predicted proteins | sample 1516661 | NCBI WGS metagenome assembly OATJ01 (sample SAMEA2579951, study PRJEB22360) | human gut metagenome
ATCTATGGCCCGGGGATTCCCAGAAGTTATTTCGTGGGGTGTAAGATCAGTTATTAAATACTCGGCGAGCCTCCGCGGGGCTATTCCTCCACTATTCTCTCTATATAATTTGGCGGCAGGGTGGTGCGTGGCACTTTCATGCCGCCAAACCATTTATGCAAAGGCAAATCGAAACCAGTTCCATTCATGTAATTATAGAGGGAAACGCGAAGCCCCTCGCTGAAAAGCTCCGGATCGCAGCCGGAAAGCGCCTCGAACTGTACGTCATTACGGGCGAATCCCCCAAAGGGAGACTCCGTGACACGGCAACTGTACTCGGCGGGGTGCAACCCCACAGGACTATGTGCTGTCATGGCGAAACGATGCCAAAATCCGGATTGGATCAGCCCTAGCTCAAACATTTGCCGGACTGTTTCCAAGGAATCTATGGTTTCTTGAGCGGTTTGGGTCGGGAAACCATACATCAAATAGGCATGGACCATGATACCAGCCCCGATAAAGTTGTTGGCGACCCGTGCCACCTGAGCCACTGTCACCCCTTTATTTATCAGTTTGAGGAGTCGGGGAGAGGCTACTTCCAGGCCTCCCGATACGTTGAAGAAGGTCGCATAGTTCCTCAGTATAGCTTTTCTCAAAACGAATATTTCCCCACCACACGACGGTTATCCCACGGCGGATTATCTCCTGCGCCATTTCCCGTAGCAAGGCGGGTGGAGCGGCCTCGTCCACGAAATGGAAGCCGATCTCACCGGTTTGCTCGATCAAGCGCTCCATACGGTCTACCAAAGTCTTGGCTGTATTCGGCTCATATCGTTTGATGTAATCCAATGAGCCGTCGCAGAAGGCGCATTTCCCCCAGTAGCAACCGTGCGCCAAGGTCAGTTTATTCCAGCGACCATCGCTCCAAAGCTTGTGCATCGGGTTGGCCATTTCCATGACGGAGATGTATTTGTCCAGCGGCAAGCCCTCGTAATCCGGGAATCCAGTCTCGCTTTGCCGGCAAGCGGGGTAAGCGGGATTATCTTGATAAACGACCCGGCTACCGCTCTCGTCCAAGGAGAAGGTGCGTACCAGTTCCTCTTTTGGGATCGCCCCGTCTAGATAGCGTAACACTTGGAAAAGTGGGTCCTCTCCATCATCTAGCAAGAGATAATCGATGTATTTGAAGAAGCGTGTATCCGTGATGGAGCGAAGTTCCGTATTCACGAAACCACCTCCCATAAGGATCGGGATATCGGGATGTGCCTGCCGCAGCCACTGGGCGAGCCGGAGGGAACTGAATAAATTCCCCGGGAAAGGTACGCTGAATGCGATCACCTTGGACTTGCTCTCGGCTATGTGCTTTTCTAATAGCGGCTGCGTCATGCGATCGATAAAGCTGAAAGGCTTTTGGAGGGCTTCCTCGATCTCGTCGAAGGAGGAGGCGCAGCGGCCTAGATGCTCGGCATATCGGCTGAAACCGAAATCCGGGTCGATCGTTTCCCGGATCAAGTCGCAGAGATCCTCCAGATACAAGGTTGCCAGATAACGGGCTTTATCCCGTAATCCCGAAGTACCGAATGCCCATTCCAGCTCCTCCTCGTTTTGGCTCCCGCGATCGCTTTCTGGAAGGTAATCTTGATTACAGATGCGATAAGCGAGAGGATCGTTCTTTCCTTGAAGGAAAGCGACAACGGCGGTTATCGTGTCGATATACCGTTGCTTATTAGCCAGCATCCCCCGGACTTTAGCCGGATATTTACCTTTCCGTCGCTCGATCTCGGCGAATAACTCCCCGAGACCCTGCGTGGAAAACAAAGTCAAGATTGTCTCGATACCCAGATCCGCCTGCCCGGCACGTACACCCTTTGCCTCCAAATAACCTTTTAGGTAAGCCGTGGAAGGATAAGGCGTATTGATCTGCGTAAACGGAGATAAAACCAGAAGAACCGAAGCTAATCCCATATCAACTCAACTAATTTTCAATTATTCAAGCTATTGTTGATAGACTCGATATAGTCCAGAATCTCATCCCGTCCCTCTTTCTTCTCCGAGGAAGAGAGGAAGATCGGAGGAAGCTCTTCCCAAGTCTCCAGTAATTTATCCGTATAGACTTTTAGGTTCTCTTTCAAGCGTCCCTTGCTGATCTTGTCGATCTTCGAAGATGATAGAGAAAGGAACCCCGTTCTCGCCCAGCCATTCCATAAACTCCAGATCGATCTTTTGCGCCTCGTGGCGGCAGTCCAAAAGGACAAATAGGTTGGTCAGTTGCTCGCGATCGAGGATATAGTTCTCGATGATACGTTTCAATTGCTCCCGGTTCTCCTTGCCTCGTTGGGCGAAGCCATACCCCGGAAGATCTACCAGATACCACTCGTCATTGATAAGAAAATGATTGATAAGTAAAGTCTTACCCGGTGTTTGAGAAGTCATCGCCAAGCCCTTCTTGTTGGTAAGCATATTGATCAAGGAGGATTTGCCTACATTACTTCGTCCGATGAAGGCATACTCCGGCTTATTACCCTCGGGGCATTTCCTTACGTCTGTGTTACTGATAACAAATTCTGCGCTTTTAATTTCCATAAAATATAAATTAATGAATAATGAATAGTGAATAGTGAATAATGAATAATGGCGAAGCTTAATTTTCAATTTTCAATTTTCCATTTTCAATTGCCGAAAGCCACAGCCCGGCGAACGTGATGCCTCCGTTTACCATAAGCATCTCATAGCCGAACGTATAGCCTGCGTATTGTTTCACCAAGAAATCCGTGGCGAGGCAAATCAACGGGGAGGCTATACAGATATAGGGCACGTATTTGTCACGGGGGTTCCGCTTCGTGAAAAGCCCGAAAACAAACAGCCCCAATAGAGGACCATACGTGTACGACGCTATCATGTAGATCGCGTCGATAACACTCCGGTTATTTACGGCCTTGAACGCCAAGATGATCAAGACGAACAAGACGGATATCATCACGTGTACCTTTAGGCGGGTACGTTTCGCCCTTTTCGCTTCCTCTCTCTGCACGCCGAGGATATCCACGCAAAAAGAGGTGGTGAGCGCTGTCAACGCCGAGTCGGCGCTACTGAAAGCCGCCGCTATGATACCGATCGTAAAGAAGATCAAGATACTCCCGCCCAAGATCCCCGAGGTACAAAACATCGGGAGGATATCGTCGTTGAGGGTTGGCAACTGGATGCTCCGCTGTGCCGCCAATGTCAGTAGCAGTACCCCCAGCGCGAGAAACAAAAAGTTGACCGGCGTGAAGGCGAATCCATATGTGTACATATTTTTCTGGGCATCTTTCAAGCTCTTGCAGGAGAGGTTCTTTTGCATCATGTCCTGATCCAGCCCGGTCATGACGATCGTGATAAAGATACCGCTGAAGAACTGCTTGAAGAAGTTCTGCGTACTATGCCAATCGCCGAACTCGAAGATCCGGAAATGAGGGCTTTCCACCAAGGTCTGCGCCATACCCCTGAAATCCAGTCCCATCTTGTCCTTCACCTGCCAGATGATCACGATCAACATTGCCACGAGACAAAGGGCCTGCAACGTATCTGTCCAGATGATCGTCTTGATACCGCTCCGGAACGTATATAGCCATACCAGCAGGATACTGAGGATAGCGGTCACGGCGAATGGGATGTTCCAAGCGTTGAACACGTAGGTTTGCAAGATCAAGACCACCAGATATAAGCGTGCGGCCGCCCCTACGATCTTCGAGAGCAGGAAGAATGAGGCCCCTGTCTTGTACCCCCTTCTCCCGATCCGGTCATCCAGATACGAGTAGATGGAGGTAAGTTGCAACTTATAGTATAGCGGTAGCAATACCTTGGCTATAATGATATATCCCACGAAGAAGCCTAATACAGTCTGCATATACGTCATATCGATCGCCCGCACCATGCCGGGTACCGATACGAACGTCACCCCCGATAAGGATGTCCCTACCATACCGATAGAAACGATATACCAAGGTGATTTCCTGTTCCCGAGGAAGAATGCCTCGTTGCTGTTATTACGTCCCGTGATCCATGCTATCAGCAGCAAGACGGCGAAATAGGCAGCGATAATAAAAAGGATCATATAGCTGTTCATGTATTGCTAACTTCTGTCTTCTTCTGCGCAAAGATACGGCTTTACTTTGAAATAACCGGCATATGCGTGGATTCTACCGTGATGGGTTTCTTGAAGCCCTTTAGGTAGTCCATGAAAGCGTCGGTCGATATGATACCTAATTTATCGAATTCCGGGATCTCGTAGCCCTTGAATAAAGAGGCGTCGTACCCGTCTCCGCCATCGGTGATGAAAGCGTCTAGGGTCACCACGCAAGGGGTATTGTCCTCGATCTCGGTCTTTTGCCCGTCTCTTGTATAGACTATTTTCTCGATCTTATTTCCGCTTAGGGTAAGCGTGAGGTCGGAGGATTGAAGGAAACCGTTCGGATTCTTCCGTCCATCCTCCAATAGCTTCTTCAACCGCTTGCCGTCGAAACGATAGGCAACGATAGCGGAGCCGAAAGGCAGGATGTTGCCGGCACGCAGTCGGGTGATATCCCCTTTCGGAAGGGCCGCACGGATACCTCCGTAATGGTTTACGCCGATCACCGGCTGATCCTTGTAAGCGGGCATCTCTTTTTGGAAACGCTTGGCGTAAGCGGCCGTGACCAACGCCCCGATAGGCGTATAGTCGAACTTATTGATGGTACGGTCGTGGATCAAGGCCTCTTTTGCCGTGGCAAGTTTCTCGTTCAGCCGATATTTATCCATGATCTTCTCCACGGCCTCTCGCATCTCCGGGTTCTCCTCGCAGGCTACACGCACGGTATCCCCTTGGATGAAAGAGATATCCCGGTGTCCGTTGAAATCTTGTATCTGGAACAGCAGTTTCCCGATATGGGTACCGTTTACGCCGGCTTGGATGATGGGGATGTTATTGATTTTATCGAGCACCAGCTCATGCGAGTGGGCGGATATGATGGCGTCTACCTTATCGATGAACGGCAGTCCTTGGGCGTTCTCCTCGGTGATGCGGTAAGGCATTTTCATATCCGTGCCGATGTGCATCAAGAGGATAATCATATCGATCTGGCCCTCTTTCTTTAACTGGTAGACGGTTTGTATGCAGGCCGCTCCCAGCGGATGCGTGAACTGAAGCCCTTTCAGGTTCTCCGGCTTGGTCTTGACGTAGGTGTCCGTCGTGGTCAGTCCGATGAAGGCTATGCGCAGGGAGGAGCCATCTTTCAACTTACGCTCTACGATACGATAGGGACTCAACCAGTCGGGGTGAGTATATCTCTTCTCTTCGGTGATATTGGCGGCCACATGGGGGATATTCAAAGCGGCGGTGTCCACTAGATAAGGAAGCCCCCAGTCGAACTCGTGGTTACCGATGGCGGACATCTCCACGTCCATCGCCTCGTACATCTCTTTGATAGGCTCGCCTTTCGTGATCTTGGAGAAATAGCTTCCGCTGAAATTATCTCCGCCTGAGACAACGATGGAATGCGGATAGCGTTGCTTCTCGTTTTGTGTCATTTGTACCAACCGGGCGGCTCCCGGCGTGATCCCGTCGGAGGCGAAAGCCCCATGGAAATCGTTGAATGAGAAAATGGCTAAAGTGTCTATCGAGCTAGACGGGGTGGCGATATCTTGAGCGAATAGGGGAGCGGTTAGCGCGCTGCCTAGTAAAATCGCCGATACGAATTGTTTTTTCAGTCCCATGGTTGTATGTATTAATAGGGACAAAAGTAGGAAAAATAACGGGATTCACCGAGGAAAACGCCCGATTCGTCGAATTCTTTTTGATCGTTTTAAACCTTCGGCCTACCTTTGTATCATAGTAATAGCTCGTGAGAGTGAAAGCGAACCGGTTGTTCATCATAACCGGGAAATAGGTAAACATTAAGTCAAAGGGCTGCCGTCTGGATAAGATGCGGCCCTTTTGATTTATTCGGACTTGAGGTTGTTTACGGGATTGTCGTGGGTGGTACGGAATACGTTATATCCGGAAACCGCCAGTATGACAGTGAGTACCAATACGCCTCCTCCCACGAATAGATACCAGGATAGCTGGATCTTCTCCGAAAATTGCTCTTGCCATTTCTGGGAGATATAGAAAGCGATACCGCAACCAAGTAAGATGGCCGGCAATGCCATGGTGATGATATCTTTCAAGAAAATATGGAGTATGTCTTTTACCGTGGCTCCGTTAATCTTGCGGATCGCCATTTCTTTCCGGCGACGGTTCACCTCGTCGTTCGTGTATCCGATCAATCCGATGAAGACGATCAGCAAGGTGACGATGCCACCGATCATGACGGAGTCACGGAATTTCCGGGAGGAGGTGTATCCTTCCAGCATCTCGCTCTTGAAGGAGATTACGTTGAGTTCTTTATCCGGGATGAGTTGCCCCATTAGATCCTGCGTCTTGCGTAGAGCCTCGGAAGAAAGACTATGGTACCGAATGACCATATGTTGGGCCGCCCCTTTCGTATAGAACATGATCTTGGCTCCCGGATCTTCTCCCGCTATGGAACCTAGGCGGAAGTCCTCGAATACGCCCCGGATCGTGAAGAGAGGCATCGACTCGGACTTGGTATCGTGTCCGGTTATTTGTACCGTCTTGCCCACGGCTCCATCCTTCCAGTCGGCGAAAGGTTTCATGTATTCAATGAAATTGCGGCTCACCAGTATCTCTTGCGAGGAGGTGGTATTCTCTGTGAAGTATTGTCCTTCTACGATCGGGATTTCCAATACGTTCAGGTAATCGTTTCCTACGTCGTAGAGGTCGGCGATGTTGAATAGTTCCCGGTCGTCTCCCGGAAGATAGACGTTATTGCCCGAGGCTCCCCAGAAAGGAAGGTTATAGCAAGTCGTGATGGCGTCTACCTCGGGCAATCTCTGGGTTTCCTCGATCAGTTTGGCACGCCCCGTGGAGTCTACGGCACCGATATACACATAGGCGAGGTTCTCGGGATTGTATCCCGGATGATCATTTACCATATGGTCGTATTGCTTGCCTACCACTAGCAATAAGGAGGCGAGGAAGCTGATTGCCGTGAACTGGAAGAACAAGAGTCCCAGTTTCCAAAGGCGGCGTGCTTCACGAATACTCCGGAAAACAGCCGCTACAGGAATGCGTCCTAAGAACCAGCCGGTAGCTATGCCCGTAGAGATAAGTACGACTATGACCGTGAGGCATATCGCCCGCATACCCGTGGATAGGAATAACGATCGGACTCCCGTGCCGATCAGCTCCTTTATAATTCCTTGAAATCCTAGGATCAAAAGTACGACCAGCACTAGTGCGACGGTGACGTGGGTCCCTACCTCGGACAACGCCATACCTTGGATATCCTTACCGCTCGCCCCGTAACATTTGCGTACGGCCATCTCTTTCGTGCGGTTCACGATGGAGGAGATCACGATCAATATATAGTTCATTACGGCGGTGAAGATCAATACGAAGGCGATGAACGAGAGGATCAAGGCCATACGTTTGGCCATATCGTCCTCCATATGTACGTTGAGTAGTTTGTGGAAGGTGAAGGTCAGTTCCACGCCGGCTTTCTTAAGGTCGTTTACGGGGAAATGCTTGTCGATCATCTGTCTCATTCCCGCTTCCAACTGGGCCTCTGTCGTACCCGGCGATACCTTGACATAACTTTGGTAGCGGTCGTTTCCGGTTAACATATGGGTTCCGTCCCACATGAACTTGCTGATGGAAGAAAGGGATACGATAATGTCATAACTCTGTTCGGTGTTGTCCGGTAGTTTCTTGAATACGCCGCCTATCGTGAGGGCTTGTCCCGGCGCGTCGTCAATCTCGAAGCGTTTTCCCATCACGTTACCGCCGATACGTTCGGCGATCTCGTCGGATACGAGCACGTACATGGGTTGGGAGAGAACTTGCTTAGGGTCTCCGATGAGCATGGGGCGGGGCAATACGTCGAAAAGACAACTGTCCGCTAGGATGAAGGTCGCTTTGAGCCGATGCTTGTTGTCGGACATCGTAAAAGGGGAGTTTCCCCGGAAGTACGTATAGCGTGTGGCGGCCTCGATCTCCGGTGTCTCTTGTTTCAAGAGGGGGATTACTCCGGCGGGCGTTTGCCCGTGGTCGCCCACTTCCCCGTTCATGAAAAATTTCTCATATACTCGATAGATCCGGTCTCCGTCCGGATAGAAGTTATCGTAGGTGTTCTCGAAGTGGACTTTAGCGATCAGCACCAAGCCGATGGTCAGTCCTATACCCAAGGAGATAATCTTCATTACATTGTGTTGCCCTCTCTTAAAAAGGGAGCGAATTGCGATCCCGATGTTTTTCATATTGTTATTGTATTATTTTCCGGTAAGATAAAATCAAATACCGTGCCATTGTGTTTATGTGGTTGAAAAACAGAGGGGTGAGTAGCGTATGATTATTTATGAGTGTCCAATAATTGGACAAGGGTGTCCAGATTTTGGACACCTTTGTTTAATACATTTTCTCAATAGAGGCTCCGGGGAAATAATGCGTGAGGATTTTCCGGTACGAATACCCTTTGGCTCCCATCACGGCGGCTCCGATCTGGCAAAGCCCTACGCCATGTCCCCATCCGGCTCCCGTCAAGATGAAGCGGGAGGGGATATCGAGGCGGATATCCTTCTTATCGACAACAAAGGCCGAGCTGTATAGATGCGTCTCGGATAATGTCCGGCGTATCTCAAGCTCTTTGCCGATGGTGAACGAACGGCGTACCCCTACGATCTTGAGTTTCGTGATACGTCCGGACGAACCTCTTTCCAACGGTACAAGATCGATGATCGGCCCGAAATCCATACCCGTTTTCCGGTGGATCAACCCCGATAGTTCCTCTTGCGTGTATTCTACTTTCCAACGGTAGAAATCCGTGGTCTCTTGATCGTAGTTGTTTAGCACTTGGCTAAGGATCTCCTTGTCCGTTGTATTACAGAAGGCTTCGGGTGAGGTACGTATCCATTGTTCCGCTTCCCGCTCGTCCGTCAAGTCGGGATAGGCGGGAGTCTCGCCGTCCCTCAATGCGGTAAGATAGGAGTGGGGAACCGGTTCCCAGCAATTCTCGAATTTCTCGGTCACGCCTCCGCAGCATTTCGAGAACCGGGCGTCGCAGATCGTATCGTTATCCATCAATACCTCTCCACGGGTCTCTTTGATCACCTCCCTGACTATCGGGTTCGATGCCCGGGTAATACCTTGGTAACGCTGGCAATGGTCGTCGGCACAGACATCGAACAACTCATGGTCCTCCCGGTCGTACCAGCGGATCAAGGTCTCGTTGTCGCGGTAACAACTTTTATAGGGCGTAACCGATCCGTTCAAGTTGAAATTCTTCTCGACCTGCGCCAAGAGCCAGCTTCGCGAGATCACGGCATGGGCTTTCAGCAACTCTTTGGAGGCGTTGGCGCTCATCTCCGAGGAGATTACGCTGGTAAGGTATTCCTCCACGTCCACTTGGTTGATCGTGACGATTCCTTTATCGGTCGCCACGAGGTTCAACGCTCCCTTGAAGCGTTGATCCTCCTGTCGTTGCCAGTGAAAATCCACGCCGATCGTGACCGCCTTCAAGTCGAAAGAGGATTGCGGGCTGGTCGGCTCGAAGAATAGCTCCTGATAAAGCTTCCCATTGTACACGATCTTGCCGTTTACCCAGAGGGCACGTTGCTCGCCTATGGTGAACGTGCCGGTTTCCGTATGTACATACTCTTCGTTAAAAACAAATGAGACCGCTTTGTCATGATTCCCACATTGATTACAGGTGCTTCCATATCCTTATTCCTTTATTCTATTCTTTTTTCGCGTTCAGGGAATTAAATGTGAGGTAAGCGATCATGACAAGGTACATGACAACCGCCAGTATCTCGGCGGCATTGCTAGATGCCCATTCCTCGTTCATCAAGTTGATTCCGCCGAAGCGTAAGGCCGCACTGACCACCCCCATCAAGGCACCGCCGGCGATAAAGCCGGAAGCCAGTAACGTACCTTTCTCCAAGCGGGCCGAGTTCAAGCTTTGGTCTTTGCTACGGCTTCCTACGTACCAACTGATCGCTCCACCGATCAAAAGCGGCGTATTCAGGTCCAAAGGAATAAACATACCCAAAGCGAATGCCAACGCCGGTATCTTGCAGAAGTTCAATACGACAGCGAGGACGGCTCCGATCGCGTATAAAGCCCAAGGTGCCCCCGAACCACTCATCAACGGCTCCGGCACAGGGGGGCGCAGCGGGCGCCGAAAGGGCCG
>OATJ01001336.1_pt1 | contig 10184 bp, 7 predicted proteins | sample 1516661 | NCBI WGS metagenome assembly OATJ01 (sample SAMEA2579951, study PRJEB22360) | human gut metagenome
GGGGAGGATACTGTGACATCGGCACCCGGTATCTTTGCGGCAGGTGACGTGAGGACCAAGCCGCTTCGTCAGATTATTACAGCTGCTGCGGACGGTGCAAACGCCATAACCAGTGTGGAGCGGTATCTGGTAGAGAATTAGGGGAGGCAGGCTACAGATGAATAACTGGAAGAAAGTAATCGTGCTCAGCGGTCTGTGCAGCTGCGCGCTTTCTGTGAACGCTATGGCGTCCACAAACCTGGAGACAGGATCTTCTCTGGCGGGTATTTCCGTTGCGCTGAATAATTATTATGCAGGGAATACAGAGCCGGAAAAGCAGCTGGCTTCATCCTATTCCAACATACAGAACAAATCAGCCCAGTCAAATACAGCCGCTGGTTCCGCCAGCGGCCAGGGCAGCGGCAATAAGGCAAGCGGCCAGTCCGGCAGCGCGTCAGGAGACGCCGGTAAGGCAAAGACTGCCCAGGAGACCGCGTCCAAACCAAAGTCCTCGGCGTATGACAACATTGCCGTGTCCAAGATAAACGGCACGGTAAACATCCGTACAGAGGCCAATACCAGCAGCGGTGTCACCGGCAAGATTAACAATGATTGCGCGGCCACCATCCTGGACACGGTGGACGGAGAGGGCGGCAAATGGTACAAGATTCAGTCCGGTTCCGTTACCGGCTACATAAAAGCTGATTATTTTGTTACAGGACAGCAGGCAGAATCCAGGGCCAAGCAGGTGGGAACCACCTATGGCACCATAGTGGGCACCCCCAGCCTGCGTCTGAGACAAAGTCCTGACATGGAAGGAAAGACACTGACACTGCTGTCAGAGGGCGCCCATTATGTGGTTACGGGCGAGGAAGGTGATTTCCTGAAGGTGCAGGTGGATTCAGATTTGGAAGGATATGTGTTCAAGGAATATATGAAGACCAGCGTGGAGTTCAACAAGGCTGTATCGGTGGAAGAGGAGAAGGCCAAGGCGGCAGAGGAGGCCAAGCGCAAGGAAGATGCGGAAAAGGCCCTGCAGGCTCTGGAGGACGCGAAGAAGGCAGATGCGGCCAAGAAGACAACGGCAGCCACCACAAAGGCCGAGAAGACCACGGAGGCTCCTGCCACCACAGCTCCCAAGAAAGAGGAGACAAAGGGAACAGACGCCGTCACCACCATCGCGGCCAATCCTGAAAACGGCAAGGACAGCACGGTGGCAGCGCCCACAACGGCAAAAGCGCCTGAGACAGTGGACAGCAAGGGGCCGGGCTCACCTGGCGGAACCTCCACAGAGGTGGCCTCTGCTACCCGTAACGCAGTGGTGGCATACGCAAAACAGTTCCTGGGCAATCCCTATGTGTACGGCGGGACAAGCCTGACAAGAGGAGCTGACTGTTCCGGATTTACCCAGAGCGTATTTGCCCATTTCGGCATCAGTACGGGAAGAAGCTCCAGGGATCAGGCTGCCAGAGGAAAGTCCATACCAGTCAGTGATGCCAAGCCGGGAGATTTGCTGTTCTATGCCAGCGGCGATTACATTAACCATGTGGCCATCTACATCGGCGGCGGCCAGGTTATCCATGCCAGCAACCCCACCACGGGTATCTGCATCACGCCGGCAAATTACAGGACACCCTGTAAGGCTGTTACGTTTTTGGATTAAGAGATGACAGGTAAGAAATGACAAACATATGATGACAGACATATAATTATGAAACAGGGCTTCTGCGGATTCGTAGTGATTACGAATTTGCAGAAGCCTTTGCCGTTGTACCGCTGCATCCCGGATGTTAAGCATTTTTGGTGTATTCCTGAATGGAATCTGATGACAGAATCAGGTGGCGGCTGGCCAGCGTATACACTTTTTCAAAATCACAGGTAATGATGCAAACAGTATTTCCATTGTTGGCTATGCGCTGAAGTGCATTTTTTAATACATAAACCGTTTCATAGTCAATATACTTTTCAGGATTGACACAAAATATAATCTTTTTGCGAAGAAATTCATAGCGGTAAAGATACATGGCCAGCTTTTCCTTCTTGGGAAGATGGCGGCATGATGTCCTGGATGTGAAACCCTCGTTTTTATATTCCGCCAGAAAGGCCTGCTCCATATACTGCATCCGGGTCTGCTTTAATATGCCCATGGGCCCGGCAGCTTTTTTGTAATTGCTGATACAGATATTATCTCTGGTAGGGAGCGGTTCAAAGATACAGTCGTCCAATTCAAAACCCGCGTTAATCAGACTAGGACATCCCTCATGGCTGACCGTCTTGCCATAGACGGATATGGAACCGGATGCTGTCCTCTGGGGATGGAACATGGACTCCAGAAGCTGAGAAGATGCATTCCGGAATAAATCAAAAATAGTTACGATTTCTCCTTCATGCAGATGAAAGGAGATATTATACAAGGATCCATGGCAGAGCCCGTCTACGCGAAGGGATATCTCGCCCGAGGCCTGGGAGGGGATTTCGCGGTAAATTATGGGGCGGCTGTACAGCGTGGAAATATCCACTGTATTTCTTTTCTCATTGTAAATCCATTTAATGGTCCGGTGATCAGCCATAAAATATATGCGGTCGGAAAAGAGCTGGAGTTGGTTGATATCACAGGAGGTTATGAGGAAGGAAATGGCTTTGGTTCTCAGATACTGGAACATTCCGGAAAACTGAGGCGTCTGGAAAAAGGAAAGAGGGATGTCGTCCAGGATAATCAGCTTTGCTCCCAGAATGTAAGCCTTCAGGATTTCCACCAGATATTGTTCTGTCTTTGTCAGGCAGCATACTTTTTCCTGAGGTGATATGGACAGTCCCAGCTCATTCATCCAGTTCAGGGTTTCATGCAGTATCAGCTTTCTATGCACAAGATAAGTTCCGTATTTATGCCTTCGTATCACAAAAATATTCTCCGTGACAGAGAGAGAGGGAATCAGAGAACTGCTCCTTTGTATCAATGCAGTGTTGGAGGAGAGTACACGGTGTGATGCCGGGTTTTCCTCATAACAGAACTTTCCTGCGCAGGGGGATACCTGCCCGGAAAGAATTAGTGAAAGCAGAGTCTTGCCGGAATCATGCAGCCCCAAAAGCCCAAGGGACTCCCCCTTGTACTGGTACATGTCCAGGTGGTTGATGAGGAAGGAATGGTCTTTTTGGAAGCACAGGTCCTGTATGCGGTATAGTTCTTCAGGCATGGGCGTTTCCTCCTGACAAGGAAAAGTCATCTGACTGAATGGAAAGATAGGGAATGTGGATTTCCACATCTGTTCCCAGGGAAGGAGTGCTGGACACGTGGAGCCCGTAGGTTTCCCCGAATACCAGCTTCAGCCTCCGGTTGACATTCCACAGTGCGATGCCGGTGCTTTTTTTGCCGGATGCGGGAGAGACATGATATTCCTGGTTCAGGGACTGGTTGAGCTTCTGCAGTGTGGAGGAATCCATGCCCTTTCCATTGTCGGATATGCGTATATTGATGTGCTTTTTCGTAGACACTGCCTCTATGGTAATGATACCCTGGCCGGCTATGTCCGTAAATGCATGGACAATGCTGTTCTCCACTATGGGCTGCAGGGTTAGCTTTGGAAGCACCGCGTCCATAATGCTGTCCCAGGAATCCGGCAGGTTTACATTCAGAAGAAAACGGTTCCTGAACCGGTATTGCTGAATTTTCATGTAATTGTTGATGACGTTGATTTCGTCATTTAAGGTTGCGAAATCACTTTTTGTGCTGATGCTGTAGCGGAAAAAATTTGACAGGGAGTAGGTGATATCTGCTATTTCCGGCATTTCGTTTAATACGGCCTGGGCACGTATGCACTCCAGGGCGTTATACAAAAAATGAGGATTAATCTGGTTCTGAAGCGTCAGAAGCTCAGTCTGTTTTTTGAGAATTTCATTCTCGTAGTATCTGGCCCTGTCAATCATGGCTGCCTGTGTATGTTCTTCCAGGAGCTTCTGCAATTTTTTTTCTGTGAGAAATTTCATGTTTCGTCCCGCCTTATTCTTCTTATCAACTGTATATCTTGCGGTAATCCTTTGGGGTAATGCCCACGTATTTCTTGAAGAGCTTGCTGAAATAACGGGCATCCTGAAATCCTACCGAATATGAAATTTCATTGACGGACAGGTTAGAGTCCTTGAGCTTTGTTTTTGCATGTTCGATCCGGTATGAATTCAGGTAATCCACGAAGTTTTCACCTGTTTCCTTCTTGAAAATGTTGGAGAGATAGGCCGGGCTTAAGGAAACCAGCAGAGCCGCATCCTCCAGGCGTATGGAATCCGCATAGTGTTCCTCTATGTATCTGAGGACCGTGCGCACAGGGCGGGCATTTTGGGCCTGCACAGCCTTGTGTATATTCTCAAATATATAGGATACCGGTTCAGCCACAGCAGCTTTCAGGGCCTCCAGAGATAATGCATTGTCAATTGCGTAATGAATCTGGGTGGAAAGATAGTCCAGCGACAGATCCCCCTGTTCCAGGGAAATATCCATATGTATCAGCATCTGGCAGATATCCTGCATCATGGATATGACATCAAACAACGGAAAAAGATGCTTTGGTTTGAAAAACAGCTGGTTCAAGGTGGCCATGAAATCCGCAAAATGAACGGATTCCACGGCTTTTCTGAATTGATGGAGATATGCTTCCTTTTCTTCCAGTGACAGGTGGGGAACAGGCGCAGTCTTTTCCCAAAACAGGATTTGGCCGCATCCGGCCAGAATGCGGTAATACAATGCGTCTGTGGCATCCTTATAGGAACGGCTGAAGGAAGAAACCTCCGAGTAGGCAGCACCTGCCCCTATCGTGATTTTTAATCCTGCAAACATATCCAGAAGATTGTACGCTTTCTGGTAAAATTCCGTCAGGCAGGCTTGAAACCGGATGTCATCCATTACGGGATAATTTACGCCAAAGCAGATAGTGTTGTCCTCCACGCAGGAGAGTGTCTGGTAACAGAGATCCGCCAGGTCCTCATGGAACATGGAAATCAGTTTTTTATTCAGGGAACCCATGTGGTCAGGGTTATCTGCTCCCTGATTGTCAAAGTCCAGCTTGATGCAGAGGATGCGGAAAAGTCCGGGTTTGAAATCAATGCCATACTCTTCTGTCACATGCTCCAGCGTGATGGAGGAATCCTGTATTTCCCATATGATTCGTTTTAAAAAGAAGGATTTACCTGGGTGTTCGGTATGGACAGCACAAAGATCTTCACTGCCAGAGACAGGATGCTGCCGTAATTCCTCCAGAATTTTTTTAAGGGCCTGATTGAGTTCTGTTTCACTGATGGGCTTTAGGATATAATCATCCACAGCGTATTTCAGTGCATTATGGGCATATTCAAATTGTTTATAGCCGCTTACGATGATAAAACGGCAGGGGATATTAAGATACCTGGTCTGGCGAATCAGTTCGATGCCGTCCATAACAGGCATGCTTATATCAGTAATTACAATAGCAGGTCTGTGCTCCTGGATTTTCTGGAGTAGTTCCTGTCCGTTATGGGCAAAACCCGTAAACTCCAGGCCTAATTCTTCCCAACATATCATTTTTTTGATAAGTTCACATATCAGGTATTCGTCATCGGCAATCAGTACCTTCATTTTTTCAATAAGCACAGGAATCCTTCTTTCTCTCTTTGGTGTGTCAATAATATAGCACAATGAAAATTGGGTGTCAAATAAATGAAGGGTTAAAAGTGCACAAAAATAGTAGAATGAAGAGTGGAAAATAGAAATAATACACATATTCTAAAAATCGGTGCATTGTGAAAAAGCGAAAAGCACATTATGATAAGTTCCATCAGTAAACAAACGGAGGTATGAAAGGAGAAGGAGTATGAAGAAACAATTACTTGCATGTATTTTGGCGGCATCCATGATGGCAGGAACTCTGGCGGGATGTGGAGGTTCTGCCCAGGAACCGGGGACTACGGCAGCCCAGGATAAGTCCCGGGAGAGCGCTGCGGCAGACGGACAGGACAAAAAGAACCAGAAAGACGGTAACGGGGATATTACCCTTACCTTATGGCATATTGAAAATGATGCGAAGAGGCTGGAAGTGGTAAAACGCTGTATTGAACGGTTTGAGGCCAGCCACCCCAACGTTAAGGTGGAGCAGGTGCCTATGGAGAATGATCCGTATAAGACAAAGCTTACCACAGCCATGGCTGCCGGGGAGGAACCGGATATATTCATCTCCTGGGGCGGAGGATGGCTTCAGTCCTTTGTGGAAGAGGGCAAGGTTCTGGATATTGACCAGAATGTCAGGGAAATCTCAGATATCTATCATGAATCAGCCCTGTCTCTGTTTGAGATAGACGAGAAGTACTGGGCGGTGCCGTTCAGAGCCGGCGCGGCTCCTGTATACTACAACACAAAGATATATGAGGAATTAGGGCTTAAGGTTCCGGAGACAGTGGACGAGCTGGAGGCAAACTGCCAGGTATTAAAAGACAACGGTATCATCCCCTTTGCCCTGGGTAATTCCAGCCAGTGGCCGGGCGCCCTTACCTTTATCTGGCTGTCTCTGAGGGAAGGCGGTTCCCAGACATTCCTGGATGCGTTTAACAGGACAGGAAACGCCACCTTTGAGGATGAAAGCTTTATCAAAGCCGGACAGAGGATTCAGGACTGGGTTAAAAAGGGATATTACCCGGAAGGCGCTAACGGCATCAACTATGATACAGGCGGTTCCCGTATGCTGTTCTACAGCGGTCAGGCAGCCCATATCGTACAGACTAACAGCTTTGTTGCCAACTGCAAATCCGAGCAGCCTGATTTCTACGAGAACAACTTAGGATTATTCAATTATCCTGTGATTGAAGGCGGAAAGGGCAAGGCGGACGAGATTCTCGGCGGCGGCAACGGATATTCCATCGCTGCGTCCTGTGAGCATCCCCAGGAAGCCATGGAACTTGTAAAGGCCCTGACAGACCAGGAATATGCCCAGGATATGTCCGATACGGCGGGTATCCTTACCGGAATAAAGGGCGTGGACATTAAGGACAGCAAGCTGCAGCAGATGGAGGATCTTCTGGTAAATGCCTCCTACATGCAGAACTTCTATGACCAGTTCCTTCCTACAGAATTAGGGAATCTGCACAAGCAGACCACATATGATCTTTTTGGCCTTACCACCACACCGGAACAGGCGGCAGCTGATATGGAAGCCCAGGCACAAAAGGATTTGGCAAAGTAACAAAAGTTGATTTCGGTATGTGAGGGTGCTGCGGACAGCGCCCTCATTCCGGATAACGCTCTGTCAGAAGGAGAAATCATATGAGCAGAAGAAATAAACATATTGGAATCATAGCGCTGTTTGTACTTCCCGCACTGTTCTTTTACGGTACGTTTAATGTGGTGGGAATCGTCAGGACATTTTTCTACAGCTTCATGGACTGGAAGGGGATCAGCGCTAACCGGACCTTTATCGGACTTGGTAATTATATTGAATTGTTTGGGGATTCGTTTTTCTGGAATGCCATGAAAAACAATGTAATCCTGGTGATTGTATCCGTGGCAATCCAGCTTCCGGGAGCGCTGCTTCTGGCGCTTCTTATTAATCAGGAATTAAAGGGAACACGCTTTTTCCGCACGGTATTCTTTATGCCCATGCTTCTCTCCACCGTGGCAACAGGCATTATGTGGATTTTGTTTTATGATCCGTATTTCGGCCTGATGGCCAATCTCATGCAGAAGCTTGGGATGAAGAGCATCGCATTTTTGGAGGGAAGTTCCTCCATGCCTTCCATTATGTTCGTCATATGCTGGCAGTTCATCCCCTTTTACATGATTATATTAAAGGCAGGGCTGACCAATATTTCAGCCGATATTTATGAGGCGGCAAAAATAGACGGCGCCAATGGGAACCAGTGTTTCTGGCGGATTACCCTGCCTTTGCTCATGCCCACGCTGCGCTCAGCCGCGGTGCTGCAGCTGGTAGGTTCTCTTAAATATTTTGATCTGTTCTATGTAATGATGGGAGGGGCCCCCAACAAGGCAACGGAACTTATGGCCACCTATATGTATAAAAAAGGATTTACGGAGTTCCGCATGGGATATGCCAGCACCATTGCAGCCAGTATGTTTATCCTGTGCTTTGCCATAGCGTGTATATTCCTGTACATTACCAGAAATAAGGAGGCGGCATAATATGGGCGTATTGTTAAAAAGAAGAGTAATGCATACGGTTCTCTATGTAATCAGCATTGTCATTGCCCTGATTACAGGATTTCCGTTTCTGTTTCTGGTTATCAACAGCTTCAAGGAAATGGGAGAGTACCTGACAAATATCTGGATGCTGCCCAAAGAGCCGTATCTGGGCAATTACCAGATGATCCTGAAACCGGATTTTCTGAGATATTTTCTCAACAGTGTTATCGTGTCGGCAATCAGCGTGTTCATTATTGTAGTGGTATCTTCCATGATTTCCTTTACATTTGCCAGAATGCGTTATCGGGGAAAAAATCTGCTGTACTTTGCTATTATCGCCGGAATGATGATTCCTGTACATACGACCCTGATTCCTACGTTTACCCTGTTAAGCAGTATAGGGCTGACCGATTCCCTGGCCGGTCTGGTGGGACCCTATGTCAGCTATAACATACCCATCGCAGTGTTCATACTGACCCAATTTTTCCAGGAAATCCCAAAAGAGCTGGAGGAAGCAGCCATTATTGACGGGTGCAGCATTGTGGGAACGTTTAAAAATATCATACTGCCCTTGTCGGGACCGGCTATATCCACAATCGTGGTGTACACGTTTTTGAATATATGGAATGAGTTCATCAATGCCAATGTTCTGATCACCAGTTCAGCCAATAAAACCCTGCCGTTGGGAATCCGTGAATTTTACGGAATGCAGTCTGTTAACATACCGGCAGTCCTTACTGCAATCCTGGTGGGGTCCCTTCCCGTTATCCTTCTGTACTTTTTTGCGCAGGAGAAGGTGGTGAACGGATTGACACAGGGAGCGGTCAAGGGTTAAGGAAAGGAGAATGCGGATATGGATTTTGAGAAAAGAGCAAGGGAACTGGTGGGACAGATGACGCTGGAGGAGAAGGCTTCCCAGCTTCGGTTCGACGCCCCGGCCATCGGGCACCTGGGTATCCCCAGATATCACTGGTGGAATGAAGGGCTCCACGGAGTCGCCAGGGCAGGAACCGCCACCATGTTTCCCCAGGCCATCGGCATGGCGGCCATGTTTGATGAGGATATGATGCAGGAAATAGGCGCTGTGGTGGGGACGGAGGCCAGAGCCAAATATAATGCATATGCGGCCCAGGAGGACCGGGACATCTACAAAGGACTTACCCTATGGTCTCCCAATGTGAACATTTTCCGTGATCCCAGGTGGGGCAGGGGACATGAAACATTTGGAGAGGACCCTTATCTGTCCGGAAGGCTGGGAGTGGGATTCATCAAAGGAGTACAGGGAGACGGAGAGTACCTTTTGGCTGCTGCGTGTGCTAAGCATTTTGCAGTGCACAGCGGTCCGGAGGAAAAGCGCCATGAATTTGATGCCAGAGTCAGCCAGAAAGACCTTTGGGAGACATATCTGCCTGCGTTTGAAGCATGTGTGGTGGAGGGAAAGGTGGAAGGCGTCATGGGCGCCTATAACCGGACGAACGGGGAGCCATGCTGCGGCAGTAAGACTCTGATTCAGGATATCCTCAAGAATAAGTGGAAGTTTGACGGATATTTTGTTTCAGATTGTTGGGCTATAAAAGATTTCCATGAAAACCATCAGGTGACGGATACAGCCGCAGAGTCGGCAGCCATGGCATTGAAAAACGGCTGTGATATCAACTGCGGCAATACGTACCTGCACATTTTAAGCGCATGGGAAAAGGGGCTGATATCAGAAGAGGATATCACACAGGCTGCGGTACATGCCATGGGTACCAGGCTCAGGCTTGGGCTGTTTGACAGAGAATGCACATATCACAATATTCCCTATGAGACAGTGGGATGCAGAAAACACCGCAGACTGGCCATAAAGGCAGCAGAAAAATCCATGGTTCTTCTGAAAAATGACAATATCCTGCCCCTTAACCGGAATATGAAGAAGCTGGCAGTAATTGGCCCTAATGCGGACAGCCGCTGGCCGCTTATTGCCAATTACCATGGAACGGCGCCCAGATATGTGACGGTTCTGGAGGGGATTGAAGCCCTTTTGGGAGAGGATACCCGAATCTACTATTCG
>OATJ01001345.1_pt1 | contig 10140 bp, 10 predicted proteins | sample 1516661 | NCBI WGS metagenome assembly OATJ01 (sample SAMEA2579951, study PRJEB22360) | human gut metagenome
CAAAGTCCTGTGCCTTACCGCTTGGCGACGGCCCAACAAGCCATATAGTAATCCGGCATGCCAAATTATAATACCATAGAATTTACCGGTTTGCAAGTTTTTGAAACCCACTTTTACAGAATTCCTGTGTTCCGGACCCTTACACCTGCCCCGCCATCTGCCTGCGGATATGTTTCCACCATACCCATGCCAGCAATGCCGCCATTGTCTCCGAAATCGGAAAGGACCACCACAGCGCATCCAGCCCAAACATTGCTGCCAGTATGCAGGCGGCCGGCAGCAGTACAATCAGCTGCCGGAAAAAGGAGATAACCAGGCTTTCCATCCCTCTTCCCAGCGCCTGGAATACGGCGCTGTAAATAACGGAAACAGAGGCGGACAGGTAGCCGAAGCTAATCACCCTCAGCGCCGTCACTCCAATGGACATCATGTGCTCAGAGGCATTAAACATTGCCATTATCTCCACCGCAAAAACCTGGGACAGTACAAAGCCTGCCGCCATGATGGCTGTGGCATATCCCAGGCTGTAATGGATGGCCTTTCGTATGCGCTCAGGTCTTCCCGCCCCCAGATTGTATCCGATAATAGGTATCATGCCGTTATTGAGGCCGAATACGGGCATGAAGATAAAACTCTGGATTTTAAAGTAGACTCCCATCACTGCCGCGGCTGTGGCCGTGTAGGAAATCAGTATCTGGTTCAGTCCAAAGGTCATAACAGACGCGATGGACTGCATTACAATCGCCGGGATTCCCACCCTGTATATCTGCTTTATGATTCCCATATCCGGCCTGAACCCCCGGAAAACAAACCGCACCTCATGGTTGACCCGCTTGTTAAAATAGACGTTCATCCCCATGCCGGCCAGCTGCCCTGTCACAGTGGCTATGGCTGCCCCGCTGATACCCATTCTGGGAAATCCCAATAATCCGAAAATCAGAATAGGGTCGAGAATTATATTAATAACAGCTCCCGCCCCCTGTGTAATCATGGTATAAATTGTTTTTCCGGTTCCCTGCAATATCCGTTCCAGCACAACCTGCTCCAGCACGCCCACTGAAAAAATCAGGCAAATGGACAGGTACTGCACGCCCAGCTCTATGATTTCTTCTGAATCTGTCTGTAATTTGAAAAACGTCCTGGTGAAAAACAACCCAAACACCAGGAAGAACAGATAGGTAACCAGCATAATGAAAATCCCGTTTACAGCTGTCTTGTTGACGCCTTCCCGGTTTTGTTCCCCCAGATACCGGGACAGCAGGGAATTCACACCCACACCTGTCCCCACTGCCACTCCAATCAGCAGATTCTGCACCGAATATGCCAGCGAAACCGCGGTCAGCGCCTGTTCGCTGATTCTGGCAACGAACAGGCTGTCCACTATATTGTACATGGCCTGGATAATCATGGATATCATAATCGGCAGCGCCATGGTCACCAGCAGACGGTTGATTGGCATGACCCCCATCTTATTCTCCCCGTCTGTCCGGGTCTGTTTTTCTAATTGCCTCATGTTCTCCTCGTTTAAGCGATTGATGAATCCGCCAAATCAGAATCTGTCAAACCGGAATCCGCCAATCCATTTCCCCTCAGTTTTACTATGGTTCCATAGACCGTGCCCGACATGGCCACCGCGTTTGCCTCATCCGTGTCAATATGGGCAGCCGTGGAATAGTGTTCGCTGACCCGAACCACCATGTCCTTAAAAATCAACGACCGGTCATTGATATTTACCTCAAAAGCAACTGTTTCACGGTCAGTCACCCCCAGTCTTTCGGCATCCTCCGGCGTGGTGTGTATGTGGCGTTTTGCCGCAATAACCCCTTCCTTCAGAATAACCGTTCCCCTGGGGCCTTCCAGTACGCAGCTGCCGCTTCCCTCCACATCGCCGGATTCCCGTATGGGCGCGCTGACCCCTATGGTCCTGGCATCTGTCAGTGAAATTTCCACCTGGGTGCGCTCTCTCACAGGTCCCAGCACAGACATGGAGAACTTACCCTTAGGTCCAATGACGCTCACCCGTTCCTCGCATGCAAATTGTCCTGGCTGGCTTAACATTTTCTTCACCGTCAGTTCATAGCCTTCCCCAAAAAGTATCTCTAAATGCTCTTTTGATAAATGAATGTGTCTTGCTGATATTTCAATCAATATATTCTGCCCCACAATTATATCCTCCTGACATACTAAATGCTCACTTTTTGAAGCGGATCCGTAAGCGCCTTCATGGGTGGCAGTATTGTTTCATATTGTCTCATGTCTTCTGACATCATATTCCGGAAATGAATCTGGTCATCCTCCGCAAACGGAAGGTGACAAAAAATAATCTCTTTTGTCCGTATGGACTGTGCAAACACCCTGCGTCCCCTGGGGAGATGCAGAAAAAGCGGATTGGCAATCACAGCGTCAAATTCCATTGCTCCTGCCATTTGTTTAAAAAACACGCTGTCATAATCCGAGTCTCCCAGGATCAATACCTTTTTTCCGTCAGCCTCCAGCACATAGCAAAGGTGGCTGACCATCTCATACTCCCTGCCCGCATGCCTTGAGGGAAAGGCTGTCAGGCTTCCCGTCTCCCACAGACGTATGCTCCGGCACTGGCCCATCGGCAGCTCAATGGCCTCTGTGCTGCATACGCCTGCCTTAAGTTTTGAGGATACGCCATACGGTGTATCCTTCGGCATCACCAGCATCTCAGGTGCTGCCTCCTGCAAATACCGGTTTACCAGGTCCAAATCAAAATGATCCTCATGAAAATGGGTAAAAGCCACCCATCTGATTCCGTCAAAGGGAGGAATCCTTTTCATGATCTGCTCCCGTATACAGGGAGGCACAGGACTGAACATCCCGTTCTCCTGGCTGTGCAGACCGTCCAGCAGCAGCTTCCGCCCCCCGGACTCCAATAACAAGCCCGCATTGGCCACCAGGGTAATATGGATCGTTCCCATCAGGCCAGACTGCACATCTGGTACCTTCGGTCTGTTTCATGACCCGCCCTCACAAACGTCATGTTTTCAGCCCCAAACGCCCTGGTTATCTCATCCTTTTTCCCGAAAAGCCATTCCTGGTCAAGATTCCGGTAGGATGCATGGTCCTTCCAGAAATATAGAGACGTCACACGGCCGGGATTGGTTTCGCTCACCCAAATCTGCCACCCGCAAAAGCCATCCAGCCCAGCCAGCTCTTTTGCCATGATTTCATATTCTAATTCCACATAACGTTTTACCAGTTCCGGCCTGATTTGGAATACCAGTTCCTCGATAAAAAGGCCGGGTTCGTTTACTCTCAGTTCCATGTGCGCGCCTCCTTTTCCTGATTACCTGTTTTTTACCGGCGGCATGTGAATGGCTTTTCCCAGGAGATTGGATACCGCCTCGTCAAAGGCCTCTGAGAGCGTGGGATGCCCGTGCATGACACCGGCTGCCTCCTCCACTGTAAACATTCCGTTCATTGCAATAGCTGCCTCCGCAATCAGATCGCTTGCATTGGGGCCGATGATATGTACCCCTAACAGCCTGGATTTGTCTTTTGCGGCAATCACCTTCACCATGCCCTCGGCGTCCCCCATGGTGAGGGCCTTGCCGTTGCCGGAGAACTGGTATTTGCTGGTAATATATTCGATTCCCTGCTCCTTTGCCTGTTCTTCCGATAACCCGATGCTGGACACATCCGGAAAGGTAAAAATGGAATTGGGAATCAGGCTGTAATCCACCTCTGTCTTCTCTCCTGCCATGCGCTCAACAGCTGTCTTGCCCTCCTCCGATGCCACATGGGCCAGCATGACGCGTCCTGTCACGTCTCCGATTGCATAGATTCCCGGCACATTGGTCTCATAATTTTCGTCTACCTTTATTCCTTTGCGGTCATACCGCACTCCCGCGCCATCCAGGTTCAGGCCATCCGCGTCCATTTCACGTCCGGTTGACACAAGAACCTGCCCGCAGGAAAGAACCTGCTTTTTGCCGCCTGCATCCACCTGCACAGACAGATTGTTTCCTTTTTTCTCAATCTTCTCAACCTTAGATCCTGTCATGATTGAAATACCGCGCTTTTCCAGCAGACTCTTTAATCTGGATGTGATTTCCACGTCCACATTCGGAATGATGTGGGGCATAAACTCCACCACGGTTACCTTTGCGCCAAAGGACTGGTAAATGCCGGCAAATTCAATGCCAATCACTCCTCCGCCGATGATCACGATTTCCTCCGGCACCGTCTTCATATCCAGAGCCTCTTTGCTGGTAATAACGCCCTCCAGGTCCATCCCCTCAATGGGAAGCCTGGATGATTTGGAACCGGATGCTATGAGAATCCGCTTTGTCTCCAGCCGCTTTACAGTGCCGTCCTTGCCGGTCACTTCCACCAGACCGGCTTTTATGATTTTAGCGCAGCCCTTCTCAATGGCCACCTTATTGGACTTCAGCAGATATTCCACTCCGCCGGTCAGCGTCTTTACAATCTTGTTCTTGCGGGCCTGTACCTGCTCCATATCCAGCCTGTATCCGTCAATCTCAATTCCAAATTCCCTGCTGCGGTCCATATAGCCCATTACCTGGGCATTTTTATAAAGCGCTTTTGTGGGAATACAGCCATAATTCAGACAGGTCCCGCCGCATGCGTCCTTTTCTGCAATCACTACCTTCATTCCCAGCTGCGCAGCCCTGATTGCGGCCACATATCCGCCCGGTCCTGCGCCGATTACCACCAAATCCGTACCTGCCATAGTTCCTCCCATCTGACACTCACACCGTATCAGTACTTATATCCCGACAAATCCGTCTCATTTGTAACACCGTAACGAATTTTCTGACGGGTAAATATGAAATTGCTTTCATGGATTCCCAGTGTCAGAAAATCTGCGTGGGGATGATCCATGTGCCCGAATTCCGATGCATAGCCCGGCGATTTTTGGCCGCCTGCAAATACCATGGAATAATTGATAAAGTATTCATCCAGCATTCCCTGCTGCAGCAAATGGGTGCAGTAGGACGGCGCCTCGATGCAGAGCTTTTCCAGCCCCCATTTCTTAAGGGCATACATGAGCACCTTTGTATCGGGATTCTCTCCCTGGCCCGTCACTATAACCGGGAACGCGTTAAAATCTGTGTAAAGCTCACCCAAATCCGCATGATCCACATCCTCAATTGTCTTAAAGGGCCCAATTACAGGATGCTTCAGCGGGGAATTGGCCATTATGTATTCGGCGCCCCTGGGGGACGTGGCTATCACCAGCTTATACTCTTCCTTTGGGTCTACATCGAAAATATAATGGTCAAAAGGAATATCCGTACCGTCTAACGATACAATCACGCCGCAGGGCTGGTACTTTTTCCCAAGCACTTCCCTGCGCTGCCTGGTCAGACGCTCCTCATATACGTGGCAGGTGATGCCCGGTTCACTGAGCAGGGTGCGGGCGCCTATGATGATTCCGTCCGCATAGGCCCGCAGTACATTCAGCACCCAGAAATCCCCCAGGGAGCCGTCCGGGTCCAGAAAGTTATTTTTGGCTATGAGCGGTCCGGAGGGATTATCTCCATAAGCCATTTTGCCGTCCGAAGAAAGCACGATGGAGGAAAATGTATAGGGCCTGTCTGAAGGTGCCTTTGGAAAATAAATATCCGTGTAGTACTGAGCCACATCCGGCATCACCGCTGTCTCGGCAGATTCTTTCCTTATCTGTTCCAAAATCTCATCACTTTTTTTGACAATTTGAATCTTTAAATTCTGTTTTGGTATTTCAAAGAACACTAATTCGTTCATTCATTTCCTCCTATAGCCCCAGGTTTCCAATCTTCCTGCCCCACTGCGTGTTGCCCAGCCCCACTTCGTTTATCAGCTTTTCAGCCGCCTTCTGGGTGGCATATAATACTTTTTCTTCGTCAATCATGGTCATGCGCTTGTGCTCCATTACAAACACGCCGTCCACCATGACAGACTCAATATTTGCCTGACTGGAGGAATATACAATTGCGCTGACCGGGTCATGTACCGGTATGGAACGGCCGTGGAAGGGGTCGTAGATTACCAGGTCCGCCTTCATTCCCGGCGCGATTGCCCCCAGATCCCCTTCCCGCATAACTGCCTTTGCGCCTCCCAGGGTTGCCAGTTCCAGAACCCTGGAGGCCGGCATGGCGGCCGCGTCTCTCAAATGTACCTTTTGGAGCAGGGCGGTTGTCTTTAACACCTCCATCATATCCTGGGTATCGTTGCTGGCTGAGCCGTCGCAGGCAAGGCTGACTGTCAGCCCTTCCTTTACCATCCTCTCAACCGGAGCCACGCCGGAGGCAAGAATCATGTTGGACACCGGATTGTGGCTGACCTTCACATCATACTGTTTGAAGATGTCAAAGTCCTCCTCTTCCATGCAGACACAGTGCACCGCGATAAAATCAGGTCCGATAAATCCCAGGCGTTCCAGATGGGGTATGGTCCTTCCTCCCCTTACTTCCCTGCAGTACTTATCGTCATCCTCTGATTCCAGCACATGCATGGTAAGGGGAATATGCATCTCATCGGCCATTTTGCGCATCTCCCGGTAGCCGTCGTCCGTGTTGTCCCAGATAATGCCCGGCGCCAGGGCAACGCTCATTCTGCTGTGCCCTTCATACTTTTTGTACAGACGCCTTACATCGTCAAACATATCCTGTTCCGTATCGTGATGGGCCACCTTAAATTCCGGCGGGAAATTTGCGGTATTGGTAAAGCCCCGGCCGTATATGCCGCGTATTCCGATATCCTCCATGGCCTGGGTCACATAATCGCTGAGACCCGGGCTGGTATGGCAGTACATATAGTCCAATAGGGTGGTGGTGCCTGACTGAATGGCTTCCATACATCCGGTCAGGGCAGCGTAGTAACACATTTCCCCGTCAAACCGGTGCAGGGCCGTACGCACGGAGCTGTCCAGCCAGTCAAACAAAAGTTTATCCCTGCCCAGGCCCTTTAACATGGTCTGGAACAAATGGGAGTGGGTGCTTATCATGCCCGGAAATACGAACTTTCCCTTTGCGTCAACCACCCTGGAGGCTTCGTAACAGGATGCCAGTTCCCCGCCTCCAACTGCTGTAATCTTGTCTTTATCAATCACAATGCATCCATTGCTGATTATGTTTCTGTCATGATCCATTGTTATGATATATGCATTTTTAATTAAAACGTCTGCTTTTTTCATATGGCTTTCCTCCTGTTGGCGCGCAGATAGCGGGAATGAATATCTAAGGACTTTTTAAACCCATTTAAAATCCTGCAGGCTGGCAGTCACTTCTTTCAGGAATCTTGCCGCCGGCGCTCCGTTGACAATGCGGTGGTCATGGGTAAGGCTGAAGTTCATGACGGATGCGGGATAGAAGCCTCCGTCCTTTACCATCAGCTTCTCGATAATGGCTCCAACGCCTAAAATTGCTGATTCCGGAACATTTAATACAGGGGTAAAATAGGTGATTCCAAACATGCCCAGGTTGGTGATGGTAATGGTCGCGCCGCCCAGCTGGTCAGATGTAAGCTTATTGTCCTTAGCCCGCTGGGTAAGGTCTGATAATTCCAGGCAGATTGTGCGCAGATCCTTCATATTTGCATCGCGGATCACAGGCACAATCAGACCGCCCGGAATATCCACCGCAACGCCGATGTGAATACGGCTGCTGATTTTAATATGGTTCTCGTCCGCCATGGTGCTTCTCAGAGCCTTGTGGTTCTCCAATGCCATGGCCACTGCCTTTATCAGCATGGCGGTATAGCTCAGCTTCACTCCTGCATTGGTATATTTTCCCTTTAACTGTTTGTATACCCTGACCAGTTCCGTTATTTCCGCCTCTGTGGCTATGGTAGCCTGGGCGGTTGTCAGCAGACTGTTCTGCATGGCTTTTGCGATAGCGGTCTCCATGGTGCTCATCTTGACAATGACATCCTCGCCTTCACAGGGCCGTGTGTCAAAGACTGCCTTAGGCGCCGCGGCCGGGGCAGATGCGGTTGACGGACCGGATGCGGATGCCGGGGCGGATGCAGATGCCAGGCCGGATGCAGATGCCGGGACGGACGCAGATGCCGGAGCAGCAGATACAGAGGCGGCGCCTGCTATGTCCTTCCTGGGAATTCCATGTTTCTTCAAATCTGAAATTGTGATTGCGCCTAACAGGCCGGTTCCCTGGATGTGGGAATATTCAAGCCCCTGCTCCTCTGCTACCTTTTTGGCCCGCGGCGTGATTTTAATATCGGCCGGGGCGGCCTTTTCCGGGACAGGGGATGCTGCTGCCGCCTGCTCTGCGCTGTCCGCAAAAGCGCCCCCTTCACTCTGGCTTCCCCCGCACTCCGCCGATATATCCTCATCCGCCGTGTCCGCCAGAACCGCTATGGCCTCCCCGCAGGCAGCCTCCTCCCCTTCGGGAAGCAGGATTTTGCGGAGAATCCCGTCTTTGGGTGCTTCGCACGTATTGGTGATTTTATCTGTTGTTATTTCTGCCAGGGCGCTGCCTTTTGTGACAGAATCCCCTTCTTCCACCAGCCAGGAGCCCAGGACTCCTGTCTCCATTGACAATCCGAATTTGGGCATAATTACTTTTGTAACCATATGTATTTCCTCTCAATCTCCACTTGTGGCTATATTTAATATTCCATCAATTCCCGGCAGGTTTTTACCAGATCATCCAGCTGCGGCAGTACGTAATCCTCCAGCACCGGCGCGTACGGTACCGGGGAATCCAGGGAGGTAACCCGCTTAATGGGCGCGCATAAATACTCAAACACATCCTCGCTTATCATGGCGGAAAGTTCGGCTCCCCAGCCCCCGCATTTTGGACCTTCCTGCGCCAGAATGATTCGGCCTGTTTTTGCCACGGATTTCTGGATCGTGTCCTTGTCATAAGGATAAATGGTTCTCGGGTCAATGATTTCCACGCTGACCCCTTCCTTTGCCATGATGTCCGCCGCCTTATGGGCTTTGTCAAGCATGATTTGGGTTGCTACGATTGTGATGTCGCTTCCCTCTCTCTCCACCTCAGCCTCGTACAGAGGAATCTCATACATCTCTTGGGGCACCTCTCCCTTTACATTATAAAGGGTCTTATGCTCTAAAAAGAGAACCGGGTTATCACTTTTAATTGCGGAGATCAGCATTCCCTTTGCCTCATAAGGGGTGGTGGGGCATACGACCACAAGTCCGGGGGTATTCATGAACCAGGATTCCACACATGCGGAGTGATGGTAAGCACACCGGATTCCTCCGCCCTGTACGGCACGCACCGTTATACCGCAGTGTGCCTTTCCCTGATACATGAAGTTTAACTTTGCGGCGTTGTTTGTCAGCTGGTCAAAGCAAACCCCTAAAAAGTCCGCAAACATGATTTCCGGTACTGGCTTTAACCCGCACACAGCGGCCCCGCAGGATAAACCCAGAATTGCGGACTCGGATAATGCCGTATCCTTGATGCGGTTCGGCCATTTCTCCCAGATTCCCTTTGTGATTCCGAAATCTCCGCCCATCTTTGCCACATCTTCGCCTAATATGAATACTCTTTCATCTGCTCCCATCATCTGATGCAGCGCTTCATTGATTGCCATTCCATAAGAAAGTTTTCTGCCCATTATCTTAATTCCACCTCTCTATCAGCATATGTATATGTTGTTGCAGTCTCAATTCCCGGATACTCACTCTCCAGAGAGAATTTAAGCATCTCCTGCACATGTTTTTCTTCTTCCTCTTCAACCGCCTGGAGCACAGCCGGCTCAACCTGCTCCCTCTCAAGGAGGATTGCCTTGGTAAGCTTCAGGGGATCCCTGTCATTGACCCAGTAAGATACCTCGTCCTCCGGGCGGTAAGCGGCGGGATCGCCTGCGAAATGTCCCTGCCAGCGGTATGTCATAAATTCCAGTACAGTGGGGCCCTCGCCCTTTCTGGCTCGGTCCGCGGCCTTTTCCACTGCCTCGATGACTGCCTCAATGTCATTTCCGTCCAGGCGGAAGCTGGGTACTTCGTATCCCTCGCCCCATGTTTTTAACTCCTTCTGGGGGTGGGCTTCCTCGTAGCGCGTGGATATGGCGTATCCGTTGTTTACCAGGCAGTAGATAATGGGAAGCTTCCAGGTGGCCGCCATATTCATGCTCTCATGGCAGGGTCCCTCTCCCAGTGTTCCTTCCCCGGATCACAGG
>OATJ01001347.1_pt1 | contig 10135 bp, 5 predicted proteins | sample 1516661 | NCBI WGS metagenome assembly OATJ01 (sample SAMEA2579951, study PRJEB22360) | human gut metagenome
CTGTACATCTGACTGGATAACACAGATTACAGTCGGTACCGGGGCGGCGTCGACGATTACTGGAAAAATTTATCGTATCTGTCCGGCCGATACGATACGGAACGAAATTTTGATTACGGGCAGTACCGGGATGGAGTCAGTGATTATTACAGTGATTTATCCTACCTTGCAAATCGGTATGACTCGGAGTATGGAAAAGACTGGGACAGCAGTCAGGCCGATGTCGCCGCGGAACAGTGGGCAAAACAGTTTCAGTTTCAGCAGGACCAGGCAGCGCAGGAACAGGCGAGATGGGAAGCAGAAATGGCACTCCAGAGGGAACAGTTTGAATATCAGAAGTCAAAAGCTGCAGCCTCGTCCGGCAGAGGAAGTTCTGGATCCTCAAAGAAAAGTACAAAGAAAACGGCGGGCTATACAAGCACGAAAGGATATACACCATTCTCTGCAAACCTCTCTTCCAAGCTTGCAGAGGGTAAAATCAGCGATTATGACGCACTGGAAAAAGTTATGCAGGAGATGGAAAAAGGTAATTTTGGTGTAGATGATGCGGAAGCAATCATTCAGGATGCCGGAATCGACAAGAATGCGGCAATCGCGGAAGAGGTCCAGAAAAATCTGAAGATCAACAACATCAATGATCTGTATTTCAAACGCCGGTAAGGAGGGCTTATGGCAACAAGGGAAGAATATAGAAAGAAATATGGGGCAACAACGCTTGGCCAGACTGGAACCGCACAGACACAGAAGAGCATTTCTGATGGAGGTGTTACCAGAGAAGACTATGCGAAGAAATACGGAATGACAACGGGACTCGGGCGGACAAACTCGTCTGGATTCCGCCGTACAGCAATGCAGGAGGCTGCGGAAGGGTTTGCAAATTCCCTCCGCAGCCAGAATCAGTTTAGGGGACAGTATACGCCGCCGGACTGGGAATCTGCGGTGGAAGCCGGAAAACAGAAGAAAAGTGTGCTGAGCACTCCGTATGTGCTTGATCCGACGAAGGATGACATCCCGACGATGTTAAAAGGATACGGAGATGAGCTGAAGCTTGCAAAGTATCGGAAAAACTACAATCTCAGCTACATGACGGATGACGAGAAGAACAACTATTACTATCTCGTAGGAAAATATGGACTGGAATCTGGCGATAATTATCTGAAACAGATCAACGATTCCTTAAAGCAGCGGAACGCAAAAGATATTGAGGAGACAGGTAAGAAAGTCGGAAAGACTGATCCACTGACGGGTATCCTCGGTAATGTCATTGGATCAGTAACGAGTGGCGTTGGATATTTACAGGACGTTGCTGATACAGTGCGGGGAAAGGAAATTGACCGGAATAATGTGGGACATCGCATGTCCGGGCTCGAGAATGCCACCAGAGAGGGCTTAAAGGAAGCAGCCCGGGAAAATATTGCCGACAGCTCCGCAACGGATTTTGCAGTGGATACAGGACTTTCTATGGCACAGTCTTTGGCGAGACTCCCATTTGGATATGCCGGACTGGGAATCGCAGGCTTGTCCGCGGCGACAGGAGCAGAAGAGGATGCTTTATCTCAGGATGTCAGCGCAAAGAAAGCTCTTGCACAGGGTACTGCGCAGGGAATTGCGGAAGGACTCTTTGAAAAGTTCAGCCTGGGAAATTTAAAAAGCATGCAGTCTGTTCCAGTATATTCCTGGAAGGATGTCGCCAAAAATATCGCAAAGCAGATGGGAACAGAAGCATCTGAAGAAATGGCGACTGAGGCGACCAACGCACTGACAGATCGCCTGATCATGGGAGATAAGTCCCAGTGGGTACAGGACAAGGAAAATAGCTCAACACTGGGGGCGGCAGGAGCCCTCGCTGAGCGGATCGGGCTTGCGGGTCTTGGGGGCGCGGTATCCGGTGGACTCATGGGTGGGGGCGGAATGCTGGTGAGTGGAATCAATCAGCAGCGCTACGGCCGTTCCAACGCCTTAGATAACTATCAGGAGATTGCCGACAGCATTGATACAGATCCGGCAAGCTACAAAACGGAAGAAGATGCAAAGAGAGCACAGAATCTGGAAAGCCTTGCGAGAAGTTATGCGGCTCTTCAAGCACGCGGAGGAGAACCAACAGCGATGCAGCAGGGCGCATTTATGAGAGATTATTATGATCTAATCCCTGGCGTGAAGGACTTTTCCGAAGACACAACACCCGCTCGGGAAGAGACAGCTTCTGCGGCTCAGAATAATGAAAATATTCAGGATCAGACGGATATTGCGCAGAAGACTCAAAAGCAGGAAACCCGGAATGCATATCCGTATAACCCGAATCTGACAGATGAGCAGATTCAGGAAATCATTGCTAAAGATTTCGCAGATGAAGTTGCCGCGGGAGAACAGGAAAATCAGAAAGTTGCACCGGTGCAACAGCCGGAATCCCGGATTGAATCGGAAGAGACTCGCCAGACCGTACCGGAGACAATGGAAAATGTACGAACTGAAAGATCCACAGAAAATGTAGACTATGACACGCTGAATGACTACGCAAAGGGACTCGGAGAAAACGGAAGAAAAGCTTTCGTGGAAAATTATGACGGAAACCTCTCTATAGATGACTACCAGACAGCATATGGAAGATATTACGATGCTGGTCGGTACAACGCTGATATGGATACTGCGGAGAAATCCATGCTCGCGTCCATGATGACCCCGGAGCAGGCAGCCGCCGCATATAAAGCCGGTGCGCAGGACCGAAACCTTGCAATACAGACCCAGCCGGAATACCGTCAGGGCGAGGCGAGGACCGGAAGCGCCGAAGATCTTACCGGACAGGCATCTGCCGCACAAAAGGCCCTGGCACAGTCCCTCGGCAAGAAAACCGGACTAAGATTCGAATTAGTGGATAGCAGTACGGCATCCGGAAGCTATGAGGCGAAGAGCGGCGTTGTAAGGCTTAACATCAACTCCAAAAACATCCTCCAGACCGCTTCTCACGAACTGACCCATTTCATTCAAGACTATGCTCCGACCGAGTATGGAGCTTACAAGCAGATGGCGGCCAACGTCCTTATGGATCGTGATGGAGTGACAGCGGATGAACTGGTGCGGAACTATGAGGCACGGTACGCAGCAGCAGGACAAAATCTTTCCAGAGATCAGATCTGGGACGAAATTGTCTCTGATGGAACCGGTATGATGTTAAATGATGAGAATTTAATTAAGCAGGTGACATCAGAAAACAGATCCCTGGCACAGAAGATCGTGGACTTTATTTCCGACATGATTGACTCAATCAAGGCTCTCATCAGCGGGGAAGGAATTTCAAAATCCGCGAAATATCTCCACGAAAATTTGCAGGATTTTGAAAATATCCGTGACATGTGGGCACATGGGATTGAAGAGGCTTCAAAAAAATATAAATCCGGTCAGAATATCATAAATGATGATATGAAAAAATATCGGATCGAAAGACCGGAGCTACTGACAGAGAAAAATATTGAGCAGAACTATAATGATGTCCGGAGGATGGGAAGCGTATCAAAAATTTCAGGCGATGAATATCAGGGAACTGCAAGAGAAGTACGCTCTCAGATCATGGATTTATATCGTTCATATGGTGGGAAGGTTTATAATGATGTGGTTGGAGATATTGAACTGAATGGACGATCAGTGCGAAATGACCTGGGACATGGATTTAGTCCAAAGAAAGCCGCGGCATTTGCATCAGTAAAAGATGTCCTCGAAAAAGGTAAAGTTTTGCGGTATTCAACGAACTGGAAAAATAGAGGTTATGATGCTGTTGCTATTGGAGGAAAAATTACAATAGAGAACGGGGAAAACGCAGGACAGTATTATGAGGTATGTATCGTAAGAATTGATGAGGATAACCGGATGTATTTACATGAAGTGGACGTAGAAAAGGCGGATAGCATCCCGTTCAACTACGGCCGGCAAAACGACTCACATAGCGGCTACGACTATCCACCTATCTCAAGTATATTCGAAAAACTTAGAAGTGTCAATGGAATAAAAGAAAATCTACTCCGACGTCTGCAGTTGGAAGACGTGGATCAGAATGTTGAAACGGACCGGGAGGCAGATCAGATCCTGAAGGAGAACCAGGAGCTGAGGGAAGCGAATGAGGCATTGAAAAAACAGCTCACTCTCACAAAGGATTATGTTCCCCGAATGGAGGACATTAAGCGGACGGCAAATAAGCTGCTTCGGGATTATAATTCGAAATACTCGAAGGATACCCTGATTAAGAACCTCTCCAGTCTGTATAACTACATGCACAGCTATGAAGAGGGAGGCTATGGCCAGAGCATGGGAGAGATCAACCGGGCGGCTCAGGCGATTGCGAGGAGCATTGTACAGAATGCCAGCTTAAAAGATGAAATTGGAGATGAGTATAAAAATGTCTTAAAGAGGATCCGGAGTACCAAGATGGTAGTTCCAGAAAGTTATCGAACAGAATTCGACTCGGAAGGCGGCTATGATGTCTTCAGAAAGAAATACTTCGGACGGTTGCGTCTGGGAAATGAGGGAATCGACGTGGATACGGCGTATGAAGAGCTTTCCAATCTTTACCCGCACTTTTTCCCTTCCGATATCATCAATCCGGCAGATCAGATCTTAAAGATCGCACAGGTATACGATGACCTCTCTCCGCAGATCAAAAACCCGTATCACGCCAACATGGATGAGATGACAACGATCGTTGCAAACGAAATTAAAGAGGCGGCCGTCAATGTACGCTCTCTGCCACCGACAATGGCGGACAAGATGCAGGCACAGGTCTATCGTGCGCAGCAGGAATACCGCGCAAAGACAGAAGCTTACAAAGCACGCTTGCAAGGAGAATATGACTCCGACATCACAGAAGTAGAGAAGAATGCGAAAACAAGGCGGTCAGAGATCAACCGTCAGATCCATGACCTTGCGGAGCAGTACCGCTCATACGGCGAGGGATCGACAAAGGAGGAACAGCAGCAGATACGGGTAATGAAGAAAGAGAACTGGAGGCAGCAGGAAGAACTGCGGGCCGAGAGGAAGGCTCTTGAGGATAAGGTTGATTTCGACATGCTGGCCGGAAAAGAGAAGTATCAGAGGCGCAGGGATGCCGCAGAATCCAGGAAACACCGGGAAAAGATCCGGAAAGATGTGGATGAGATGGCGAAATGGCTGACGACACCAACAGATCAGAAGCATGTCCCGGAATCCCTGAGAAAGCCTTTAGCGGAATTCCTTTCCGGTATTGACTACAGCTCAAACCGCGCAAATTCAGAAGGGGAACCCACGGCGAGAACCAATAAATGGTGGGATCTGACAAAGCAGTTTGATCAGATTGCCAAAGAGGGAGTAAGCACAGACGATGGTGAGAGCCTGTATATGGATGTCGATCCAGACCTTGCGGAGAAAATGGCAACGCTGAAAGACCAGGTTAAGGATTTTGATAAGTTGGAAAATCTCGATCTGAAATCTCTGAGAACACTGAGGGATGTAGTTGCATCGATGAAACACAGTATTCAGGACGCAAACAAGGTGTTCGCGAATAACTCCTATGAGCGCGTGGATCAGATCGCAAAAGACTTTTTGAGGGAGAATAAGGAGAGAGCCACAAAAACGATCTACACGGGCGCACGAGGATCCATAGATAGCATGTTCCGGTTTGATATGCTGGATGCGGGAACCATGTTTGGTCGTATGGGTACGGCAATGGAGACGGTATACCGGGAACAGAGGGATGGATTTGACAGAAAGGTGAGAGATACTAAGACAGCGCAAAATTACATGACAAACATCCTTGAGGAGAAGGGAATCGACTCAAAAGAACTTCAGACATGGACTGGAAAGAATGCGGAAAAACATACCTTCGAAGTACAGGGAGGAACGATCAACCTTACGACTGCACAGATCATGAGCCTCTATGAGCTGAATAAGCGTGCGGCCGCAAAGGAGCATATCTATAACAAACTTGGAGGAATCAAGAGCGCTCCCACGGTTGAGTATGACAAGAAGAGTCATGGCTATGTGGTGAATAAATCCACGGAGCCGGTATCGGTCAGTGCCTTGGACGTGCAGAAGATCACCGATACACTGACCCCTCAGCAAAAGGAAATCGCGGACGCTGTAGTGAAGTTCTTTACCACCGTAACCAGCCAGTGGGGAAACGAAGTCTCTATGGACATGTACGGATACAAGAAGTTCAATGCGAAAAACTATTTCCCGATCGTATCTGATAAGAACTACATTGCCACAAGGGAATCAGAACTTGGATCAACACTGACAACACTGCGGAACATGGGATCCACAAAGCACACGGTCCCTCATGCCAACAATCCAATCATCATTGAGGATATCTTTGACGTATATACCAGACAGGCGGATCAGATGAGCAGCTACCACGCATTTGTTCGCCCGCTGGCAGATTTGCAGAAAGTTCTCAACTATAAAGAGATGGGCATAGGAAGCGTGAAAGAGTCCATTGAGCGGACGTTTGGTAAAGACGGCTTGAATTACATCAAAAGCCTCATGATCGACTTGAATGGAACTTCGTCCAGTGAGAAGAACTTTGTCGCAGGGCTGACAAAGAACATGAAGTCAGCGGCGGTGGGCGCTAATCTCAGAACGGCCATCCAGCAGCCGACGGCATACGTGCGTGCGGCCGCAGAGATCAATCCGAAGTATCTGGTGCAGGGACTGAAGCTACATGTAAGTGATGCAGAGTGGGAACTGTGCAAACAGTACGCACCAATCGCACAGTGGAAAGACTGGGGATATTTTGATATCAACACGGGACGATCCATGAAGAGCATTCTGATGGGACCAGAAGGGCCGAAAGAAAAGCTGGTTGAAAAATCCATGTGGTTAGCCGGAAAAGGCGATGAGATTGCCTGGAAACGTCTGTGGGTGGCATGCCAGGAAGAAACCCAAGACCTGCACCCGGAACTGAAGAAGGGAAGTGAAGAATACTATAATCAGTGCGGAAAACGGTTCTCGGAGTTGATTGATAAGACCCAGGTAGTGGACTCTGTTTTACACCGCAGCAAACTCATGAAATCGAAAGACGGCCTGAAGCAGATGTACACCTCGTTTATGTCGGAGCCGACAAAGACCTACAACATGCTGTATCGTGCAATTGGTGATGTTGCTGTGAAGCCGACAAAGGAAACGACGGCAAAGCTGGGACGTGTTCTGGCAGTGTATGTAGCCAACGCCGCAGCAACATCTCTTGCGGCAGCCGTGGTTGACGCGATGAGAAACGACGGGGAGGACAAGAAATTCTTGGAGAAGTACGAGGCGGCTCTGGTAGAAAACCTTTCCGATAATCTGGATCCAGTCGGGATCCTGCCGGTGGTGAAGGATATCGAAAGCATCTTTAGTGGATATTCTGTAGAGAGAACAGACCTGTCGGCATTTCAGGAATTATACTATGCTGTGTCGAAATGGAAAAGCAAGTTGAGTGGTGAGTCAGATCTTACCTATCCGGCGCTTCTGATCGACACTGCGAAGCCGATCAGTACGTTGACTGGTATGCCAGTAGGAAACGCTCTGAAGGATTTAAAAGCACTTACCAATACGATCATTCAGTCCATCGGGTCCCCAGATCTCAATTACTCCAAAAATCGTTTTTACCGCGATATCAAAAATGAAGGTAATATTGCGAACTATGTTGCTTTGGCAATGAAGCAGTATGCGGACGGGAATGATAAGCTGGGGGATCAGATCATCCAGGATCTGAAGGATACGCAGATCGACAAGATTGATGAGCGTATAAGGAATAAGTACGTTAAGATCCTGAAGGAAGATGAGCGGGTTCAGCAGGCAGCAGAAGCCAGGCTATCAGGAGACTATGCAACTTATGAGCGGCTTGTCGGAGATCTTGAAAAGGCTGGATACGATAGCGAATATGTCCAGAAGGCGATCGTCAGCGTCGGAAATGCACAGAATGAAAATGCACACCTTCAGAGTGGAAGCACCTACAGCGTGAATGATGTCATCAATGCGATCCAGAATGGAAAAGATTATACCCGTGTCTACAAGAAGATCGTAGAGGAAAAGCAGGAAGAGGCAAAGAAGGAGGGAACGAAGTTTGATGAGAAGAGCGTGACCAGCAGTTTGAAATCCAGACTCACGGAAACTTATAAAGAGTCCTATGTGGGCGGAAGTCAGGCGGAGCGGCAGAAGATCCGGACAACCCTGTATAAAGTCAGGATCAATGGAAAGCAGCTGTACTCGGACGATGACTTTAAGGACTGGATCAAGAGTGCGAAAAAGAAATAGGGATATGCTGTGGTGGGAGAGATTCTACCACAGCATTTTCTATAATGGGAGGAAAGAGGGAGGTGCCGGAGTGACAGATGAAAATGTTGCAGTAATGCTGGAAGGACATGAACACGAGATCAAATCATTAAAGCATCGCATGGATCGTCAGGAGGAGCAGGGGAAGACGCTGAACAGCTTGGCACTTTCCGTACAGGAACTTGCAATTTCTATGAAATCCATGATTGAAGAGCAGAAGAACCAGGGAGAGCGGCTCACAAAGCTTGAGGCAGAGCCTGGAGAAACATGGGGAAGAGTGAAACACAAGGTGGTTGATACCTTGGTTGGAGCTGGAGCCGGAGCTATTGCAATCGGTCTGATCAATATGATGTCACAATATGTAAAATGAGGAGGTACAGGATGAAAGAAAAGCTTGCAAAACTGATTGATGTCAAAAGTATCATGACACTCGTATTAACAGGTGGCTTTATTGCGCTGACATGCGCAGGAGAGATTCCTGGAGATCAGTATCTTTCTGTGTTTATTATGATCGTCGGCTTTTATTTTGGAACACAGTCTCAGAAGAAATAGAGGGAATGTAATGAAAATAAGCGAAAATGGACTTAACTTAATCAAAAGTTTTGAAGGATGCCGTCTGACGGCCTATAAATGTCCTGCAGGAGTGTGGACCATCGGCTGGGGACATACCGGCGGCGTGAAGGCAGGGCAGACGATTCCCCAGACAGAAGCCGATCAGATGCTTGTGAACGATATGGCGGCATATGAGAAGAAAGTAGACAAGTATGCTGCTTATGGATGGAATCAGAATGAGTATGATGCAATGACGTCATTTTGCTATAACGTCGGAAGTATCGACCAGCTCACAGCGTCCGGAACGAGAAGCCGTGCGACGATCGCAGCAAAGATGCTCCAGTACAATAAGGGCGGAGGTAAGGTGTTAGCAGGACTGACACGCAGGAGAGAAGCAGAACGGGCGTTGTTTTTGACTCCTGTTATTACTGCAGAAGGCTGGCGGCAGGACTCTTATGGATGGTGGTATCAGAATGAAGATGGAAGTTATCCTGCAGGGTGTTGGAAAGAACTTACATGGAACGGTGAGAAGAGATGGTATTATTTTAATGCATCTGGATATATGGTTTCTAATGATTGGAAATTGGATAACGGAAAATGGTATTATCTCGGAGCAGACGGGGCAATGGTGAAATCGTGTGTGATACAGATAAAAAATGAAATATATGTGTTTGGAGTAGACGGAGTAATGTTGGAAGGAGAAATCAAACTTAAAACCAATTCAAGAGGTGCTCTTGTGGTATAACATGGGGGAGGGGACAGTGTTTCAGTCACTGCCCCCTAAGGTATATATGAAATAGTTCAGGACACGAATATAAACGTAAACATTTATATATTGTGACCGATTTTGGCAAAAAAGTGCGTGAAATATTTTTTATCACGCACTTGAAAAAATCAGATTATATCATATATTGATGCAAATTTGGTGTCGAGACGTACTGCTTGAAATTTACTGGTTTGTCACACACTTGTCACAAAAAAATAATGGATTGCCTTATTTTATAGGATTTTCAGTGTTTTTAAAATTAAACTTGCTTTAATTTTATATCTTGATTATAGTCTAAGAAAGAAAACAAATCAAGGAAGGATTGGAAGTATGAAACCATTAAAAGAAAAAAAGCCTTTTCAGGCACCGCACACATTTGTGATCCTTGTAGTGCTGATCCTTCTGGCAGTCGCAGCCACTTATGTTGTGCCTGCCGGAGAGTATACCCGGTATACGGATGAGGCGACAAACAGAACCCTCGTGGAAGCGGGGAGCTTCCATTATGTCGAATCTCACCCGGTACGCTTTTTAACCGTTCCGGCA
>OATJ01001380.1_pt1 | contig 9964 bp, 5 predicted proteins | sample 1516661 | NCBI WGS metagenome assembly OATJ01 (sample SAMEA2579951, study PRJEB22360) | human gut metagenome
GTTTAGCTCTGCTTACACCCATTTCTTTGCACAACATTTCCACATCAAAGTCTGGATTAGAAAGATGCTTCTTTACAATGGACTCATATTGGTCAACAAAAGATTTATCAGCAGGTTCCAATTCAATCCCTACACTTTTCAACGAAAGCTGCTTTCCATATATCTCTTTTAATTTCTTACGCCCGGCTAAAATATTATTAATGCGGATAATTTACCAGGTAATCGTCCGCCCCAGCCTGAAAACCTTCCTCAACATGCATAGTCATTGATTTAGCAGTCAACAATACAACCGGAAGGTGACAAAAAGAGGGATTATCCTTTATATGCATACACAGTTCCATACCATCCATCTCTGGCATCATTACATCACTCACCACCAAAGAAACATTCTCTTTTCCCAACACTTCCAATGCTTCGCGTCCATTCTGTGCTGTAAGTATCCTAAATCCTCTTGATAACTCCTTTTGCAAATATGCAAGAATTTCTATATTATCATCTACCAGTAAAACGGTATCCGAAATAGATGCTACCTTAAAAGGTGTCTCATTCAAAATTTCTTCATTGTCTTCTATAGAAATTGGCGAAGTTACCTCATAACGCTTATCATAATTCCAAGGTAAGTCAATAGAAAAAGATGTACCATGCGGTTCTACCCGGCTGACAGAAATTACGCCTCCATGTTTTTCCACAATAGCTCTTGCAATAGCCAATCCTACTCCACTGCCTCCCATTTGACCGTGCAAATCTTGATGGGACAGGGCAAAAGGCTTAAAGACCTTAGAAATATCTTCATCTGAAATGCCCTCTCCCGTATCTCTAACTTCAATATGTATTTGGGGAGATTCCCCCTCAGTAATAGTCACCACCAAACTCACAGTACCCTCTTCCGGTGTAAATTTCAACGCATTCGAAAGTAAATTAAAGAATACCTTTTCCAGTCCTTCTCTATCAAACGTGGCCAGTATAGGTTTCTTAGGCAATGAAAGTTGCAGAGTGATACTCCGCTGTCGTGCCATTGTCTGAAAAGAGTAATAGACCTCCTGAATGAAATCATTAAAATCGGAAGAAGACAATTCTAATTTTCCATTACCATTCTCAATCTTTCTCAAATCCATCAAATCATTCACCAATGCCAGAAGTCGTTTGGCATTACGACGAATTAGCAGAATTTCATCTTTTACCCCGGAGATATGTATAATTCTATTTTGTATTTCATCCAAAGGATTAAGGATCAATGTTAAAGGAGTACGGAATTCATGAGCAACTTGAGTAAAAAAGGTTTGTAACTCCTTATTAAGTTCTTCCGATTTATCTTTCTCTATTTGTTTCAAGTACAGCTCATGTTCCAGCCTTTGTTTTCTTTGTTTATAAGCAACATAGCGTTGTAAAATATAAAATAGAATAACAGCATAAATTATAAAAGCCCACCAACGAGCCCACAAAGGAGGCAAGACTTCTATTTTCAAACGAGCCTCAAGTCCCATTGCTCCATCATTATTAAGAGCCTTCACTTTCAGAGTATAATTACCAGGAGCAAGATTACTATAGAAAACCTCACGGCGATTTCCCGCATCCACCCAATCCGGATCAACTCCCTCCATCTTATAGAAAAAACAATTACTGTTAGCGTAAATATGATTATCACTGGCATATGTTACAGAAATATTAGTCTGATTATGCCTTAGACGCACAACCTCCGTTTCAGACAGACATTTCTTCAATACCGAATTTTCTTCATTAGGCATCTGCAACTTGTTATTAATACGTAATCCTGTAAAAATAACAGAGGAAGGTTCTTCATTTAAGGCAAAAGTTGAATTATCAACCTTTACATAGCCTGTATTTCCCGGTAACCAGAAATAATTTCGGGAATCAATACAAGCTGAAGCATCCATATCCGTTAGCTGTAATCCATTATTCTTATCAAAAGGATGTATTTGGTTCTTGGCGTAATCGAGTAAATATAACTTATGAGCACCCACAATCCAATACTTACCTTTTTTCTGTTCAGCAACAAAATATAATTTATCAGAATACCCTCTTTCCGGTTCCAAAAAGCGCTGCTTCAGCTTCCAGTTTCCATCCAAAACCAGAACCCCCGAATTTTCTGTGGTCAGCCATAAATTCCTGTCTGTATCTTGATAGAAAGAGGTCACACTAATCGACTGGTCTTTTGACATCCCCAATTCTTCTGAACCCACACTCCTAACCTGCCCCCTTTTCAAGTCATAAATGTAAAGACCTTCTTTCTGAGTCGCAAACACTAATATTCCCGGTCTAATCTCTTGAATAAAATTTGAACTTGGGAATTTAATAGAATCATCACCAATACAAACAACACCATAGTCTTGTATGGATACCCACCAATTCTGTCGTGAATCTCTATAAATATATAAAACATTGTTCCGTTCATAAGCTTTGTATAAGGTGAAACTATTCTTCTTGATAGAGTACAGATAAACCTCTCCACGCCAATTCCCACACATGATTGTATCTCCAGCTATGCATATAGACTTAATGATATTATCACTATAATGTCTTCCTTTTCCCTCCAGCCAATACTGTACAATCTTATCTGTTCCTGCATTATGGCAAAGCAACCCGTTTCCTTCCGTTCCAAACCAGATATTCCCCTTCCCATCTTCACGAGCCATACTGATACGGCCCGAGAAATGAGGTGGCGCAAAGTATTGAAAACGCTGATTATAACTATGGCTATAGTTCACCCCTCCTGCATATGTACCAACCCATATTATCCCTTGACTATCTTTATATAATGAATATATTGAATAATGGTTCAAAGCTCCCTTTTCACCTAATTCTCCTTCTTCAACTATAGCTTGAAAAGTTCTTTTATGCAATCTATAAAGCCCATTGAATGTGCCTACCAGCATATAATCTGCATTCAATTCAATAATATCCCTTACTTCTCTATTGATAACAGAGTGCGCAGATAATGGATAAGTCTGTACAATACGCGTAACCGGATCATATTTCTGAATACATAAACCTGCCATAACACTCCAGATAGAACCATTGGAATCCACTCTCAATAGGCTAATCAGGCCATCTTCAAGTATCCCTCCTTGAATAGATATCGGATAAATATGTTCAAGCAACTTCCAATTTTCGTTATATACAATAATACCATGGCGTCTGGTCCCTAAATAATATCTGTTCCCACACTTCACAAATGCGGAAAAAAGGAAATTAGCTGGAGCTGTCTGCTTTATATCAAAAGAACCTGAATTTGAATTATACAGTAAAATATCACTTTCAGTAAATGCAGCCAAATCACCATTATCGTCCAGTCCAAATCCCAAGATATGTTTCTTTAACTCCCTCCCATATAAAAAAGACCTTATATGCTGAGTATAATGATCCATCATATCAAGTCCATTTTCATGAAGAATCCACAAAGTCTTGCTTTTATCCTGGATAATCCGCCGTATTCTGTTCCCCCCTAAAGCCGGTTTGGTATTTGAGGACAAGATATCAATATGCTGCCCATCATAACGATTTAGACCATTATCACTCCCCAACCAGACAAATCCATCTTCATCCTGAAAAATGGATAATATATAATTATGCGCAAGACCCTCTTCGGTAGTCAAGTGATCGAAGAACAGTTTACTTGTTGAAAGTTGGGCGTTTCCGGACAAGTAACAAACAAGTGCTAATATCAGCAATATATATCGGTTAAACATGGTACAAATATACAGTTTATTCCTCAAAGATACAAATCAGATAGTTTTTGAGACATAACATAAAGTTCTATAATTCAACCTATTCTAACTTTGCGAATATAAAAAAAGAAACTATTAACTTTAATAATACACAAGCTATGAAATCTCAAGTAACTCTTAAAATGATTGCACAAAAGTTGAATCTGTCAACCTCTACTGTATCCAGAGCTTTAGCAGACCAATGGGACGTTAACTCCCAGACAAAGAAAATTGTTACAGATTTAGCCATCGAACTAAACTATAAACCTAATATTATGGCTGGAAAACTCAAACAGAAGAACAACTCCAAAGCAGAAAAACAACCTAAAATCACAATTAAGGAGATTGCTCGCCAACTCAACATCGCTCCTTCAACAGTTTCACGTGCTTTGGCCAATAAAGAAGACATCAGTCTTAATACTCGTAAAAAGGTACAAGCCTTGGCTAAAAAGCTTCATTACTATCCCAATCCTATTGCTATAGTTTTAAAACAACAACATACAAAACGCGCATCCGCATAATTACAATAAATGATGAATAAAAAACTTTTTTGCATAATCTGCCTTTTATGGCCTTTACTTGCATATTCACAAAAGTATCATTCCTTTCGTCCTGGAGAATTATGGCTAGATAATAATGGGGTACATATCAATGCTCATGGTGGAGGTTTTATCTTCTACAACAATAAGTATTATTGGTTTGGGGAGCATAAAATAGAAGGAGAAAAGGGAAATTATGCCCAGGTAGGGGTACATTGTTATTCATCTTCCGATTTATATAACTGGAATGATGAAGGCATAGCATTAAAAGTCAGCTCAGAACCGAATAGCGATATTGCACAAGGGTGTATCCTTGAGCGTCCTAAAGTAATTTATAACCCCAATACAAAAAAATTCGTTATGTGGTTCCATTTAGAACCTAAAGGAAAAGGATACACCGGAGCATTAAGCGGAATCGCCACAGCTAATAAAATTACGGGACCATACACTTTTATCAGGAGTACCCGCACAACCCCAGGATGTTATCCCGTAAATGTCCTGGACTTACACAAATGTCCTGTAAAACAAAGCACAATTGACAAGAAACTATATGGTGGTGGATTAAACGGGGAACATCCTGATACACTGAATATTCTTGGGCGGAACTTTAAAGAAGGACAGATGGCACGTGATATGCAATTATTTGTTGATGATAATGGAAAAGCTTATCATATTTTTGCCTCAGAGACCAACAGCACAATACATATAGCAGAACTTACTGATGATTTCCTAGATTATACAGGCAAATATGTCCGGGCATTTGTTAACAGATATATGGAAGCACCTGCCATTTTCAAAAAGGACGGATTATATTATTTTATGGGTTCTGGTTGTACCGGATGGAAACCTAATGCAGCGCGTAGTGCTGTCGCTCCTTCCATATGGGGACCATGGACAGAATTGGGCAATCCTTGCCAAGGGGAAAATAGCGAAACCACTTTTCACTCGCAAAGTACTTATATCCTTCCAGTGTCCGGTAGAAAAAATGTCTTCATATATATCGGAGACCGTTGGAATCCTCAAAATGCCATTGATGGGCGATACATATGGTTACCTATTGATTTTCAAGATAACAGATTCAATATTCATTGGCATAACGAATGGGACCTAAAATATTTCGATTGCAAATAGCTATTACAATTTCCTAAAGTAAGTATACACACAGACATATCCAATATAAAAATACTCCTCAAAAGTTATTCTATTCCAACTTTTGAGGAGTATTCTGTTTTTATAGAGTAAGATTATAACTCCAGAACTTCAATATGCCTGAACCTGCCATCCCTCTTATTTCAGTAGCATTTTATAACGCAACAATCCTTCCAGAAAATAATAGTCAGCATAAGAAAGAGGTACATCCACCTCGCTCTTTTCCGGGAAATTACCTACACTATGTTTCAGTATAAAATTACAATTGGAGCCCGGTTCTGCCAAATAGTCTGGCGAAGCAAGTGTACGAAGCTGCTTCTCTGCCATAGACAAATAACTTTTTCCTGCGTTTGCATCTTCTGTAAAAGTACTCAATTCAACAAAGGCAGAAGCCATAATCGCACCAGCTGAAGCATCCCGATATTCATCACCGTCAGGTGCATCAAAATCCCAATAGGGAATACCGTCGGCAGGTAAGCGTGAAAGTAACATATTTCCTACGCATTCAGCCTGAGTCAAATATTTCCGGTCCTTTGTCATCCGATACATCATAGTATAGCCATATAAAGCCCATGCCTGCCCACGCCCCCAAGAAGATTCATCCGCATATCCCTGTACAGTTTGTCTATTACGTACATGTCCGTCAGCCGGGTCATAATCAACCAGATGGTAAGAAGAATAATCATCTCTAAAATGATTTTTCATAGTAGTATCTGCATGGGTTCTAGCTATATAGCCCAAAGAATCATTTCCAAAAGTATTGGAAGCAAACATCAATAATTCCAGATTCATCATATTATCAATGATAACAGGATATTTCCAATCACGAGTTTTCGGAACAAAATCCCAACTGCGAATAACACCCGTGAGCGGATTGAAACGAGTAGCCAACGACTTTGCTCCTTGATAAAGCACTTTCCTATAATCTTCATTTCCCGTCAGGCGAAGGCCATTGCCATAACTACAGTTCAACTGAAAACCAACATCATGATCATGGGTTACGTATTGAATAGAATCAAGCTTCAATGTGTTTTTTTCAGCTAACAGCTTAACAGCGTCGCTTTGTGTATATTCATAAATATACCAGAGGGAACCAGGATAAAAGCCGCTACACCACCAATAAATTGTAGAAGGTTTGAATGTACTATCCCGGGCAATGGATTGTGGCATAGTCTTATTATCCAAGCGTGTATCCATTTCAATATATTGCTGTTCAGCCACATAAAACACACGATCTATCATCTCATCCATTGATTCTTGTTTTGAACAAGAAACCAGGACAACAAGTAAACTAAATAAAAGCAATTTCTGTTTCATAAGTTTGTTTTTATTGATTTATAAATAAGCAATTTATCCAACAGGCACCAACATAACTTTCAGCAAAGACTTCCTATTTGCAGCAAGTTGCGTTTCAAATCCTACGCGTATGCTCCCCGGATTAGGTTCGTCATAATCATGAAGAGGATTATTTGACCAGATTTTCATCTCAATATCTTCCAGAGCTTCAACAGTTAGCAACATCCTCTGTCCGTTTTTATTCAGTTCTATCTGATTTCTACCAACAATCTTAGCATCTGCCGGAGTTACCATTATCCATGTAACCATGGCCTGTTCCTCACCTGTAGTCAATTCATCCTCTACAATCAAGCAATCTCCTTTATCCAGATAAATAGTACGTGTCGTTTTCTTTATACGACCAGCGAAGACATCTGTCAAATCAACTCTTGCACCTTTCCGTTCATTGGTTTCAAACGTCTGTTCAAAAGTAGCATGGCTATTAACCAAATGCCGTTTACCATTTATCGTAAGAGTATTATGCGCCATATTGTTGAGACGAAATACATCCCAACGCTGTCCTTCCTGAGATTGATTCCATAAATCCACACCCTTGCTCTCCAGACTGAAATAATTCTGCATTCCAAGATCCATTGCCCAACGCACACCGTTCTTCTCATAAACAAACGATCCAGCATCCATATGCGCATGAGGGGTACGAGGGGAGCCTCCTTTTACAGCCAGATAACTATCTTTCTGACTATCCCATCCACCTCTATAGATGAAAACAGGTGTCGCCCCACGATTACACCAAAAACGGCGTACCGGTTGCTGAATATTTCTCAGATCCTGGTTCAGAGCAAAAATCATCAAACATGGCAATAAACGCTCTTCAACAAATTCAACAGATGTATTTTTCAAATGCTGATTCTCCAGCCACAGCAAAGATAAATCATTTAATCTTTTGGCAAACCAAAACATCATCATATTGCACTTTACTCCATTAACTGCATCCGAAAAATTGAAATACTCTCCACTTGGTGCCATCATATATTCCATAAAATAAGCAGAATTCAAAAAACCCGGGGCATCGGCAAGCCCCTTATCGTCACCAAAGGCACTTTCCAAGGCTGCTATCAACATGACTTGAAAGCTGGTGCCGTATCCCCAATAATGAAAGCCTTCCGGATAACCTCCATCCGGTCCATATACACCCAGCACTTTCAGATTACTCTTCAGGCACTTCTCTATGACCGCCAAGGCCTTACCTGGAATTTCTTCGTATAGGGCTATCGCCCCATAAGTCAATCCCGCATTGCATACCGAATTCCAATTACTGGCTGAAGTGTAAAAACTCGCATCTGGAGCAGCTGCATCAAGCCCTTTCCTTATAATAGCATCGCAAATAATACTACGTGTTTCCGGACTTAAATAATCATAAAGCCAATCATATCCAATGGATAATGCCATCACCATTTCACCAACATCCAGAAAATGAGAAGGATTCCAGTCACTAAAATGACTTACCGCCAACATCTCCCGTTCGGCGCGTTGTGCATATCTTTCATCGTTTGTCATACGATATGCATATGAAAGATAAAAAATACGTTTAAACGCCATGCGAGATACTCCCAATAAGCGCTTCCCCTCTAAAATACATTCTACCGGTTCTTGAAAAAACATTGCAGCACATTCACGCAAAATACGTTCATGGACACTTGCCAACTGAGGATATTCGGCCATTGCTTCTTTAATAGCCTCACTTCCACCTAAAGGCCACAATAGGCGAGGATGAACCGCTATATTTTCATATTTAAAGGACTGTGCACATAAACATACAAAATAAAGTATACCAATAAAAAATATACAGACCTTTTTCATCACTTCACGTATTGTTGCAGATAAAACGTTCGGGGTCTATCCAAAGGAGCCTGCCGATTAAAATTCTGATTATCAGGAATACCATTTTTTCTACCTACTCCTTTTTGCATTAGTGAGCGTAACTCAGGCAAATGTTGCTGATAAATCAGACGCGGTAATACCTGATGTTTCTTGCATAACGAAGCTGCCATACCTACAACTTCTCCCATCATTCCCGTTGTACGCATCACACGTACAGTACCCAAGGCCACATGGGTTACGCTAATATTACGTCCAGCCATAAAAAGATTATCAATATTCCTGGAATATAAACAACGGTAAGGTACAGCATAAGGATATATATGTATATGTTCGGTCTCCGCCTTAAAGGGAGCTGCTGGGAAATGGCTTGCATTTGTTGAATCGGGAAAGTGCAAATCAAGACTCCAGGTAGTGGCAAAGGACGCATCTTCATGAAATACATTCTTGTCAATATCATCCTGCTTCAAGATATAATCTCCTAGTAAGCGCCTTGACTCACGTTTACCTGCAATATAAGCAACCCATCCCAATTTACGTTTTAAATATTCATGATTATTCTTCAACTCATTCTTCAAGAAGCTCCAATTGGAATATACCACCAATAAACCATAATCACGAATCCGCTCAAAATCATCAATCTGATTAAAGTTCATTCCTGTTTCCCATTGCCATTCACCCATAGTCACTTTCTCGCAGTTATCCTCATTAAAAGTAATTCCATAATTGAACCTTGGGAAACAGCTTTTCTTGCTGGTTTCAACAGAATACCACTGTACAGATGCTCCCATCGTCATCTTGTCAGCCTTTTCCGGAGCTAAATCCTCTCCATATTCTGCTCTGGCCTCACGCCCCATACGATAGTCTGCCCCTGCCAGATAACCTATCGTACCATCTCCAGTACAATCTGAAAATAGAGGAGCGCTTAAAATTTGTTCCTCCCCAGTTTCTATATGCTTAATGACAACCGCATCAATTTTTTCACCTTTCATCTCAACCTTGATAGCCCGACAGTTAGCAAACAAGGTAATGTTTTCTTCATCAGCAATCATTTTTGATTTTTTCTCATCCTCATAATTTTCCGCTGATTGCGCATTCCCCTCAATAGAATGACCAAACTCGCGTATCATCCGTCCCAAACCTTTATTAGGTCCCACTTCAATGGTTCCTCCCAAGTGGACGCGAATTTCAGAACTATTGTTTCCTCCCAATACCGGACGGTCATTCACCAATGCGACCTTACAGCCTAAACGTGCAGCTGCGGTTGCAGCACATATACCGGCGATACCACCGCCAACCACTACCAGATCATATTCAGATGACTCTATCGGCTCAAATGGTAAATCCAGCATATTCCTCCGAAAGGCCTCTAATTCT
>OATJ01001405.1_pt1 | contig 9804 bp, 6 predicted proteins | sample 1516661 | NCBI WGS metagenome assembly OATJ01 (sample SAMEA2579951, study PRJEB22360) | human gut metagenome
CCGCTACAGCATCGGAGTCTTCTAAATATATAGGGCTTCAATTGTATTCTTTAAGAGACCTTGTAAAAGAAGAAGGTATCCAGAAAGTATTGGAAACCGCCGCTAAGATGGGTTATAAGAATCTGGAGACAGCAAGCTATGATAACGGTAAGATTTACGGTTTAGCTCCCGCTGAATTTAAGAAAATGGTGAATGACCTAGGTATGAAGTGCACGAGCGCTCACCTTGGACAGGCCTTTACGAAAGAAAAAGAAGCCGAGGTTATGAGTTGGTGGGATCAAGCGATCGATGCTCATAATGAGTTAGGCGTTAAATATATGGTTCAACCGTGGATGCCGGTTAACGATAAGACTACATTGGATGACTTGAAGATGTACTGTGATTATTTCAACACGGTTGGTTATAAGACCGCTGCCGCTAGTATCGCATTCGGTTATCATAACCATGACTTCGAGTTCCGTAAGATTGACGATCAGTTGATCTATGATTATCTGTTGGATAACGTAAGCCCGAACCACGTATTCTTCGAGATGGATGTATACTGGGTAATGATGGGTGGCGGTGATCCTGTCGCTTACTTGAAGAACCGTCCGAGCCAGTTCAAGGCTATCCATATCAAGGATGAGAAAGAGATCGGCGCAAGCGGTAAGATGGATTTCAAGCCTATCTTCGATCAAATGTACGCTAATAACGTAAAGGATTGGTATGTTGAAGTGGAACAATATACTAACAATGATCCGGTTGCCAGCGTTCAGCAAAGCTATGATTTCTTGAATAAGGCTGATTATGTGAAATAATCCGTTCGATGATAAAAAAGAAGAGGCTACTTCATTATCGGGTAGCCTCTTTTTTTATGTTCGCTTATTTGGAATACTCGTTCAATCGGGTGGATTTCGCAAGCTCGATGATTTGTTTCCAATCTTTAGCTAAGTTTTCCATATCCGGATATAGTAAATCCGCTCCGGCATCTAATAAAACTTGATCGGGGAGAGGTCCGGTGTTTACGGCTATCGTAAAGATATTGGCTGCCAGCTTCTACTCCCATGGGAGCGTTCTCTACCACAAAAGTTTCATTAGGCTTCGCATGCGCTTTTTGAAGTCCCATTAAATAAGGTTCGGGGTGTGGCTTGCCATATTTCACGTCGAAAGCCGTAACCATTTTCTCTCGGTTGAAATGTCCCGGATAGGTATGGTTTAGCTTATCGATCAAGCTATGTTGGCCGGAACCGGTGACAACCAATCGTTGCAGTCCGGATGCTTCCACTTCTTTTAGAACCTCTGCGGCGCCGGTCATGGGGGCACCGTCATTATAGGTATTGAATAGATCCGCTTTCTCTTTATAGATCGTTTGCTTCTCCTCGGCGGTAGCGTCTCGTTGGAAAGTGCGTTGGTATAGCTCGTTGATCGTGCTTTCCCCAGTACGTCCTTCGAACATATAAAAGTCTTCCGGCCGAGAAGTTAGCTGATGGAGGGTCGCTACCTCATGCCATGCCCGTGCATGAAAACGCATAGAGTCATATAATACACCATCCATATCGAAAAGAACAGCTTTGGGAGAAAGGGATTCCTGCCTGTGTTTACGCAGATATCGGATAATCGCTTCTTGAATCATGTTATTACCTTCTTAAAAACCAATACAAAGGTACGTAATAAATCGGAATTAACAGAAATGGGAGGAAAGCTTCTTGAAATTAAATAAATATGATATATAATGGAATTTCATTTTATGAAACAAAAATGGTTTAAATGGGTGCTCACTTTTGATCCACCTACATGTATACCCTAACCGGATTGATTAATTCTATAATTATCTGGATGAGTTGATAGATGTATTGAAAAATAAGGGATATAAATTTATTTCGTTGAGATAATCAATCAATAAATTATGACGTAGTTCGATGAGAACTCTAGTAAGCGCATTAATAACGAATTTTCAAAGGCTATAACTTGCTATGAATAAGTAATATCATAATACTGTATACTATTTCTTATTAATTATATTTCTACCAAAGTCTCACTAGTCTATCTGAAAGGGGTTCAATTATACCTACATTTAGGTATATGATATTTCTGTATGCATTGATTTTTAATATATGATATTTTGATATTCCCCAAATATTCATATATTTGCAATGATTAAACAACTAAGTTCTCATCGGACTCTTTTCTGGTGAAGAATGGTATATTTATTATCTAGTATGAATAGAGGAGAATTAGTACAATCTCTTGTGGAAGAAACAGGATTGCCGAAAAATGTTGTTAGAACCGTAGTGAATGCGTTACCGACTGTTGTGGCGAAAGGAATGCGGGAAGGAGAATCTATTTCCATGAAAGGATTTGGATCTTTTGTACCTTGGCAACAATCCGAGCGATTGGCACGTAATCCGAAAACAGGGGAGGAAGTAATGATTACTCCACGTGTCTCGGTCAAATTCAAGGCCGGGAGCGATTTACTTAAAGAATTAAATGAGTAATAAAAACTATTCAAACGAAAAAACGGTTTCCTCGTGATGAGAAAACCGTTTTTTTATGGGGTAAATCGTATTATAAACGTGCTTTGATAGCTTCGCTTTCTTTCTCGTATCCCGGCTTATTCAACAGGGCGAACATATTCTTCTTATAAGCCTCGACACCCGGTTGATTGAATGGGTTAACGCCCAACATATAACCACTGATGCCACAAGCTTTCTCGAAGAAATAGAACAACTGACCAATATAGAACGCACTTACTTCCGGCATAGTTACCTTGATATTAGGAACGCCACCATCTACGTGAGCTAACTGAGTACCTAACTCAGCCATCTTGTTTACCTCGTCTACATGCTTGCCTGCCAAGAAGTTCAATCCATCCAAATCAGCCTCGTCTGTAGGAACCAATACGCTATGATCTGTAGCTTCCACGGAGATAACCGTTTCGAAAATCGTACGCTCACCGTCTTGAATCCATTGACCCATGGAATGCAAATCGGTTGTCAAATCTACAGATGCGGGGAAAATACCTTTACCGTCTTTACCTTCGCTCTCTCCATAAAGTTGTTTCCACCATTCTGCGATATAATGCAATTTCGGATGGAAGTTAGCCAAGATCTCAATCTTTTTACCGCTCTTATACAACTCGTTACGAGTAGCGGCATAGATAGCGGCCATATTATCAGCGAAAGGAACGCTCGCGTCTGTAGCTTTTTCCATGGAAACAGCTCCAGCAACCAAGTCGCGGATGCTGATACCTGCCACGGCGATCGGAAGCAAACCTACCGGAGTTAAAACAGAGAAACGTCCACCTACGTTATCAGGGATGACGAAAGTCTTGTAACCTTCTTGATCCGCCAAGGTACGTAAAGCGCCTCTCTTAGCGTCCGTGATAGCTACGATACGATGTTTAGCCTCTTCCTTGCCAACAGCATCTTCCAATTGTTTCTTCAAGATACGGAAAGCCAAAGCCGGCTCTGTAGTCGTACCAGACTTGGAGATATTGATAATACCGAATTGCTTACCTTTCAAAACTTCGCTTAATTCATAAAGATAATCCTCTCCGATATTGTGTCCGGCGTATAACATAACCGGGTTTTTACGGTCGTTTTGCAACCAGTCGAAGCTGTTGTTTAACGCTTCTACTACCGCTTTGGTACCCAAATAGCTACCACCGATACCAATGGCTACGACCACTTCACATTTAGAACGAAGCACGTTCGCCGTATTCTCGATGTCGGCCAACTCTGTGTCCGTGATAGAAGAGGGGAGATGCAACCAACCCAAAAAGTCGTTACCTGCTCCGTTACCGTTATGTAATGTGGCAATACATTCCATTGCCTTGGCCTCTTGAGCGTAAACCTGTTCCTTGGAGACAGTGCCCAGAGCCTTGTCGATGTTTAAACTGATGTTTTTCATATGCTATTTTATTTAAACGTTTCCGTTAATTGACGAATGACCGTTGTTGGCGATTTCTTCTCGTACAATATATCATAAACAGCGTCCAGTATCGGCATGTTCACTTTATATTTCTCATTGATCTCACGCATACACTTGGTTCCATAATATCCCTCGGCGATCATTTCCATCTCCAGCTGCGCTGTCTTCACGGAATATCCTTTACCGATCATGGTTCCGAAAGTACGGTTACGGCTGAACCGGGAATAAGCGGTAACCAGCAAATCGCCAAGGTAGACGGAGTCGGTGATATCCCGCTCCAGCCCGTGTACGGCGTCCACGAAATTACGCATCTCCTCAATAGCGTTCGAGATAAATACGGCTTGGAAGTTATCGCCATATTTCATCCCATGGCAAATACCGGCGGCGATAGCGTACACGTTCTTCAGTACGGCGGCGTATTCGATACCGGTCACATCCTTACAGAAGGAATTCTTTAAGTATTGATTCTTGAAAACGGGGGATATCGTACGGACCTTCTCGATGTCGGAACAAGCCAACGTAATGTACGAGAGCCGCTCCAGAGCGATCTCTTCCGCATGACAGGGACCACCGATAACTGCTATATTTTCTGTCGGAACCTTGTAATACTCCGCGAAGTAATCCGTAATCAACATATTCTCATCCGGTACGATACCCTTGATCGCCGAGATGATAAACTTATCTTTCAAAGAGGTCTTCACCTTCTTCAAATGTTGTTTCAAGAAAGGGGAAGGCGTAGCGAAGATCAAGGTATCCGAGTCCTTGATCGCTTGGTTGATATTGGAATAGAAGTTTATCTTGTTCGTGTCGAATTTCACGGCGGTGAGGTAACACGGGTTGTGTCCCAACTGCTTGAACTCCTCGATACGATCGGGCCTACGCATGTACCAGTTGATACTATCTTGAGTTGAAAGTACGATCTTGGCTAAGGCGGTAGCCCAGCTACCACCTCCCATTATCGCGATTTTTCCGGGCAAATCCATCGTATCACGCTTTTATTCTCCTACATTGGCTATCCAAGCTTCTATTTCTTGGATCGTAGGATTTTGCAGTTCTAACTTATATTTTTTATTAAGCTCACAAAGCTCTTGTCTTAATTTGTTGGCGTTCGCTTCTTTCAGCGTGTCAACCGTCAGGTAGCCGGCTTTCTGCAAAGCGGGAACCCACTCCTCGGAAATACCCAAGGCTACGTATTTGTCGGCGTTATCTTTCTTTGCGGTTTTCTCCGGACGCATTTGCGGGAAAAGCAATACCTCTTGGATCGTTGTCTGTCCGGTCATCAACATAACCAGACGGTCGATACCGATACCGATACCCGACGTAGGAGGCATACCGAATTGAAGGGCGCGTAAGAAATCTTGATCGATGAACATCGCCTCGTCGTCCCCTTTCTCGCTCAAGCGTAATTGCTCCTTGAAACGTTCTTCTTGGTCGATCGGATCGTTCAGCTCGCTATAAGCGTTCGCCAATTCCTTCCCGTTTACCATCAACTCGAAGCGTTCGGTCAATCCCGGTTTGCTACGGTGCATCTTAGTCAGCGGGCTCATCTCAACCGGATAGTCGATGATGAAGGTCGGCTGGATAAACGTACCCTCGCAGAACTCCCCGAAGATCTCGTCGATCAATTTACCTTTACCCATCGTATCGTCGATCTCCATCTTCAATTCCTTGCAGATCGTACGGATCTCGTCCTCGCTCTTACCTTCCAAGTCGTAACCCGTCTTTTCCTTGATCGCCTCCAAGATCGGCAAACGGCGGAAAGGAGCCTTGAAGCTGATTGTCTTACCGTCGATCGTGCTCTCGCTCGTACCGTTCACGGCGATACAGATACGCTCCAACAGCTTCTCAGTGAAGCTCATCATCCAGTTATAGTCTTTGTATTGGACATAAAGTTCCATACAAGTGAACTCCGGGTTGTGCGTACGGTCCATACCCTCGTTACGGAAATTCTTACCGATCTCGTATACACCCTCGAATCCACCGACGATCAATCGTTTCAAATACAACTCGGTAGCGATACGTAAATATAAATCGATATCCAAGGAATTATGATGTGTCGTAAACGGACGTGCGCTAGCTCCTCCGGCGATAGATTGCAGGATCGGAGTCTCTACCTCCGTATATCCGGCCTCATCCAAGGCGGTACGCATGGTCTTGATGATAGCCGCACGTTTCATGAAAATATCTTTTACACCCTCGTTTACTACCAAATCCACGTAACGCTGGCGATAACGAAGCTCCGGGTCATTAAAACCGTCGTAAGCGACACCGTCCTTATATTTAACGACCGGTAGCGGACGAAGTGATTTAGACAGAACTGTCAATTCTTGCGCATGAACGGAAATCTCTCCCATCTGAGTACGGAAAACGAATCCCTTGATCCCGACGAAATCACCGATATCCAGTAATTTCTTGAAAACGACATTGTAGGTGTCCTTATTCTCATCCGGACAAATATCGTCACGGGAGATATAGACCTGTATTCTGCCTTCGGAATCCTGTAATTCCATGAAGGAAGCCTTACCCATGATACGACGGCTCATGATACGGCCGGCGATACTTACCGGGCGTGGCTCAGCGTCGTCTTTGAATGTCTCTTTTATTTCTTTGGAAAATGCGTTCGTTACATACTCAGCTGCGGGATAAGGCTCTATCCCCATCTGACGCAACTGCTCCATGCTATTACGTCTTATTATTTCCTGTTCACTCAGTTCTAATAGATTCATTATGCTATTATTTTGTATAATACGGCGCAAAAGTACAAAATATTTCTGATTTATGCTGACTTATGTGGTAAAAGGTTGAGGTCACCGATCTTGTTTGTTCATGGATAAAGTATCTTAGGTTCATCGGTAAAGTATCTTAGGATCCTTGGTGAAGTATCTTAGGTTTGTAGGCCAATGAACTTAAGACCCAATAATTTTATCTTTCATCACTAAATACAATTCTCTATTTTGAATCCAAGGTTGAACTTTTCTCGAAGTTCCTCTTTGGAATAGTTTACTACTTCATTCATATCATGCATCGCTTTTTCGCTATGTATCCTTGAACGGAACATCCCATTTTGATCCCGGGGATGAGACAAATGGAATAAACAGCCCTCACTCCGATAAATCCGGTAGCCAAAACTCAACCAACGGTAATGTCTTTCTCCGTCCTCCAAGCCCCAGCCATAGAAATCCTCATTCTCCATACCCGCTTGCAGGTATTTTTCCGTTTGGGCGAAGACCGCTCCCCCGACTGCGCCTATCACTCCCTCTACTGTGTACAAAGAGTTCATCTTTGCTTGATTTTTTTTAGGAAATCTAAGTCACGATGGAGCCAATAATGTTCCCTCAATATATCTGACGTATCTAAAAAATTACCATCATATGGATAAGCGACATCAGAAGTCCTAGTTCTAAGCTGTTTCACCGCATCCAATATTTGAAGGTGGTCCAGTATCACATCTGCGTCCCAAATACAAACAAGTGGAGTATCAACCTGCTTTGCGAGGATATTCAAGTATTTGGTCTTGTAGAATACAGGATCTTTATCCACGAGGAAAGTGTACTTCACCGTATCATCTTTTATTAACGAGGGGATAATCTCATTTTGGTATGATGAGGCCTCCAGAATTAAGATGCGTGTCCGGAAATAACGTACTATTGAGTCCACGGACATCAACAGGTTCTCCAAACGGATCATGGAATCGATCCGTACGGGAATAATAAATGTTGTATCTGTCAAGTCTATTCGCATAAATATCTTTGCTTAATGTTTAACAATGTCAACACCGTACCGGGGAAACCATTCAGCAATCCTCGGTGTATATTATAGTAGTATTCGTTCTCCATTAGGGCATCCCAAGCGTCAGACGAGATGATCCGATCGTAAATTAAGTGCGGATTGAAAGGAATAGTGTATTTAGGAAAGTCCTTGTTTAATCCCTCCAACAAGAAATATAGAGAAGCGTATCCATTGCTGATATAGATATCCCTGCCTTTGATCTCTCTATTATATATTATGTCTAGGTTGATTGATTTTCTTAGTTCGTCCACATATCTTTGCCAATCCGGCGAACAATCCCGTAAAGGTAGCATGCCCCATAACAGATATAGTCGGTTTAAATGCAGATGAGGCAAATGGGAGAACATATACAGAGATAGTTGTTCCAGAACCTTTTGTATCCGATCCTTGTAAAAATCATATTGTATAAGACAGGACAGGGTTTTCATCAATATCGGTACGTGATATTGGTAAATGGAAAACGTATAGGATTCCTCGAAAAAGGAGGCGTCTATCAAATCGGCCAATTGATTAACTAACTTGATTGCTAAGCCCTCGAAAGGGAAACGCTCATTATCGTTTGTCTGGATTTCCAGCCTTTTATAAATGTAATATAAGAAATGGATGAGTTGAGACAGGGAATACCTAGATTCCATATTTCCGAAAACCAGCTTCTTGAATAGCAAATCATCGATACCACTTAGCAAATCATTAATATCACCGTCTACAAATTGCTTTTTTACAATATAATCCAATCCTAACGCAACTCCGCATAAACCTTCCTCCACGGTAAGTTCTGCGTTTTTAGAGAGAGCGTTTTCCAAGAGATCGTCCAGCAATCTCTCAGCCTTCTCTTTATAAATAGCTTCTTGCGTATAATCATACAAATGGTATAAATAGATGAGTAATCCCATTTTGCCATGAGCCAATCCGAAAGGGTAGCTTGTATGTAATGAGCCTATCAAATGCTTATTTAGCGAATCTATTTGTGATGCTAATTTATTCATAGTACTTAATTTATTAAATACGACATATCCTTTAACTCATATTCTTCCGGCAATAAATAACCATTTATCAGAATTGTAGGAGTGGAACTTATCGTATTGCGTTTAACCCATTCGTTTTGTGCTTGTATGTTGGCTAACATTTCTTTGTCATTTAGATTTAACTTGTATCTCTTATAGCAACCTTCTCTTTTATGACGCTCTTTTGTATACCAGTCGGACAGGAATCGTAAATAATCTGATTCCTTATTTAGTAGATACATGGAGGTTAGTAGCATAGCGCTAGGTTCTAATTCCTTGCTAAAAGAGGTCAAGACGATTTGTATGCAAATCTCCTCTTTATATTCTTTGAGTAACTCTTCTATTTGGGGATGTAACCTTGCGCAAGGGGCACAATGTGGATTCGAGATAATGGTAATCCATTCCTTGGCATCCGTATTTCCCAATAATATTCCTATATTTTTATCAATGTCATATTGAGGCTGTTCGTTTAATAATGTCCTAAATACAGAGGCATTCAGTTTTATGCAGCTAAGTTTATTGTTGCTTTGTTGGGTTTGCTTTTCTTTTACATATAATGCGACAATAAAATGGATCAGTAGAATGACGAGTCCATACATGCATCCAATGGAAATAGAATCAAATAAATTCCATTGATTGAAATCTATGCCTATCGCAAATAGAGAGATAAGAAAGGTGATCCATACGGTAGCTTGTACAGATAAACATAAAGCGCACCATTGTTTTACCCTAAATTTTTGGTACCATACGCTCCACGCTGTATAAGGTAATGCGATTATATTCAGAGTCTCTGCATATATAACATATTGGGGCAACAAGGCGATAAACAATATTGCGGAAAGAAAATATCCTAAGCCGAAGACACTCCAACTGATCCCCAAGAAATGAGATGCTTGGGAATCCAATGTCCCGTTGCAATCACTGGATTTCAAAAACAGGGAACAAATTTTGTTGACATATTTATCCGAGCCTAAGATCTCTCGAGAAAGCAGGATACCGCAGAAAGATGCTCCGATCACATTAACACCCCATAACCCCCAGATTCCTATCTCCATTCCTCTGTTGGTGATAAGGGCACACCCTATTAATGATAGAAGTAATG
>OATJ01001416.1_pt1 | contig 9759 bp, 9 predicted proteins | sample 1516661 | NCBI WGS metagenome assembly OATJ01 (sample SAMEA2579951, study PRJEB22360) | human gut metagenome
TAGGGATGCTGTCTGTCATCAGGCTCTGAAGAAAATGAATCTTGTTATACTTTTCTTTGTATGCGGAGGAAAGGAGCTTTAACTGCTCCAGCGCTTTTGTCACTTCTTCTTCTGTTTCTGCGTGAATCTCCATAGAAATTCCGGTAATATGTCTGAGGTCTGTCAATGCTTTCTCTAATTCGGCTGTATGATTCATAGTGTTTCTCCCGGTAGACAGAGAAGGAGCTGCACAATCGTACAGCCCCCTGTCATTTTTAGTTATAACTATTTTAAAACATTAGTTTGTAATCGTCAACTCTGTTTCTTTGTCGAAGATGTGGATCTTTTCCATATCCAGAGCAAATACTGCGTGATCTCCGTTTCTTAATGTTGTACGAGGATTTACGCGGGCTGTCATCTGTGTACCTTCTAAGTCAAAGTACAGATATACTTCTGCTCCAAGCAGCTCATAAACTTTGATTGTAGATTCGATCACGCTGTCAGGTGAATTGCTGATGAATGCCTGTGAATCATGTACATCTTCCGGACGAATACCAAGAACAACAGTTCTTCCGTTGTATCCACCGTCGATCAGTGCCTGTTTTTTAGATGCAGGAACTTTCAGTGTATGTTTTCCGACAGTCAATGTTACATCATTTCCTTTAATATCAACAACAGCATCCATGAAGTTCATCTGAGGAGATCCGATGAATCCTGCTACGAACAGGTTGCAAGGTGTGTTGTACAGGTTCTGAGGTGTATCTACCTGCTGAACAACTCCGTCTTTCATAACAACGATTCTTGTACCAAGAGTCATAGCCTCTGTCTGGTCATGTGTTACGTAGATGATTGTAGCGCCCAGATTTTCATGCAGTTTGGAAATCTCGATACGCATCTGAACTCTCAGTTTTGCATCTAGGTTGGAAAGAGGTTCGTCCATAAGGAATACTTTTGGATTACGAACGATCGCACGTCCCATAGCAACACGCTGTCTCTGTCCACCGGAAAGAGCTTTTGGTTTACGGTCAAGCAGTTTTTCCAGGTCAAGGATTCTTGCTGCTTCTTTTACTTTTCTATCAATCTCATCTTTCGGAACTTTACGAAGCTTCAGTCCGAATGCCATGTTATCGTATACTGTCATATGTGGATACAGAGCGTAGTTCTGGAATACCATCGCGATATCTCTGTCTTTTGGTTCCACATCGTTCATAACTTTTCCGTCAATCTCCAGTGTACCGCCGGAAATATCTTCCAGACCTGCGATCATACGAAGTGTTGTAGATTTACCACATCCGGAAGGTCCTACAAAGATGATGAACTCTTTGTCTTCAATGTCCAGATTGAAATCTTTTACTGCGTGAAATCCGTTCGGATAAATTTTCTGAATTCCTTTTAATGATAAACTTGCCATTTTAAATAGCCTCCTTAAAATCAGTGTTTCGTTGTTTTCTGTAATTAAGTATACCTTTGGAGGCCAAAACAGACAATGTTACGAGTAACTAAAAAAAACAGATAATGGTGTACAAAGTGACTATAGAAGCTTTTTGATCGCAGGAATGGAAAGTCCGTCCTGCCGAAGAGAACGAATCTGTTCGATTCTTGCGACCGCCGCCTCTCTGGGGAAGCGGCGTGTCAGATTTTCTTCTGCCTGTTCAAATGGCAGCATTCCTTCTTCTGTATAAAATTTTAAAGTACTGTAGCGGCAGGCCGGTGATGCGCACCAGCTCGCCGATCGAAACATATTCCGAGACCAGAATTTTCTCCATAGAACGTTGTCTGGACATAAGAACACTCCTTTTACATAATATATCTTCTAAGCTGAACACCGAAAACAGGAACCCGGTAATATTTGTGCTGTGTCGGGATACATTCATAATAAAGATTGTCAATCTGAAGAAGAGGTACCGTGCCTGCGCGGATCACATGGACTTCATTTCCGTTTTCTTCCAATCTGGCAATGACGCTTTCCAGACGCTTTTCGGCATTACAATATAATTCTTCAGACTCAATGAAAACGGCACTGGAACGTTCCATAAACGGAACCTGAAATAGAACCCCGGTACCGAGCTGGGTGGAAAAAATCGCTTTCTTTTTCGAAAAGAGCCCAAGTGCCGCACTGTCAAGCGCATTGTGGATGGAAACGGAAAGCAGTGTTTTTGCCAGAAGGGAGTTCAGGTATAACTCGTTAATTCTGGAAGTGAGGTATTTTTGTTCTTCCTTTGAAAATAGGTCATAAAAGCAGCTGCTCTCACGCAGCAGCCAGAGCATACATACGGTTTCATCGAATACGTTGCCTTCTTCCATCAGTTCTGCACGAAGACTCTCTGTCTGCCGTGAATATTCATCGGAATCCGTGCGGTATTCCAGAATCTTGTTTCCGGCAGAAGAAAACTCCAGATCACAGCTGACCAGGGAGGATGCTTCTGTCATCAGTCCCAGATTATTTAAACGGGTATATACTGTGTGTTCCAGCTCTTTTGCAGCAGAAGAAGATAAATGAGCTGCTTCCTTCAAAGAAACAGATAAAGCATCCAATCTGGAGCGGTATTCGTCAGAGTCTTCGGTGAGCTCTTCTGTTTCCTGTAGAAATCGATCCAGTACACCGGCTGCAGAGATACAGCGAATTGCTACTTTTTTTGCAGTAGAATTACGTGTGCTGTTTAAAGCGTTTAATGAAATGAGTGAAAAACGGTCCTGTAATGATAAGTTCGTCATAGGAAAACCCTCCTCGTGGATAAGAAAATTTATATTTACTTATTACTTACTACTTACGATTTAAAAATACTGCGATAACAGGAAAAAATCAAGAGATTTTCAGCAAGTTTTCAGAAAATTCCAGAAAAACACAATGCGTTGACGAAATCGTGCAAATCCGCTACAATAACTTCATATACGGCTTCTTCAAAGCCGCAGTCTGATAGAAAAGAGGAGAAAACATATGGCAAATCCAGTTGTTACATTTGAAATGGAAAACGGCGATATCATGAAAGCGGAGTTATATCCGGAGATCGCACCGAACACAGTGAAAAATTTTGTATCGCTTGTAAAGAAAGGATTTTATGACGGACTGACATTCCACCGTGTGATCAGCGGATTTATGATCCAGGGAGGATGCCCGGACGGAACAGGTATGGGTGGCCCGGGATATACAATCAAAGGAGAGTTCCTTCAGAATGGCGTGACGAACAATCTGGCACATGATGAAGGTGTTCTGTCTATGGCACGTGCAATGCATCCGGATTCTGCGGGAAGCCAGTTCTTTATCATGCATAAGAAATCCCCGCATCTGGATGGAGCATACGCTGCATTCGGAAAGATTACAGAGGGAATGGATGTTGTGAATAAAATTGCAGACACAGCCACAGACTACAGTGACAAGCCACTGGAGCCTCAGGTAATGAAAAAAGTGACAGTCGAGACTTTCGGAGAAGAGTACGGCGAGCCGGAGATGGCGTAGTTGATAAATAGTAAAAAGCGATATTCAAAAGGGCAGTTTTTGTACTTTGAAATGCACTTTGGATGTATATACGAGTTGTCATATTGATGAAAATCAATGTGACAACTCTACTTTTTTCTTCTATAAAAATGTGTTATACTAAGAAACTGGTAAAAATGAAAGGATATCACATTGTATATGGAAAAGAAATTACAAAATCCAGGTGTTGTGTTTGCTCTGGCTCTGCTTTGCTGTGCATTGTGGGGAAGTGCCTTTCCATGTGTGAAGATAGGATATGAATGGCTGGCGATCGAAGGCGCGGGCAGCCAGATCCTGTTTGCGGGATACCGGTTCTTCCTGGCGGGAATCTTTACATTTCTGATCGGAAGTTTTCTTGAGAAGCGCTGGCTTATGATCCGAAGAAGTTCTGTACTGCCGGTTTTCGGACAGGGAATGTTGCAGACATTTATACAGTACATCTGTTTTTATATCGGTCTTGCACATACAACCGGGGCAAAAGGTTCGGTGATCAATGCTTCGAACGCATTTTTTGCGTTGATATTTGCACATTTTATGATAAAATCAGAGAAAATGACGTGGAAGAAGAGCATCGGTTGCCTGATCGGGTTTGCCGGTGTGATCGTGATCAACCTGACACCGGGTGGAATGGCCGGTGGATTTCAGTGGATGGGAGAAGGGCTGATCCTGGTCTGTTCCATGGCATATGGAGCAAGTTCTGTGACATTGAAGCTGCTCTCGGGGAAAGAAACGCCCACTGCGATTACAGCTTTTCAGCTTTTATTCGGTGGAGGAATGCTGATTTTGGCAGGTGTTTTGCTTGGCGGCCACGTGCGTGGATTTACGATGCGGTCCGTGTTGCTTTTATTGTATATGGCACTGCTGTCCACGGTTGCGTTCAGCATATGGGCGTTGCTTTTGAAGTATAACCCGGTTGGGAAAGTAGCGGTGTTTGGGTTTACGATCCCTGTTTTCGGTGTAGCACTCTCAGCAGTATTTCTTGGAGAGGACATCTGGAAAATACAGAATCTGGCGGCGCTGATTCTGGTCAGTGCAGGGATTATCTTTGTAAACAGAGAAAAGGAGTCTAAAAATGATACAGACCAAAGAGCTGATCTATGAATATGAAAAAAGAGATGAAGAGGGAAATATCATCGGTATGAAGCGTGCGATTGACGGCGTGGATATTGATATCCCGGAGGGGTCTTTTGTGGCAATCCTGGGACACAACGGTTCCGGAAAATCGACGCTGGCAAAGCATATGAATGCGATCCTGGTGCCGTCCGGCGGAACCATGTGGGTAAACGGAAGAGATACGAAAGATCCGGAGAATCTGTGGGATGTCAGACAATCCGCAGGAATGGTATTTCAGAATCCGGACAACCAGATCATCGGAACGGTGGTAGAAGAAGACGTCGGATTCGGACCGGAGAATCTGGGCGTGCCGGCGGACGAAATCTGGAAGCGGGTGGAAGAAAGCCTGAAAGATGTCGGAATGCTGGAGTATCGCAAGTCTTCCCCAAACAAGCTTTCCGGAGGGCAGAAACAGCGAGTTGCCATTGCGGGAGTGATCGCTATGGAACCAAAGTGTATTGTTTTAGATGAGCCGACTGCTATGTTGGATCCGAATGGAAGAAAAGAAGTGATCAAAACTGTCCGCCGTCTGCAGAAGACGAAAAAAGTAACGGTGATCCTGATCACCCACTATATGGAAGAAGTGATCGAGGCCGATCAGGTATTTGTTATGGATAAGGGTCATGTTGTGATGCACGGAACTCCAAAAGAGGTATTCTCTCAGGAGGAAAAATTGAAAAAGTATCGTCTGGATGTACCACAGGTAACGATGCTGGCAGATGAACTGAGAAAAAGAGGTTTGGATATCCCGAAAGGAATCCTGAAGAAAGAGGAACTGGTGGAGGTATTATGTCGATTGAATTAAAACACATTCAGTATGTTTACGGTCAGGGAACTGCATATGAAAAACAGGCGTTAAAAGATGTCAGCCTCGAGATTCCGCAGGGACAGTTTGTCGGGATCATCGGTCATACAGGTTCCGGAAAATCAACACTGATCCAGCATTTTAATGGTCTGATCAAAGCTGCATCCGGAGAGTTGTATTATGAAGGAAAGAACATCTATGAAGACGGATACGATATGAAGTATTTAAGAAGCCAGGTAGGACTTGTGTTTCAGTATCCGGAGCATCAGCTGTTTGAAGTGGATGTTCTGACAGATGTATGCTTTGGTCCGAAAAATCAGGGGCTTTCAAAAGAAGAGTGCGAGAAACGGGCGAAAGAAGCTCTGGAACTGGTTGGTTTTCCGGAAGAATTATATTTACAGTCTCCGTTTGAGCTTTCCGGAGGACAGAAGAGAAGGGCGGCGATCGCGGGAGTTCTTGCCATGCGCCCGAAAGTACTGGTACTGGATGAACCGACTGCCGGACTGGATCCGAGAGGACGGGATGAGATTCTGGATCAGATTGCAGAGCTTCACAAGAAAACGGGAATCACTGTTATTTTGGTATCTCACAGTATGGAAGATATCGCGAAATATGTGGATCGAATTATTGTGATGAACCGCGGGGAAAAGTTTTTAGATGGAACGCCCCGGGAAGTGTTTGCACATTATCAGGAACTGGAAGAGGTTGGCCTTGCTGCGCCGCAGGTAACTTACATTATGCACGATCTGCGGCAGAATGGACTGCAGGTCGGCAATGATGTGACGACAGTAGAAGAGGCGGCAGATGAGATCATGCGCTATTTTAGAGGGAAGCATCCGGAGGAAACAAAATTATGATTCGAGATATTACAATTGGACAATACTATCCGGCAAACAGCGTAATACACCGTCTGGATCCCAGGGTGAAGATCGTGGCGACACTGTTATTTCTGATCTCGTTGTTTGTACAGAAAAGCGTACTCGGCTATCTGGTTGCAACCTTGTTCCTGGCAGGGGTGATCCATTTAAGTAAAGTGCCTTTGAAGTTTATTATGAAGGGCTTAAAACCGATTATGATCCTGCTCTTGATCACAGTAGCATTTAATCTGTTTTTGAATAACGGAGGAGAGGTGCTGGTTCATTTCTGGATTTTTCAAATTACAGAAGATGGACTGGAAATCTCGGTATATATGGCGATCCGTCTCATTTATCTGATCGCGGGATCGTCGATCATGACATTTACAACCACTCCGAATGCACTGACAGATGGGATAGAGAAGCTGCTCCGACCGCTGAACAAAGTGAAAGTTCCGGTACATGAGGTGGCAATGATGATGTCGATCGCGCTGCGCTTCATTCCGATCCTTCTGGAGGAGACAGACAAGATCATGAAAGCACAGATTGCACGTGGGGCAGATCTGGAGAGTGGAAATATCATTCAGAGAGCAAAGGCCATGATTCCGATTCTGGTTCCGTTGTTCGTATCGGCATTTCGCCGTGCCAATGATCTTGCCATGGCAATGGAGGCGCGCTGTTACCGTGGCGGAGAAGGGCGTACCAAGATGAAACCGCTCGTGTATCACAGCCGTGACAGAGTTGCGTATCTTGTGACAGCAGTGTATCTGGCTGTGATCATTGTGCTGGGAAGATTTGTGCCGTTTCATATCTGGATATTCTAGGATGAAGGAATTGAGAAAATTATGAAAAGATTGAAACTGACCGTTGCTTATGACGGAACGAATTATTGTGGATGGCAGATCCAGCCGAATGGAATTACGGTGGAAGAAGTTCTGAACCGTGCGCTCAGAAAACTGACAGGGGAAGAGATTACGGTCATCGGGGCAAGCAGAACAGATTCCGGGGTACATGCCCTTGGGAATGTGGCAGTGTTTGATTCTGAAACTTCCATTCCGCCGGAGCGGATTTCATATGCCCTGAACCAGAGGCTTCCGGATGATATTGTTGTGATCAGATCGGAAGAAGTGCCGGGAGACTGGCATCCGCGATACTGCAATTCAAAAAAAACGTATGAATATCATATTCTGAATGCGAAAATACCGGATCCCACAAGAAGGCTGACCCGGCATTTTGTGTCATTTGATCTGGATATTGAGAAGATGAAAAAGGCTGCACAGTATCTGGTAGGGACTCACGATTTTGTGAGTTTTTGTAATGTGCGTACGGATGTGGAGGATACCGTGCGTACGATTTACAGTCTGGATATTTTGCCGGTGGGAGATGAGATTACCATCCGGATACAGGGAAATGGATTCTTGTATAATATGGTGCGTATCATTGTGGGGACACTGGTGCGCGTGGGGCGGGGATTTTATACCCCGGAGCAGGTACAGGAGATTCTGGAAGCGAAGAACCGCAAAGCCGCAGGGGTGACAGCTCCGCCGCAGGGGCTGTTTCTTGTAGGAATCGAGTATGAAGAATAATATCTAAAAAGGAAAGCAATTTTTAGATTGTACAAAAGCAGGAAACAAGTATATAATAAATATGATTTATCCGTTTCGGATGAATGATGATCGGCCGCATTTTGGAGTTCGCGGGCTGGTATGGATAGAGGAGGAAATGGAACATGAGGATTATTGCAACAAAAGACTACAATGATATGAGCAAAAAAGCAGCGAATATTTTGTCTGCACAGGTGATCATGAAACCGGATTGTGTACTGGGACTGGCAACAGGTTCCACACCGATCGGTACATATGAGAAGCTGGTAGAATGGTATGAAAAAGGGGATCTGGACTTTTCTCAGGTGACTTCTGTCAATCTGGATGAATACAAAGGACTGGACCGTAAAAATGACCAGAGCTATTACTATTTCATGCATGAGCATCTGTTTAATCATGTAAACATCAAGGAAGAGAATACAAATGTGCCGGATGGTACACAGCCGGATGGAGAAAAGGAGTGTGCGCGCTATGAAGAACTGATCCGTTCTCTCGGCGGTGTGGATCTTCAGCTTCTCGGACTGGGACACAATGGTCATATCGGATTTAATGAACCTGCAGATGCATTTGATAAGACGACACACTGTGTAGATCTGACAGAGAGCACGATCGAAGCAAACAAGCGTTTCTTCGCATCCGCAGATGATGTTCCGAGACAGGCATATACGATGGGAATCGGAACGATCATGCAGGCAAAGAAGATTCTGATCATTGTCAGTGGAGAAGATAAGGCAGATATTGTAAGAGATGCATTTTTCGGACCGGTTACACCACAGGTTCCGGCATCGATCCTGCAGATGCACAGCGATGTGACACTGGTGGCAGATGAGGCGGCACTGTCTAAAATCCCAAGATAAAAAAGCGTTGGTACATTTATACGAAAATATAAAAAAAATATAAACAATATTACCAAAATCTAAATTCGGGGCTGCCGGAAGGTTGACTTGAGGTGTCACCTCTGGTATAGTTTATATAACGAATTGAATCAAATTGGATTGTTACTGTCAGGCAGGCAAAACCAGTTTTACGAGAGAGTAATACCATAGGTTTATTCTCTTGTAAAGGCTGGTTTTTATTATTTTACGGGGAACTCCAGACACAACTGACAGAACAGGAAAAAGATTCGTATAAAAGAGGATTCGGTATAGAATGTTAATTGAAAAAATTATAAATAATAATATCGTGTCGGCTGTAGACAGCAAAGGAAGAGAAGTTGTTGTCATGGGACGCGGGCTTGGGTTTGGTATGAAGCCCGGCAGGCAGATTCAGGAGAACAAGATTGAGAAAGTGTTCCGGATCAAAAGTCAGACACTTGCAGAACAGTTTAAAGATCTTCTTGCAGACATGCCGCTTGAGCATGTAAAGGTATCCAGTGATATCATCACCTATGCGAAAGAAAATCTGAAGTTAAAGCTCAATCAGAGTATATATGTGACACTGACAGATCATATTAATTTCGCGATCACAAGATATCAGCAGGGGATTAAGCCGCAAAATGCATTGTTATGGGAGATTAAGAGGTTTTACTCGAGGGAATATGAATTGGGAATGTATGCGGTCAAGACGATTGAAGAAAAGCTGAGGATCCGGCTTCCGGAGGATGAGGCGGGATTTATTGCACTTCATTTCCTGAACGCAGAATATGGAACAGATATTCGAGATGCAGTGAAGTTTCCGAATCTGGTAAAAAAGATACTGGAAATTGTAGAAGAGAAGCTTCAGATTGAATTGGATGAAACATCTCTCCATTATGAGAGATTTGTAACACATATCAAGTTTTTGCTTCAGCGGGTCTACCGAAAAGAGCTTCTTCCGGATGAGGAGTCTGAACTGGCGGAGCTGATGCAGAAAAAATATCAGAAAGAATATGACTGCAGCAAGATGGTTGCTGCATATATTGAAGAAGAGACAAAGTGCAGCCTGTCAGGA
>OATJ01001417.1_pt1 | contig 9756 bp, 9 predicted proteins | sample 1516661 | NCBI WGS metagenome assembly OATJ01 (sample SAMEA2579951, study PRJEB22360) | human gut metagenome
AATTTTACCAGAAAAGGGGCATGTTCACAATTTATTTACTCATGCGTTTTTCGTGCCGGATACCCCTGCTCCACTTTTCCTTGACACATTCCACTCTGAGTATTTATACTCATTTCATAGCGATCCAGTGCCTTCCGACCTATGATCTTCCGGGGTCAGCCCGGCAGATTCTGTGGATGGATGCATCTGACCTGCATTTTTGCGCAAGTGCGCATCATTGGCACATTAGTGCCTGTTTGTATAATAGGGAATTCCTCGGATTTCCTGTTACAAAATACTAATTATGGAGGACATGACGATGAAGAAGATTGAGATCGACACATTCCTGAAGTTCCGTTTTTTGAGCAACCCACATTTCTCACCCAATGGAACGAAGATCGCCTTCACGGTATCCGTACCGGACCGGGAGACCAATGGCTATCTGTCTGACCTGTACCTGTATGATCTCGGGAAGAAGACTGTCTCCCGTGTCACCTGCAGCGGTGACGCGAAGACCTGGAGCTGGACCGCGGAGAATACCCTGATCTTTACCGCAGCCCGGACTGCCGCCTTAAAAAAAGAAAAGGAGAACGGAACTTCTTTCCTCTATGAGATCTCTCCGTCCGGCGGAGAGGCCCAGTGCATCACGTCCATTCCGGCTACTGTCACAGGGATCCGCCTTCTCCCGGATGGACGTTACCTTCTGACGATCCGTCATGATAATTACAGAGATACAAGAAAGAAATCTTACGAGGTCTTCGACGAGCTTCCGTTCTGGGGCAATGGTCAGGGATACACGAACGCGAAGAGGAACCGTTACGCCATCTATGATATGGGATCCGGTAAACTCACTTACGTGGCGGACGAATGGACTGACTGCTCCCAGTATTCTGTCCTTGGAAACCTCCTGCTCTACAAGGCATATCCGTGGAAACAGAGTGTCATGGGAATCCGTCCGGGCGTTTATCTTTATAACCTCTCCACCGGAGAGACAAAAACCTTGATCGCGCCGGATTCCATGCGCACCGGAGTTGTCTCCCTCTTAGACGAAAAGACTGCGCTCATTGCGGCAACGGATGACTCCTATAAAGATACGACGAAATACTGTGATTTCTACCATATGGATCTCGCGGACGGATCCATGAAGCTGATCCATCCTTATGAGTCCTCCATCGGCGGCTCCTCCGTGGGCTCCGATTCCAGATTCGGCGCAGGACAGACATTTAAGGCTGTGGACGGAGAATTTTATTATATCTCCACCGTGGAAGATTTTTCCCATCTCTATAAGATCTCCCTGGGCGGCACCGTCTCCGGGCCGCTGACGGCAGGAAGCTCCTGCGACAGCTTCGATCTCGCGGGCGGACACATCGCCTCCATGGAATTCCACGGCCTCCACATTGCGGAACTCTTTGTAGACGGCGAGCAGGTGACCCACATGAACGACTGGCTCACCGACGAATACGATGTCCAGACTCCGGAAGCTTTCACATTCACCGCCAGCGATGGGTACGAGATCCACGGATGGGTATTAAAACCGGCAGGTTTCGAGGAAGGTAAGTCCTATCCCGGAATCTTAAATATCCACGGCGGTCCGAGAACCGTTTATTCAGATGTCTACTATCATGAGATGCAGATGTGGGCAAGCCGCGGATATTTCGTGTTCTTCTGCAATCCGAGAGGATCTGACGGACGGGGCACGGATTTTGGAAATATCAACGGGATCTACGGAACTGTGGACTATCAGAACCTGATGGATTTCACGGATGAAGTCCTGAATCGATACCCGATGATCGATCCGGAACATCTCGGTGTCGCAGGCGGTTCCTACGGCGGATTCATGACAAACTGGATCATCGGACATACAGACCGGTTCCATGCCGCCGCTTCCCAGCGTTCCATCTCCAACTGGGTATCCTTTGAGCACAACTCCGATATCGGACACACCTTCATCTTAAACAACCAGGGAGCCAACACGAGGACCGATGTGGAGCTCCTCTGGAAACAGTCTCCGCTCCAGTTTGCGCCGAACTGCAAGACACCGACACTCTTTATCCACTCCGATGAGGACTACCGATGCTATATGGCGGAAGGACTCGCCATGTTCAGCGCCATCAAGCGGAACGGCTGCCCGGCAAAGCTCTGCCTGTTCCACGGGGAAAACCATGAGCTGTCCAGAGGCGGAAAGCCGGAGAACAGGATCGACCGGATGACGGAGATCATTAACTGGATGGATGAATATTTAAAATAAAGGAAACGATCTTACCGTTCTTTTTTATATGTGCCACAAGATTTCAAATGGCTGCAGGGTCGTATTCCCTGCAGCCGCAGTTCTTATCATTATCGATTTACATAATTCAGCACCAATGCAAGAATCAGCATATGGACCGGATAAAACGCATAACAGCTATACTGGAAGACTTTCGTATGGCAGCCCTGCCGTCCGCGATACAGCCAGATTGGAAGCAGTGAAAGCAATGCAAGTCCCTGCTGGCAGAGATCAAAGTCCATCCCAAAAAGCCGGATGGGGTACATCAGACCTCCCAGCAGCTCTACGTTGACCCAATAGAGCGCCAGAAACTGTCCGGAAAAACACCACCATTTTCTTCCCCGAAAAAAATAAAAAATAAACAGTGTCAATACACCGGCACCATAGTAATCTGCCATTCCTACCGTCCCAAGTGCACTTCCAACCAGCACGACCAGAACCGCCGTCGGAAGAAAGATCGTAAGCTTCTGTTTTTTTCGAGTTTTTTCCATCAAATGGATTCCGGAGAGTCCTATCAACAGCGTCCAGATCACATTCTGATGAAACGGATAGAACCAGGTTCCGCCATACATCAGATCAAAGGGGATCTCCGACAGCACCGCAAACAGCAGCAGCCGGAGAATGTACTTTTTAAAGCTGTGCGTGTGAAAATATCCTTCCACTGCCATAAATGCAAAGATTGGAAACGCGAGCCTTCCTACGCAGGTCAGCCAGTCCTGAGCCGGAAGGAGCGTAGCCCAGAGATGATCCATCAGCATAAATGTCATGGCGATGATATGAAGCATTGCCGCACTGATGTCAAAGGTTCCTGACTGAGATGAATGTACTTGATTTTTTACCATATTGTCACTCCTGTTGTTTTCTCTCAGTCCAATTATACTTCCTTTTACCGTCTCTGGTCAAATCCTTATCAGTGACAACGTTTCTTCTACCTGCCGGGCTCACGAGTCAAGACCATCGGCTTAGCCCAACATCATAAACTTAAGATTAGATATTACACATTTATATTATCCTGCTAAAAACTCATTTCAAAAGAGCAGATTAAAACGAAGAGAAATCTTCACAGAGCTCCTTCTGTATACTTTAACAACTTAAAAATGCCCATAATCTCCCTTTAAACGGAGAATGGGCATTTTAAAAGCTACTCTTTTGATTGTTTTTATATTTATTTGAGATGTTTTTTCTACGCTCTTTTCCAGGTAGTTCCCTTATGGGAAGTACATAGCGCTCCATTTCTTCCTGTAGTTCTCCAAGTTTTTTGATCCGCTTCTTTTCCTCCGGCTCCAAAAGGATTTTTAGCATAGTCTCTTTGAAAAGACCGATGGCTACATTTTCATTGGTATGCATGGGATATTTATTCCTGTTTTCTCGTCCTGCTGCTGCGGCCTCTTCGTCCGCACTGTTTCGAATGTCCTGAACCATGTTATATACTAAAACCTGCGCCCAAAAATCCTGGTGCACATATACTGTGGCTTTCCCTGTTACACTTTCAAATTTCATTTTGTTTTTTAGAGTATTGTATTTTTTCTCAATTTCCCATCTTTGGTAATATAAATCCGCTAATTCTTCTGCGGTAATTGTATCCGGAAGATCTGTCATCAGCGCAAGTTCATTCCCGGAGGGAAGAGTCAATTTTGATATTCTTACCAGCGTGCTCCCTTTCTTTTGCATCTGTTCATATCGTTCCGGATGTTTTTTTCGTATTTTTTGTAGGCGTGCAGATGAATGTTTTAAAATGACTTTTTCATCTGCCGACTGCATCCGTTTACGTTCTGCCATATAATCGTTGGATGAAAGACGGATCAGATAATGAATCCCTTCCGTTTCCAGAAAGTCAATAAACTCTAAGGAAGGATAACCGCGGTCAAAAACTGCAACAACCGGCTTCCTGATTCCCATTTTTTTTAATTGTTTTAAGTTTCTTTTTGCCAGTTCGTTTTCACTGATGCAAATATGTTCAATTTCAATATCCAGGTAAAAATGATTCAAAACATCATACATTCCGCTTACCAGTGCCCGTACCTGCCCTTTCCCGGAATGCTGGTTGCCGCTGTTTCCAAATGCTTCCCTGTTATCCTTTGAGTTTGGAACTTCCGCCTTGCTCCCATCAATCGCGATTAACAAATATCCTTTCCACAGTCTGGGTTCGTCAGAACGATAAAAATCCATAAGATATTTACGATTCAGATAGGGAAAAATTTCCGGATTTAGACGTTTTCTCTGTTGTAGATATCCCTGGACAGATAACTGCATAGACAAGTCTCCTTTTTCTTTGAAATAGTTTCTAAGTTCAAATGTCGTGGTAAGCCCCTTTTTTGAAAGACAGCATAGCAACATGTCTTTTAGGGGCATTTTTCGCTTTCTCGAAAAAGCATGTTTTCCATTCTGTCTCGCATATTTTGCAATTTCCGGATCAGATAATAATGCAGAAAACTTTTGAAATCTTGTTTTATAAGATTTAATCATATACACCCCTGCCTATATTTTAACACAATGAAAGGAACCTGCGAACAGATTCCTTTCCATTTTTTCCTTAAGTTTATGATGTTGGGCTTAGCCGGTGGCTTTATAATATTAGGTTGTTACAGTGCGTTGATTTCTTTTTCTAATTCGCTGACTGCGCTCATGACAGTCTCAAAGGTCGGCACATCACCATAGAGCATATCCTTCATTGCTTCGTAATCTGCGGCCAATGCTGCAAAGCGATACTCCGGGGGAACAAGCTTCAAGGTGCCGGGAATAGCTTCCTGATACTTTGCCCAGGCTCTCGGATAAAACTTCATCTTGAAGTCCACCACTGTCTTCAGCAATTCCACCCGGGCAAAGGCAGCTTCTTTCACAGGTGTCATGGACATACGGTACAGATCATAGTAGTGCCGAGAATAACGCTGCGGCATTTCCGAACTCTCGGGTCTGTTGGCTTCATGGTGCAGAATCGTTGCCTTCTCCCAGAAAGTCCGCTCCGGCGCAACGGTCAGAATAGCCGTATCCTTTTGTGCAAAGACTTTCGGATAATAGATTGCGGCATAGGGCTCGATCCGAGCGATTTTTGCGGGCGTCCAAGCGGCCAGCGCACCGATCTCCAAACGAATAACCTGCAAGGTAGCGGGATTTGTAAACAGGTGCGGATAGGCAAAGGTAACTGTCTGTTTGTCCTTTTCGTCTATGTAAATATTCGCCTCACAGCCAAGCTCCTGAGAAAGTTCTGCCTGAATGGTGGGACAAAACTGCTCCGCAAGAAAAACCTCTGCCCGAGCATTGGCTTCTTTGTTGAACGTATCCTGTTTGGTGTTGGAACGTTTTTCCCATGGCTCGTCCTTACCGTATCCCAGCACCCCCCAATCCAGAATCAGATCAATATCTTCGGAAAAGCGGCTGATCAGATTGAATGCCTTGGAAAGACTGGTGCCGCCTTTGAAGGTAATAGTCTCTTTCCACGGGCAGCGGTGGAACAGATAATCCAGCGTAAAGCATACCCAAAAATCTTTCTCTACGATGGCATCATTCAAACCCATCTTATCGGCGGTATTTCGGAACAGTTCGCGCCGGTCGCTTTCCGGCAATCGTGCTACATTCCTCATTGTGTGTCACCTCCACACATTTTTCGTATCGTATCATAAACCCAATCCGTGGATTCCGTTGCCTCTTTCAGACAGGCTTGCTTTTCAGCCTCGGACAGCTTTTCAGAAAGCGTCTGTATGATCTCCGGCGTCACGTTGGTCCTTCCCAGAGTTTTCAGCGCCTGGATCACCAAACTCGTCATGTAAGACAGACCCGTGATTTCCTTGTTGGTTCTATGCTTAAATTCCAGCTTGGTGGAATTCCACTCATAGGTCTTATACGGACCGTCGCTGATGTAGGACCAGACCGCCGTTACCTGTGTAGAGAGCCCCAGCAGGTTCAGGGCCGTATTTCCGCACGGGGCAATGGTCCAGTGGTAACACCGTGCCAATGCTTTGGCAACTGCATCCGGGTCGGCCGCTACATATTCATCAAGCAGTTTGCTGTACTTTGGCTTTTCGTAAATGCCTCTGATAATTCTGCGGATAATGCCAGATTGGTAAAGCCGCTTCAATCCTTGGCGAATTGTTGCGGTGTCCGCAATATCTGCAAAATCAGGAGCAACAAAAACTGCACCATCCTCAGCAGCAAGAATTCGCGCTCGTATTTCCTGCATATATCCATTGTCCACAGCTGTGCCCTCCTTTCATGATGTCACGAATATTATATACTATTCGTGACATGCTTTCAATACAAACATCGGAATTTTCACTTTATTATTTTCAAAATCTTGATGTTTATTCGGAGAGCGCGATATAGCATAGGATGCATATTCCGCAGGTGATGGTTGCACATGAGGTAAAGTCTTTCGTTTTTTCAACTCTGAATACAGCCATTACAAGACCTCCTTTCCTTTGAAAATGGGTATGAAAAAAAGGGCATCCACTGGTTAAAGTGAAACGCCCACGTTAAGAACAATATTGACTTTTCTTAAATCTGAGACAGGATTTCTCCAATATCTCCATTGATACAAATGGACTTCTTTCTGATTTCGTCAGGCGCATACGCCTCTCCATAATTGAGACAGGCATAAGTGGCATCTTTCCAGTCATGAGCCATGCGCCAGAAACTGTACTTCACTATGGTTGGGGTGTTGTAGCCGACACCCAGCTCCAGAAAGAGAATTTTCTGCTCACTTCGAGTGCGGAGAAAATTTTCGTACCGCTCCGCTGCCTTGTGCCAGCCTTCGTCCTCCACAAAGGTATCATCGCAGCGGAGATTCATGGTCATGGGCTTGCCGCAGTGAGGGCAGACGGGTAAAAGTTCTGTCGGTACTTTCATATTCTGCTGCCGCTTGACCATTTCACGAATCGCGGCTTCGTTATCAAAGGTTTCCTGACAGCACGGCTCACTGCACTGGAACAGGCCGTAATCGCCCTGCGTGTAAAACAGCCGCTTTTTATCAAAGCCTGCTTTCTGAAAACAGTGATCCACGTTGGTCGTGATAACGAAATAATCCTTGTCAGACACCAGCTTCAAAAGGTCATCGTAGACCGGTTTGGGGGCATCCATATAGCGGTTGATGTAGATGTATCGGCTCCAATAACTCCAATGCTCCTCCGGCGTGGCAAAGGGATAAAAGCCGCCGGAATACATATCTTGGATGCCGTACTTTGCTGCAAAGTCGGAAAAGTATTTTTCAAACCGTTCGCCGGTGTAAACAAATCCGGCTGAGGTGGAAAGACCGGCTCCGGCACCGATCACCACGGCGTCACAGTCCTGCAATACAGCTTTCAACTGCTCAATCTGCTCGGAGCAGCTTTTCGTATATGGCTTTGTCCAAATCCTTGAAAACATTGAAGATCACCTTCTTTACACTGGTATTTCTATTCATAAACTGTTTCACGGTTTCCACGGCGATTTGCGCCGCCTGCTCGTTGGGAAAATGAAACTCTCCTGTGGAAATACAGCAGAACGCCACACTTTCCAGACTATTTTCAGCCGCCAGCTCCAAGCAGGAGCGGTAGCAGGAAGCCAACAGCTCCCGGTCACGCCGTGTCACACCCCCTTCAATGATCGGCCCAACCGTGTGCAGGACATATTTGCAGGGCAGATTGAATGCAGGGGTGATCTTTGCCTGTCCGGTGGGCTCGGGATAGCCCTGCTGCCCCATCAGCTCCGCACAGGCAAGCCGCAGCTCCACACCCGCATAGGTATGAATGGCGTTGTCGATGCAGCGGTGGTTCGGGATATAACAGCCGGTCATGCCGGAGTTTGCCGCATTGACGATGGCGTCACACCGAAGCGTTGTAATATCCCCCTGCCAGAAATACAGCCCCGGCTGAACAGGCGTCAGGTCGTCAAGATCGGTAATGCCCTTTGCGGCGGTTTCAGCTTGCAGATATTCGTCCTGAGTTTTCAGAACCTCCGCATCCATACGCCGGGGCGCACGAATATTCATCAGTCCCCGCAAAAGCTGGCGCTGGCTCTCCGGCTCTGTTGGAATCCTCATATCCCGATATTCTGGGCGTTCTTTCAAAAGTGCCTGAATGAGAAACTGTCTTTTTTCCCTATGGTTCATAGTCAAACCCTCTTTTCGATAACCTGTTTGGGGCAAATTTTCGCACATTGCCCGCAATGCAAGCAATGGTGTTGGTCGATAACTACCGGCTTCTTTGTGATGTCGATACACTTCTGGGGACAGACGGAATAGCACAACTGAACCACTATATGCAGCCTTCCCCCACATAGTAGCCCGGTGCTTCCTGTGCTTCTCTTCCAATGGTGAAGCTGTCCCGGACGATGTGTGCCGGGTCGCTGATATCAAAATACTCGCCGTCCGCTTCGTACAGGCAAAACACCTCTAACGCACTGCGGGTATCACCGGGATAGATGGACTGCATATAGGTGTTTTTCTCAAAAATCTCATCCACGAGGGATTTCAAATATGGAACATCTACTTTCATTTTACTTATCCTCCTGATTTCGAGCCAGATACAGCCCGACTTCCCGTCCCAGTGTCTGTGCGATACCGATGCTCTGCCCCGGCATGGATGTGGTATATTGTACACCAAACCGTCTTCCGCTGCAATTTCCCGTGGCATATAGGCCCGAAATCGGTTCAAAGTCCCGGTTTAATACCTGCTGGTTTTCGTTGATCTCCAGCCCGCTGACAGTTACGAGAATTTTCAGCGATTGCCCACCGGGTCTATGACTGTCTTTGATCGTGCCGCTTGCATAGAAGGGCGCCTTTTCGACAGGGTTCATCAACCGGGAATCTTTCCCAAAATCATCGTCATGCTTTTGGCAGCACAATTCATTATATCGTTTGATCTCTCCTAAAAATGTTCTGCGTTGCGAAACTGCGGCTCAGGTACGGCAATGATCCCTCGTAGTGTATTTCCGGCACGCTTATAAATCAGATAGGTGATAAATGATGTCACGCCGTGCTTGAAAAGGTTAAAAGGAAACACTGAAAACAGCATCAAAGACGGAAGGTCGGTAATCATGGGGTTGACTGCGGTGCCCATGCTGATGATGGCATCCATCGGCATCCCGTATAATTTGGAATACAGCGGAAACGCAATATAGGCATTGATAAAGATGAATGCTGCACTGACCAGAACCGTGGATACCGTCATGGCGATAATCGCTCCCTGCCTGGTATGTTTCCAGCGATAGAGCAGAGATGCAGGAAGGATAAAGCAGATGCTTCCCATCACATTCATCAGTTCTCCGACATACCCGGTATCCGACCCCTGCATAAGAACTTTCAGCAGTATCTTGACAGTTACTACGCTGCAACCGCTGAGCGGTCCCAGAAAGAACCCGGCAAACAGTGCCGGCAATTCAGAAATATCGAATTTCAAAAATCCCGGCGCAAACGGCAGCGACAGATTCAGCAGCATCAATACCGCTGAAACAGCTCCCATCATTCCAATAAACACCGTCTTTTTTACAGATGTCTGTTTCATCATTTTCATTCCCTTTCTGGGATAGTGTAATGCCCG
>OATJ01001426.1_pt1 | contig 9712 bp, 4 predicted proteins | sample 1516661 | NCBI WGS metagenome assembly OATJ01 (sample SAMEA2579951, study PRJEB22360) | human gut metagenome
CCGCCGGTCGGGTTTTCGGCGTTGACGCAACGCGTGCGGCCGTGGTTCGTCGCGATTGCCAGCGAATCGAGGGCACCGTTGCCGAAGCCGGAAGTCGCCATAGTATTCATATTTGTTCTCCTTACTTGGAAATCTGAAAATCTTGGCAATCGGCCGAACGGGGCCGGCCGATGTTGAAACGTTTCGATTATCCGTATGAAATTATGCTGCCGATGATGTTGCTTGCCTTGCGATTGGTGTCCGACTGCGGTGCCGGCAATCGCAAGAAAATTTATTGTGTGCCGCCGGACCCCGCTTCCGCAACGGATCCGCGGCGCTTCAGCGCGGGTTCGATGAGCTTGACGGAACCGTTGATATCGGCGCGTTCCTCGATGGCGGAAGTCAGCAGATTCACGGCTTCGGCGCACAGTTCCTCCGGCATGACCGGCATTTCGGTGATGGGGAAGCGCGTAGGCTCGCCCTCGAAATACGTGCCGCACGACAGCACCGAAACGTCCTGCGGAATCGTCATTCCATTGTCGTGCAGCTCCACCAACACTTGGCTGAGCACGCCCGCATTCGCCTGGTTGATGATGGCGGATGGGCGGTCGGGCCGCGCGAAAATGGTGCGGACGAACCGCTTCGCATCGAAACTATCTTCCTCGTAATGCTCGGATTCGATGATTGTCATGCCACGCTCCTTCGCGTGCGCCAGCAGGCTTTCGCGGAAGAGGATGACGTAACCGGAACGGCGGTCGTAATCGGATTCGTTGTTGCGCAGGAACGCGACGGTGCGATGCCCCTTTTCGTACAGAAAATCGACGGCCTTGCGGCCCATCAGCGCGAAATCGATGTCCACGCAGGCGCAGCCGGCATGCGATGACGGATAACCAATCGCCACGCACGGCTTGGGGAAGGTCATGGCCGCGGCCGCACGTTCGTCGTCCTGTTCGACGTCAAGCAGGACGACGCCATCGACGAGATTGCTTTGCGTCACGCGACGAATGTCTTTCGTGGCGTCCGGGCCGGTCAGCAACATCACGTCATAGCCAGCGTTCCTTGCGGCCCATGCGGTGTGCAGAAAGTAGGCGTTGTAGCGGGCTTTGTTGATGTCGCCGCGAATCGGGGAGCTCAGCGCGATGAGCTGGTTGCGCATGCCGCGCATCTTGCGGGCGCTGGCGTCCGGAGTGTAGCCGAGCTTGTCTACGGCAGCCATGACTTTTTCGGTGGTTTTCGCGGAAATCGAACGCTTGCCGGACAGCACGTAGGAAACGGTGCTGGCGGATACTCCGGCTTCGCGGGCGACGTCTTTGATGCCTGTCATTCAGCTCGCTTTCTGTGGTTGTTCCGTACTGTGCGCGTCTGTGCGTCGAATCGTTTCGTCGAAACGTTTCACCTAGCATAACGCAGCGTTACGATTGCTGTCAATCTTCCGTTGCGTCTTTGGTTTCGTATCGTATTTTGCCGGCGATGCGGGGCGGCATAAAGAAAAAGTCGCACGATTCGGCGTCTGTATCGAAACGCCGAATCGTGCGACAGAAAAAGGCAATGCGACCGGTGGTGTGGCCGGCGTTGCGATTGCGGGAAATCAGCCCTTCTTGCCCACCTTGCCGAACGTGAACGCGCGGACGATCGCCACAATGCCGAGCACCACCAGCGCGCAGCCGCCGAAGATGATCATCCAGCCGGTGGACGCCACCGGGCAGAACAGCATCACGCAGCCAGCGATAATCGAAATCAGCGCGTAAATCACAGCCCATGCGGAACTGGGCATACGCCACGATTCCACCAGCGCCATCACGCCTTCCATCATCCAGCCGACGCCCACCACCATGGTGACGACCACTGCCAGCGTCGCGCCGGACAGCGCCGAATTCTTCAGCATGACCACGCCGCCGACGGACAACAGCAGGCCGACCAGAATATCCAGCACACGCCAGCCGCCCGGCAGACCGAGTTCCACGATCGCCGTGACGATACGAACCACGCCGGAAACCACGAAATACGCGCCCAACGCGATCGCTGCGATTTTAAGCGTCGCACCCGGCCAAATAAACAGCGCCAAGCCGAGTACGATGGCGATCACGCCGATGATGCCGTACGCGCCGCGAATCGCGTTCTTCGCACGCTGCGGCAGCCACGATTCCATCAGTTTGAAGGGGCTTACGGGCTTCCATTCGCCGTTGGAATCGTTCGGATTGGGTTGGCCGGGACCGTATGGATAGCCATACGGATAGCCGTAAGGATTATCGAAATAACGCGAGGTTTGCGCGTCGTCCTGTCCGCCGCTTTGCGGGTTCGGATTCATGTTCGGGTTGCTCATAATGTCCCCCTTTTTTCTTTGAGATGCGCCTTAAAACCACTGTTGTTTTAAAGTCGTGTCTCATATTTTAGTCATCATGTCCAATTTCAGCTTTCAACAAAACGCCGAAAACTGTACGGCAAGGCGCAGGACGCACTGCACTGCGCGACGTAAGGCAGCGGGGAAGAAGGACGTGGCGCGACCGGCGATTGTCTCGCAGGCCGCGCCACGTTGCGTAAGTGCGGATGTTGCTGATGTGCGAATACGCTTCCACAACATCCGCGCGAACCTAGAACAGCTCGAACCGCACGTTGAGGCTGAGCGGCTGGTCGGCGGGCAGCTGGTACTGCTCATGCACCGGCGACATCCACGAATCGTCGCCGCCGACGCCCATTTGCGCGGCCAGCAGACGCAGGAACATGTGACGCGGCTTCGGCAGCTCATCCTGATGCAGCGCCTCTTCCAGCATCGTGCTCGAATACGGCAGTAGGCTCATCGCGAACGGCTTTGCGCCGGCACCGCGCTTCACGCGCACACCGTGGCCGGAATCGTCCGTGATCTCCGCCCAACGCACATCCTCATGATTGCCGGTTTCCTGCGGCAGCAGGTACGGCGCGCAATCATCGCCAGCCGTCGTGCTCCATACACCCAGCTTCGCGTGCCTGCGGTCGGCGTACGTCTCTTCCGGACCGGCGCCGTAGAATCGCAGGTTCGCATATTCCACCGGCAGCGCCCATTCGATACCGAACGCCGGAATCGTTGGCAGATCGCCGTTCTTCTCGCCTGGATACTCGACGTCGAGCGAAACGAGGCCGGCCGTGTCGGCAACGTAACGGACCGTCACTTTCGTGCGCTGCGGAATCGCCAATTCGTACGTATACGTGGCTTCCACGGCATTTTCTCCACGATTTGCGATCGCGCAGTCGACGCAACGCGCATACTTTCCTGCGACCGCCCACGCGGCACGTTCGAAAGCGTGTCCAGCACCGCGATCGTTGTCCGTCAGCGGACGGAACGTGGTGATCGACGGGCGGCGCAGCACGAATTCGCGCTCGCCGAACGTATATGAAACCATACCCCCTTGTGTGCGGGAGAACAGTGCTTCACGACCCTGTCCGCGCACGCCGGCGTTCCAGCGGCCAAGGGTGACGGTGCCGTCGGCCGGAGCTCCGGCCGCGTCAACGGCATCTGCAGTGGTCTTCGCACCTGCCACCACGCACTGGCCGAACGCCAGCTCGTAGCCGGCCGGTGCCCAATCGCAAGCGTTGCCAAGCTGCTGCGATACCTCCAAAACCAGCTCTTCGGCGTTGCTGCGGTAGTCATCAACCGGCCAATCGACTTCGAATGAAGCGCTCTCGCCGGCGGCCACGTCGAAACGGCGCGTAGTCGACCATACCGGCTTGCCGTCGGCCAAAATCCGCAGCACGAAGCGATAATCGCCCGTAGACACGAACAGATTGTCGTTCGTAATACGCGCTTCATCGACCGAAACCGCGATTTTCACGTTCGCATACAGCTGCTTGACTTCCTGCGCTTTCGGCGAGGGGGTGCGGTCGGCGAACAGCAGGCCGTCGCCGGAGAATTCGTAATCGCTTGGACGATCGCCGAAATCGCCGCCGTAGCACATGCGTGTCGTGCCGTCGGGCAGCTTGGTCTCGATTGCCTGGTCGATGAAATCCCAAATGAAACCGCCCTGGTACATCGGGTAGCGTTCCAACGCCGTGTATTCGTCCATATTGCCGCACGAATTGCCCATTGCGTGCATGTATTCGCAGGAAATGTACGGCTTCTTTGGACCGTCCGTATGTGCCGGGCTGCCGTCGTTCAGATAGCGTTCGATTTCGTCAGCATGCGCGTACATACGGCTTTCGATGTCCGTCACATCCTCGAATTCGCGCATGTGCACGGAACCCTCGTAATGTACCGGACGATTCGGATCAATCGTGTGCGCGTGGCGATACATCGCACGAAAAACCTCGCCCGCGCTCGACTCGTTGCCAAGCGACCAGATCAGCACGCTCGGATGGTTGTAATCGCGGCGCATCATGCTGTTGATGCGGTCCACGCACGCGCCCTCCCATTCGGGGCGGCTGCCGGGGATGCCGTCTTCAGGACGCTCGACATTGTTTGCCACCCACGTGCCGTGCGTCTCCATATTCGTCTCGTCGATCAGATACAGACCGTACTCGTCGCACAGGTCGTACCAATACTCCTGGTTGGGGTAGTGGGAGGTGCGGATGGCGTTGATGTTGTGCCGCTTGCAGAAAATCACGTCGGAAAGCATGTCCTCGCGGGTGATCGCACGCCCGCGCTTCGCGTCGAATTCGTGGCGGTCCGCGCCCTTGAACACGATGCGCTTGCCGTTGATCGTCATGATGCCGTTTTCGATGCGGAATGTGCGGAAGCCGATCTTCTGCGTCACGGTTTCGATGATGGCGCCGTCATGTCCGACGACGCGTACGGTCAGCGTGTACAGCGTCGGCGATTCCGCGCTCCACGGCGCGATGTTCGTCATTTTGCCGGAATTAAGGGCGATTTCGCCGTTGCAGGCCTGCGTTGATTCCCATACGACATTTCCGTCGCCGTCGCGCAGCGTGCTTTCGATAGTCATCGCGTCGGCGGGGTTGCGCAAGGTGAGTGCCGCGTTGAGTTCGGCGGTGTCGGCCTTACCGGCGGTGTCGGCTGCGGTGTAGTCGGCTTCAAGCTGCACGGTTTCGACGTGCGTATGCGGCTGGGCGGCGAGCTCGACGGTGCGGAACAGGCCGTGCAGTCGCCAGAAATCCTGGTCTTCCAGCCAAGAGGCGCTCGAATATTCGTAGCAGGCGACGGTGAGCGTATGCTCGGCTTCGGGGGAATCGGCGGCGTTGCCATTGCCGTTTCGCAGCGCTTCCGTCACATCGAATTCGCTCGGCGTGAATCCGTCCTCGCCGTAACCCACGAACGTGCCGTCAAGCCATACGTAGATCGCGGTGGCGGCACCGTGGAAGGTGAGGCTGACCGTGCCGTCGTTTTCCAGCGTGCGCGCAAGCTGCGCGTCGAGCGCGAATCGACGGCGGTAGATCGCCACATGGTTGTTTTCCGGAATATTTGGCGCCTGCGGATCCTCGTGACCGTCCCACGGATATTGGATGTTGACGTACTTGTTCTTGAGATAGCCGGCCATCTGCAAGTGGCCCGGCACCTCGATCGCGCCGAAATCGCCATCTTCGAAATCGACGGCCGCGAACGGAGCGCTTTCCACGTCCACGTTGCGCGCTTGTTCGATACGAACCTTCCATTCGCCGTCGAGGCTCTGCTTCGGCTCGCTCGTCTCGCCGATGACATATCGGTGGCTGGAATGTGCCGGCTTGCGGTTCGCTGCGAACACCGTCGGATCGGTGAGCCAGCTTGCACTTGCCGTGGTTGCATGTACGATTGCGAGTTCGGCTGTATCTGCCATCTTGCATCCCCCTGTATTACTTGGTGTCACTGCATCGTTGCGGTTGCGCCGTGCGATGTTGCACGACCGTTTAGTAATGAATTTTACTAACTACCGATAATATATCACACTTCATGGTATCGTGCATCCGTCGCGTGCCATGCATCGTTCCGCCACATGTCCATTTTTCACACGCCGAGGATGTGCGATAATAACAGGATGCGCCGATGGCGTCCGCCCGGTGCCCACAACCGCGCAGCGTTGCCTCGCCTTTGCAAAATGCTTGCGATTCCGCGGATTTTCGATTTCCGCGATTCGAGGCATACGTAAGACGGGGGAGAGCTGACTACTCCGCGGCGCTCCCAAGGAGATCACTATGGATGATCGCAAGAAAGATCAGTCCATCCAGTCCCATGCCAATTTTGACGGCGATTTCGCTACGGGCGATCGCACGCAGATTCGGCAGGATCAGCAAAAACAGCAGCCGCCACAAATCGACCCGTCGCTTGCCGACGCGCAAGCCGTGGCCGCATCGCTCGGCGTCGATCCGAACACCGGTCTGAGCCAAGCCGAAGCTGAACGCCGACTCGCGCAATACGGGCCGAACGAGCTCGCATCCGCACCACCCGTGCCAAAATGGAAGAAGTTCCTGGCGCAGTTCAAAGACCCCCTCGTCTACCTGCTGCTCGCTGCCACCGGCATCTCGCTCATCGCATGGTTCATCGAAAAAGCCAACGCTGCGCCAGGCGCGGAAGGCGGCGAAATACTGCCGTTCGACGCCATCGTCATTGTGCTTATCCTTATCGTCAACGCGGTACTCGGCTACATTCAGGAATCGAAAGCGGAAGAAGCCGTCGAAGCGCTCTCCCAAATGACCGCGCCGCAAACCAACGTGCTGCGCGACGGCAAAATCGCACGCATCAACACCGTCGACGTGGTGCCGGGAGACATGGTCGTGCTCGGTGAAGGCGACTCCATTCCCGCCGACGGACGTCTGCTCGCCGCCGCCAGCCTGCGCGTGGCGGAAGCGAGCCTGACCGGTGAAAGCGTACCGGTCGGCAAAAACGTCGACACACTTGCCGAAGCCAAGGCCTTGGGTGATCGCGCCAATATGGTGTTCAACGGCACGTCCGTGACGCAAGGCACCGGCCGCGCAATCGTGACGAGCACCGGCATGCGCACGCAGGTCGGTAAAATCGCGGACCTTCTGCAGGCCACGGATGATGATGACAGTCCGCTGCAGAAGGAAATGAACTACGTTTCCAAGATTCTCGGCATCGCGGTGTGCATTATCGCGGCGGTCGTGCTGGTGGCGCTTGCGCTGACCGAAGGCTTCAACGACATCCACGACGTAATCGATTCGCTGCTGCTATCCGTTTCGCTGGCCGTCGCGGCCGTGCCGGAAGGGCTCGCCGCGATTCTGACAGTCGTGCTCGCGCTCGGCGTGCGCCGCATGGCCGAACATCATGCGATCGTCAAGAAACTGCATTCCGTGGAAACGCTCGGTTCCGCGTCGGTGATCTGCTCCGACAAAACCGGCACGCTCACCCGCAACGAGATGACGGTGGAACGCGTGGTCACGCCGAGCGGTGAGGTGCAGCTGACTGGGACCGGCTATGCGCCGGAAGGCAGAATGATTGCGATTCCCGACGCTGCTCTGTCTGGTTCCGCCGCTTCCGCCGCACAGGTCGAAGACGTCGCCACGCTCGCCGTTGGCGCGCTGGCCAACGACGGCGAATTGCGCGAAAACACAGGTGCCGGCGATGGTTCCGCTGCTTCCGACATAACGTGGGAAGCCGTCGGCGACCCGACCGAAGTGTCGCTTATCGTCGCCGCACGCAAGGTGAAGGCCGATCGCAAATACGCCAACTACACGCGCGTCGGCGAGATTCCATTCACCTCCGACCGCAAACGCATGGCCGTCGTCGCGCAGGACAACGCCGATGCCGGGCGTCTCACCGTCTTCGCCAAGGGTGCCCCCGACGTACTGCTCGGCTACTGCAGCCGCATCGCGGTCAACGGTGCCGTACGACCGATGACGCAAGGCGATCGCCAGCAGATCCTCACCGCCGTGGAACGCCTGTCCGCCGAAGCGTATCGTACGCTGGGCCAGGCGTACCGGCCACTCGGCACCGCGTCGCTTGCCGATGTGCCGGGTGTGGCGATCAACGCCGCCGGCCATGTGGTCGATATAGCCGAGCAGAGCGACGTGCTGGAAAACGATCTGATCTGGGTCGGCATGGTGGGCATCATCGATCCGCCGCGCACCGAAGTGCGCGATTCCGTCGCCGAAGCGCATCGCGCCGGCATCCGCACCGTCATGATCACCGGCGACCATCCGCTGACCGCGGCACGCATCGCCAGCGATTTAGGCATCATCGACGCGACCGGTGCCGCGGACCTCGGCAGCACCGTGCTTACCGGCACCCAACTCGACGAGCTGCCGGACGAAGCCGCATTCGACAACGCCACCCGCAACATCTCCGTCTACGCGCGCGTCGCGCCGGAACACAAGCTGAAGATCGTCGAATCGCTGCAACGGCAAGGCAATATCGTGGCCATGACCGGCGACGGCGTGAACGACGCGCCCGCCGTCAAAACCGCGGATATCGGCGTCGCGATGGGCATCACCGGTACCGAAGTTACCAAGCAGAGCGCCAAGATGATCCTCGCCGACGACAACTTCAGCACCATCGTCGAGGCGGTACGCGAAGGCCGTGGCATTTTCGACAACATCCGTAAGTTCCTGCGCTATCTGCTGAGCTCCAACGTCGGTGAGGTCTTCACGGTCTTCGGCGGTGTGATGCTGGCCGGCTTCCTCGGCATCACGCAGCCGGGCAGCCAAGGCGTGACCGTGCCGCTGCTCGCCACGCAGCTGCTGTGGATCAACCTGCTTACCGACGCGGCACCGGCCTTGGCGATGGGCGTCGATCCCTCCACCGACGACGTGATGGCACGCAAGCCGCGCAAACTCACCGACCGCGTGATCGACGGGCAGATGTGGGGAGACATCATCTTCATCGGCATCATCATGGCCGCCGTCACGCTGATCGGCATGGACATGCACCTCGCCGGAGGCTTGTTCACCGACCGTTCCGTGGATGCTGTCGGACATGACGCGCAGATGACGGAGGCGCGCACGATGGGCTTCACCATCCTGGTCTTCGCGCAGATGCTTAACGCGTTGTGCTCGCGCTCGCATGACCAGTCGGTGTTCGTGGGGCTGTTCGCCAACAAGTGGCTGTGGGGTGCGATCGCACTGTCCACGCTGCTGCAGCTTGCGGTGGTCTACGTGCCGTTCCTCAACACCGCGTTCGGTACCGTGCCGCTGTCCGCGGGTGCGTGGGTCGAATGCCTCGGCCTGGCGATGATTGTGCTCGTCGCCTCCGAGCTGCGCAAGTGCGTGCTGCGTGCGATGCATCGGCGGTGATGCTGGCTTATAGCGTCGACGGGCTAGACTGGACGACAGTTGGTGGGCGCGCGTTGGCTGCGCGCCCGCTCATATGACGATTGTTCCGGTGATGTTTGGAGGAATTTCGATGCTGCTGTCCGATCGCGACATTCTCGCCGCACAGGCTGACGGCCATATTTCGCTCGATCCGTGGACCCCGGAAATGGTGCAGCCGGCGTCGATCGACGTCCGTCTGGACCGCTTCTTCCGTCTGTTCAACAACCATGCGTATACGTATGTGGATCCGGCGGAGAACCAGGGCGAGCTGACCGAGCAGTTCGAAGTCCGGTCTGATGAGCCGTGGATCTTGCATCCGGGCGAGTTCGCGCTCGGCTCCACGTGGGAGTATGTGAAGCTTGATTCGACGGTTGCGGCACGACTCGAAGGCAAGAGTTCGCTTGGACGACTCGGCATCCTCACTCACTCCACCGCGGGATTCATCGACCCGGGTTTCGAAGGGCATATCACGCTGGAGCTGTCCAATGTGTCGACGCTGCCGGTGAAGCTGTGGCCGGGCATGAAAATCGGACAGATGTGCTTCTTCCAGCTGAGCTCGCCCGCT
>OATJ01001435.1_pt1 | contig 9663 bp, 10 predicted proteins | sample 1516661 | NCBI WGS metagenome assembly OATJ01 (sample SAMEA2579951, study PRJEB22360) | human gut metagenome
CCTGCCGCAGACAAAGCTGGCTCCACGCATCGGCAACATCTGCTTCCCGATCCCCAGCCAATGCAAGATTTTCGATTGCATCAGTTGCCACATTAAAGGAAGAACCGTAAAAATCAACAGGCGTCCGACGTACAGGACTCTCTGATTCCGGTACCACCGGAATATCTATTTTCACGGGAAGATAGGGCCGCCCCGGAATATACACTCCTGGTACAGGTTTATCCGTAATAGATGTTTCTTTATCTCAACCGGTTTCCCTTCAAGAGTAGGCCTTTCCATTCCCGGTATTCTTGGAGGAGCCGGTTTAATTTCAATGGGTGCTTGTGACCGTTTACCATCAAATACCGGTTGTTTGACAGGTTCAGGACGTACCGGCGCTTCTACAGCATCAAATGCCTCAAACTTAGTCCACGCTTCTCTAAGAAAAGTATCAAAGTCGGCATCTGCCTTATTTTTAAAATCATTAAACTCTTTCTGTTGCTGCTTTTGAAAACTATCAAATTCCTTTTCAAAGTCAACATCTTGCGCCATTGCCACCGGAACAGCCAATAGCCCAATCACAAAAGGAAAAATACACTTCATCTTATTCATCTGCGTATTGTTTTTAGTAACCAGCGACTCATTATTATCCTACTTAATCAACACCATCTCATAGAAAGCACAACGCTGGTTGACCGGGATTGAATAGACCCATTTCAGCACATTCTGATAAGTAACCACTTCTGTAAAAGGAATATTCTCTTTAGTAGCTACCATCATAATGTTGATCTTCTCATTGTCTTTACCCGGCTGTTTTTCCATAAGATAATCCACTGCATTACTGAAAGGAATCTTATACTCCTGCCCTGCTTTGAGCAGATTGTTTGCCTCGTATGTATTGGGATACAGCAATGCTCCTCCCGTACTGTCAAACCAGAAAAATTTAAGATAAGAATCCGTTCCATACACCGTCAGCCGGCACGTAAACGCATCCCCTTCCTTATAAAGGGTTTCCACCCCCTTCACTTCAAGTGCATAGGCATTATCAGGTTTGGCATTCTTCTGCACAGTAGCATCAATCGTCACTACTTTATAAAGGCTACGGGTATCTGTGTCCCATATCTCTTCTATTTTTTTATGGGTAACATTTATCATGCCCCCAATAGCAAGCACACTCATCTGTGAGTATGCCTCATGAAACTCTTGCCCGTCATTCTGAGTTATCTGCCCGAAAACCGACCAGACGTTTTCCATCACCCCAGCTTTCTGTAAAGCAGCTTTCTTGGCTTCCATAAAAGCGCGCTCCTCAGCTTGCTTCAAAGTGATCTCTTCACTGACCTGCCAACGCCCCTGTACCCCTTTCACCTTAACAATGTCCTGGGCACAAAGGCTTCCGGCAGATATCAACAATAAAATAGCTATAACTCCGAGTAGCCTATTTATTCTCATTCAAATCTTTCCCTTTTTAATAATCGATCTTTAATATCCTAACTTATCCAGTTCTTTGGCCAGGTCTTCCGACTTCTTTGCCAATTCGGCACGTACTGCACTAATCGCAGCCTTATTCGCAGATTCCAGGCTATACCCAAGTGTTACCATCACCTCTACATTTTTGTTTTCAAGCGTTCTATATACTTCTACCAATGGCGTGATACGTCCCAAAGTAGCCGAAATCACACTTTTACTGGCAGCAACTACACTTGAAAGACTGGCAGCTTCTTCCTGTCCCATATCATCATTGGCCACTTTTGCCTCAATCAGCTGAGACACTTTTGTTTGAATCTGCCCCGCAAGTTCTATCTTGGCAGCATTGGTTGCCTGCAAAACAGCAGAAGACTGATTACCACCAATAGCTCTTGAAGAAGCAACATACCAGAACGGAGTTCCGTCCGGAGTCATTTCTGCCTGCTTCTGCCACGCATTCTCTATCTGCTTATCTAATGGTAATTTCCCAATTGGAGTTTTAAACCCTTCTTTTGTTAATTTCTTAGCTTCTTTACGTGCATCTTTAAGTGCCTTTTTTTTCAGTTCATTGTTCAAAACTTTCTCCTGTTTTGCCATTGTTTTGTAGTCTTTCTTGGTAGCCTTTTCTTGTGCAAAGGTATTTACAGATAACATCAGGGCAAAAACCGTGAAAACGCTGATTAGTAAGTTCTTCTTCATATTCGTCTTGTTTTAGTAGTTAATATTCGTTTTTTAAATCGGACATTGATATTTGCAAAAATATATATATTTTCCTTTCTATTCCTTTTTTCATTGTTTTTTTTCATACAATTGAATGGTTAAAATAATTTCTTCACGGAAAACAGTGACAACTCTCCTACTTATTTCATAACTTTGCACCGTTTTCAAATTCAATAGGTATAAAATATGATACGTCAGTGTGCCATTTTATTTGGCTGTTTGGCTTTGGGTGAATTGATTGTTTTTCTCACGGGAATTAAGCTCCCGTCCAGCATCATAGGAATGTTGCTGCTCACCCTGTTTCTGAAATTGGGTTGGATCAAGTTGCATTGGGTGCAAGGTATGTCCGACTTCTTAGTTGCTAATCTGGGATTCTTCTTTATTCCACCAGGAGTTGCCCTTATGCTCTATTTTGACATCATTGAGGCACAATTCTGGCCGATAGTAGTTGCAACCCTTATCAGTACCATCCTGGTGCTTGTTGTCACCGGATGGGTTCACCAATTAACACGTAAAATCAAATGAATTATTTAGAAAATGAATTCTTCCTGTTGGCTATCACCTTCGGGATTTACTTCTTTGCCAAGTTACTGCAAAAGAAAACGGGATTTCTTTTGCTGAATCCTATTCTACTCACTATAGCCGTCCTTATCATTTTTCTGAAAATAACCCATATCAGTTATGAGACCTACAATGAAGGCGGCCACCTGATTGAATTCTGGCTTAAACCGGCAGTAGTAGCGCTGGGCGTACCCCTGTATTTGCAGTTGGAAACGATCAAAAAACAATTGCTACCCATATTATTATCACAGTTGGCAGGCTGTTTTGTCGGAGTTGTTTCCGTTGTACTGATAGCCAAACTAATGGGAGCTTCACAAGAAGTTATTCTCTCTCTGGCTCCGAAATCCGTAACCACTCCTATTGCCATGGAAGTAACCAAAAGCTTGGGAGGTATTCCTTCGCTGACAGCAGCAGTAGTAGTCTGTGTCGGATTACTGGGGGCTATACTCGGATTCAAAACAATGAAACTGATGCATGTAGGTAGTCCGATAGCCCAGGGATTATCCATGGGAACCGCTGCTCATGCGGTAGGAACCTCCACTGCGATGGATATCAGCAGTAAATATGGAGCGTATGCCAGTCTGGGATTGACATTAAACGGAATATTTACTGCATTATTAACTCCAACAATTCTCCGATTATTAGGTCTTCTCTAACAAAAACGTCCTCTAATTGTTATATTATTAAGCGAAATGCAAAATAGATTTTTATATGATAAATTTTAAGGATATTACTATCCAGGACAAGGATACCATTACATCTTACACGATGAACAGTAGTCGCCGTAATTGCGACCTTTCTTTTTCCAACCTTTGCAGTTGGAGATTTCTGTATAACACCCAGTTCGCCATCATTGACGATTTCCTGGCATTCAAATTCTGGGTTGGAGATGAACTGGCCTATATGATGCCTGTCGGAAAAGGAAATCTGAAAAAGGTACTGGACATGCTCATTGAAGACGCAAATCAGGAAGGTCAACCATTCTGTATGTTAGGCGTGTGTTCATGTATGAGAGAAGAACTCGAGGAGATTATGCCGGGACAGTTTACATTTACTGCCGACAGAGACTATGCCGATTATATCTACCTGCACACCGATCTGGCTACGCTAAAAGGAAAAAAATTCCAGTCGAAGCGAAACCATATCAATAAATTCCGAAATACATACAGCAACTATGAATATACCCCTATCACTCCTGATCGTATTCAGGAATGTTTAGATCTGGAAGCCGAATGGTGTAAAGTGAATAACTGTGACCAACAGGAAGGTACCGGTAATGAACGTCGTGCCCTGATTTATGCATTGAATCATTTCGAAGCATTAGGGTTAACAGGTGGGATACTTCACGTCGACGGCAAGATCGTTGCATTCACTTTCGGGATGCCTATCAACAAAGAGACTTTCGGTGTACATGTAGAAAAAGCTGATACAACAATTGACGGGGCTTATGCCATGATCAACTATGAATTTGCCAATCACATCCCCGAACAATATATCTACATTAACCGCGAAGAGGATTTGGGTATTGAAGGTCTGCGAAAAGCCAAACTATCCTACCAGCCCGTTACTATTCTGGAGAAGTATATGGCATGCTTTAAAGAACATCCCCTGGAAATGATTAAATGGTAAAATAAAGAAATGACCAAACAACAGATAAAAGCTTTGTGGAAACTTTGTTTTGACGATAGCGATGCGTTCATCGATATGTATTTTCGCCTGCGTTATAATGACGAAGTAAATATTGCTATAGAAAGTGGTAAGGAAGTAGTCTCTGCACTTCAGATGATACCCTATCCTATGACTTTTTGTGGCGAACAAATCCAGACCTCATATATCTCCGGTGCTTGTACCCATCCCGATTTCCGGGGAAACGGAGTCATGCGTGAGTTACTTTCACAGGCATTTGCACGTATGAGGTATAATCGCGTAGTTCTTAGTACACTAATCCCCGCAGAGCCCTGGTTGTTTGATTATTATGCGCGTATGGGGTATATGCCTGTATTTCGTTATTCGGAGAAAAAAATATCACAATGGGACATAAGTCCTGTGCCGGATATCTTCATAACGAAATTAGCAGATGCCAATGAAGAAGTATATCAATATCTCGATAAAAAAATGTCTGAGCGCTCTTGCTGTATTCAGCATACTTTTAGTGACTTTAAAGTAATTTTTGCAGATCTGCTTATCAGTAAAGGCACATTCTACATAGCTACCGTTCAGGAGCAGATAGCAGGCATAGCCGTTGTTTATCCGAATAGTAATGGATTACAAATAAATGAATTGCTGACAGAAAACAGCGAAATTGAAAAAGCATTGCTCTATCATATCCGGCAGGAAGCAGGTACCGACGCTATAACAATGATTACTCCCCCTATGGCTGCCGAAGAACAATATCCCCTCGGTATGGCACGTATCATTGATGCCAGAACTATTTTACAGTTCCATGCGGCCTTGCATCCGGAAATTGAAATGAACATAAAGCTAACAGACGAACAATTGGCTATAAATAATGGCTACTACTACCTTTACAAAGGAAAATGTAAATTCAGTAAAGAGCGGTTGTTAGGTAGCCACCGGCAATTGACCATCGGGGAACTATGCGAAAAGCTCCTCTCTCCATTACAACCTTATATGAGTTTAATGCTGAATTAACAGCTATCATGCAAAGCATTATCTACTAATCCTTTCGTACTCTTCTTTAGATTTAAGGATACAGAACATCCGGATGTTGTTAAGCAAAACACCCGGATGTTCTGATTTACAACATGGGGATGTTTTCACCAACAACATCCCCATGTTATTGATTCTTTCCATTTGATTTATTACAGGCAGAAATAGGGTAGTCTGATTGTATGATAAGTATTGGTTTACACACTTAAAGTAGTAAACACGGTAGTGATCATATAAAAGAGAGCATCCTGCACACCTCTCAGCTTTTGTCATTGAAATGCCAAGAAATAGTGTACAGGATGCAAGTGTGTTTCGGAAAGATTTGTATAAGATTAATTTAGAGTCCGCTAAAGTCTACCCCTTCAAAGACCAATGACGGGATACGCCAGGATGAAGACAACCGCGGATCGTTTCCTGTTTCGGACAACGACGACCAGAGAGTCAACATATTACCAGTCACATTCATTTCGGATACAGGCTGTGTCAGCTTCCCATTTTCAATAAGGAACCCTTCGATACCATACGAAAAGTCTCCTGTAGAACTGTTACAGTTACCCCCATTAAAACCTGTCACAAGGATTCCATGATCCACTCCGGCTACCAGCCCGTCGAGATCCTTTAAGCCCGTTTGCATGACCAGAATAGAGGGTGAGTTAATAGTTGGAGAAACTCCCATCTTTCTGGCATTATAGGTATCAATAAAATAAGTTTTCAACACTCCATTCTCAAAAACCGGACGTCGCTCTGTTGCTACGCCTTCACTATCAAAATAGCGGGCGCCAGATGCTTGTTGCAGATGCGGTTCGTCTATTAATGTCATCTTATCGGCCAGTACTTTTTCATTCAGTTTATCCAGCAGGAAAGAATTTTTCTGCTGAAGAGAAGATCCATAAAGAGCATCTACCAAGGGACTTAGTAGCTGACTGACATTCATTGGATCCACCACCATCGTATATTTACCGGATTTCGCTTTTCTTTGTCCTACCTTACGCAGAACGCGTTCCAGGGCTTTCTGCCCGACGCCTGTTTTCACCAGTTTATCAAAATAGAGTGATGATTCATACCAACCAGCAGAAGGGCGTGCCTCTCCTTCGCCCTTTATTGCAACCTCGGCATAAAGAGAATACCAACTTGATTTTGTTTCTCCTTCAAAGCCATTACTGGTGATCCGGTATCCAAAATTATCTCCATCGCTATAAGAAGAGCTGACAGAAATAATGCGGTCATCTTTACCCAGTGCCTCTTCGGCAACAGCTTTCGCCAATGCCACTTTATCATCGGGACGGATGGAAGAAAATTTTGCATCCAACAACTTCAAATCGGGGCTCCCTCCTTTATAATAGCGGGAAGCATCCGGCAATACACGTGCCTCATCCTTTGCCAGATAACGGGTAGATTCAATGCCATTCTTTATAAATGTTTCAAGTTCTTTCTTATCCAGCCGATTGGTAGAATAGGTTCCATAGCATCCGTCTACATATAAGAAAATGGTCAGGCCATTTTCCGAAGCCTGCTGTAAACGGTCCATTTTGGCATCACGCAACTCAAAAGAAGAGTTTGATCCGGCATAAAGATTCACTTTTGCTTGCTGACAACCATTCTTCAAGGCATAATCCATTGCCCATTGTGCCAGTTTTTTATTGCTATCTGAAATCATAAGAGTTGAAAGTTGAGAGTCGAAAGTCGGGAACTAAATATATATCTTTACCACATTCCGCGAAGTTTCAACTTTAATTTTTAATTTCTAATTTTTAGTTCTCACTGTTTCCTCAGTTTTCTCCTCCAACGGTCAGTTTACTAACCAACGCCGAAGGCATACCACAAGTCACCGGACAAGATTGTCCATCCTTTCCGCAAGTCCAGGTACCATTATCAATCTTGTCATTATTAGCCACCATAGTAATATCTGCCAATGCTTTCGGACCATTCCCGATGATATTGATATCTTTAATAGGTTGTGTCAATTTTCCATTTTCAATCAGATAACCCGATTTCACAAAGAAGGTAAAATCACCTGCTCCAATCTGCACCTGCCCGTTTGTAAACTGATCGACAAAAATACCCTGTTTTACAGAAGCTATAATATCCTCCTCTTTCATATTGCCCGGCTCCATATACGTAGCACGCATACGAGGAATCGGCATATTCCGGAAAGTCTCACGTCGCCCGTTTCCGGTTGGAGCAATACCATAATGTCTGGCACTGATACGGTCGTGCATATAACTGGTTAAAACTCCCTCTTTAACGAGATATGTTTTCTGTCCTTCCACTCCTTCATCATCAAAGTTTACAGATCCACGGTTGAAAGGAATAGTGCCATCATCTATTACAGAAATATGTTCATTGCACACTTTCTTATTCAGCTGATCGGAGAAAATAGAGACATTCTTACGATTGAAATCTGCTTCAAACGCATGTCCGATAGCCTCGTGCAACAGGATACCGGAACCTCCCGCTCCCATCACCACAGGCATCTCTCCACCTTTAGGCTTGATGGCTTTAAAAAGAATGGCTGTATTATCTACGGCTTCACGTGCCAAAATATCAACCAGGTCATCAGACAGAAACTCAAACCCTTTACGATAAGCACGGGCAGCATAACTGTTTTCCGTCTTTCCGTTTTCCTCCATAATGCAGACAGCACCAAGTGTCACCATAGGCCGATAATCATAATACATCACGCCTTCACTGTTACAGAAAAGAATATGCGATGTCGAATCACTTTGATTGGCCATTACTTTGGACACACGTTTATCCAGTGCAAATATTTTGTCATTCAGCTTTTGAAGATAAGGCATCTTATCTTTCAAACTGATCTCCTCCCAAGGAGTAGTGATCGGATAATAGTTTTTCTTCAATGTTTTTTCTGCCAGACGTACAGGACCGTATTTCTTCTTGCCGGATGCAATACGTGCAGCCGTACGTGCAGCATTCAACATATCGTCAAGTGTCACATTTTCCACATAGGCATAACCGGTCTGATCGCCTGCCAGCACACGCACCCCCATACCAAAATCTATATAGGAATTACAGCTATTCACCGCCCCGTCTTTCAAACTGATTACATTGGTGAAGGTATGTTCAAAAAAGAGATCAGCATAATCTCCTCCTTTTTCAAGGGCTGTTGCCAGTACTTTCTTCATATCTTCTTCGCCCACACCAAAATGATTCATTGCCTGCGAAAGCGCCGCCTTCTGGTCAGCTCCTCCCAAAGCTCCCTTCACCGAAGGAATAGCCAGCGCTGAGCCTGCAGCCAACGAACCTAATAATGCCATACCTCCTGTTCTTATAAAATTTCGTCTGTCCATAATATATCTATTATTTTTAGGATTTCTTCGTTAATAAACTTTCCAACTCTTCGGCACTCAAACGAAGATAAAACTGCCCCTGATAAGCAACAGAAATCGATCCGGTCTCCTCAGATACAATAATAGCATGCGCATCCGATTCCTGTGATATCCCCATTGCAGCACGATGACGAAGCCCCAATTCTTTGGGTATATCCAGATTGTGAGATACCGGCAGAATGCATCCGGCAGCTTTAATACGCTTTTTACTTATTACCATCGCACCATCATGCAAAGGACTGTTTTTGAAAAAAATATTTTCTATCAAACGCTGATTTACATCCGCATTAATAATTTCTCCGGTACGTACTACCCCATCCAAAGGAACATTGTGTTCAATCACAATCAGGGCGCCTACCTTTTGTTTACCCATACTGATACATGCCATTACCACCGGCATGATATCTTCATGTTCTAATGACTCTTTTTTATTCCCGGTAAAAAAACGCGCCAGGGCATTGACATGCTGATGCGAACCAAGCGTAAGCAGAAAACGGCGTATCTCATCCTGAAAAAGTACAATCAGAGCCAGCACACCGACATTCATCAAAGTATTAAAAATAGAACCCAGAAGTTTCATCTCAAGCACCTGAGTTACTACCAGCCACATCAGAATCAGCACAAGAATACCTGTGAACACTTTGATAGAACCCGAAGCTTTCATCAATTTGTAGACATAGTACAAAAGGAAAGCCACCAACAGGATGACAATAAAATCTTTGATACCAAACTCAAAAAACATACCGGCAGCCATGGCTATTATTTGATATTCACCCATATAAACATTTACAATTTATAACTTACAATTTTCTCCACCATCCTTACTGTTTCCACTGCTTCACGCACATCATGTACCCGCAGGATATTGGCTCCCTTCATTAAAGCAACCGTATCCAATACAGTAAGTCCGTTTTGCTTAAGG
>OATJ01001439.1_pt1 | contig 9646 bp, 7 predicted proteins | sample 1516661 | NCBI WGS metagenome assembly OATJ01 (sample SAMEA2579951, study PRJEB22360) | human gut metagenome
TTCGAAAAAAGGCTATTTTATCTATTGGTTGTTTCCCTGAGGGCATTTCTTTAGGTGAAGATGTAATCGTTTGGGCTAAATTAGCTTGCTTGTATAAAATAGCTTATTCGAAATCAAACCTAGCATTGTATAGAAGAGATAGCAGTTGCTATTTGAGTGTTAAGAAAAATATGCAGCCAGCAATAAAAGAAGACTATGTTGGTATAGAGCTTTGGAGGCTAAACTGCTCTTATCAGATAAAAGACTTAGATAATTATGTTTATCTTTGGTACAAGATAAGATTTGTAATCTTTGTTTTTGATAATGATAAGAAAAGTGCATTTTTGGAGTATATACGTTTATTGCCTTGGGGATTATTGAATTTGGATTGTAACTATCATTTGTTTTTAAATTGTTTACCATATTCCTTGTTAGTTAAATTAAATACTTGTGTTCGGAGGATATTTAGAAAAAAAGTTTGATATAATTTTAGATTATGGAAGAAAACCAACATACCGAATTCAAAGAGTCATGGCATGACGAATATACCCGTTATATATCAGCTTTCTGTAATACGGAGGGTGGTGTATTATATATCGGTATCGATGATAAAGGAGAAGTTGTAGGGATAGAGCAGCCAAAGAAGTTGATTGAGAAACTGCCGAACTTTATCGCTCAGAAAACGGGTATTATGCCTCTTATCCATTTGAGGGAGAAGGCCGGTAAAGAATATTTGGAAATAGAAGTCCAACCTTCTGCCATGCCGATTTCCGTGCATGGACGGTATTATACCCGGAGTGGAAGCGTTACTTCCGAGCTACAAGGGAATCAGCTAAATATGTTTTTGGCTGCGAAAATGGGTTTGACATGGGAAAGTGTGATCGAGGAGGATTTCTCATTGGAGGACATAGATACCGATACGGTAGAACGTTTTAAGCTATTGGCTAAAGACCGGGTTCCTTCCATCGAGCAGGAAACGGATCTGCTGGCTTTGATGGAGCGGTTGAATTTGATCGTAGGAGGCCGTTTCAAGAGAGCCGCTGTAGTCTTGTTTGGAAAGAATGTGCAGAGATATGTGTTACAAGCTCGTATTAAAATAGGAAAGTTCCTTACCGATACGGAGGTACTGACAACCGATATTGTCGAGGGGAACCTGATTCAGCAGGTTGATCGGGCTTTGGATATATTGCGAACGAAATATTTATTAAGTTATATATCGTATGAGGGGATTCATAGGCGTGAGAAACTGGTTTATCCCTACGAGGCTCTGCGGGAAGCCTTATTGAATTCGATTATCCATCGAGAATATTTTGTTTCTTCCGAAATTCAGGTACGTGTTTACGAGGACAAGCTGGTGATAGGGAATGAAGCTCGTTTGCACGATATTACGGTTGAGGACTTGTCTCGTCCTCACCCCTCTAGACCTCATAATAAGTTGATAGCGGATGTTTTTTACAAAGCTGGCTTTATCGAGAGTTGGGGACGGGGAACACAACGTATTATTGACAACTGCTTGGCAGAAGGATTATCCGCTCCTGTATATGAGCATAAGATGGGTTTTTTATACTTGACTTTTTTTCATGAGCGGATAAATGAGCGGATAAATGAGCGGATAAATGAGCGGATAAATGAATTGTCGGATATGGAACGGGAGGTATATCAGATCTTGCGAGAGGAGCCTACTATCCGTCAAATAGATTTAGCAAATCGTTTGGATTTGACAGAGCAGTATATCCGGAAGCTTATAAAAAAGTTGAAAGAGCATGGTTGGATTGAACGCATTGGAGCTAGGAAAAATGGTTATTGGAAAATAATAGAGAAGTCATGAAGATATTGATATTAAATACCTCTGAATTAACCGGTGGAGCGGCAGTCGCCGCAAACCGACTAGCGAAAGCATTGGGTAAATCTGGTGTAGAGGTTTCTATGTTAGTACGTGATCGGAAAACAGACCATGTAAAAGTTTTCTCTGTAAATAATTCATGGACTTCACATAGGCTTAATTCTTTTCGCTTCATTTGGGAACGACTGATAATCTTTATCTGTAACTTCTTTAGCAAGAAGAACCTCTTTCAAGTTTCCATAGCCAATACAGGCACGGATTTATCGAAGCACCCATTAGTGCAACAGGCGGATGTGATTCATCTGCATTGGGTGAATCAAGGATTTTTGTCTCTTTCTGATATTAAGAAATTAGTAAATACCGGAAAACCTATTGTGTGGACTATGCATGATTTGTGGCCAGCTACGGCTATTTGTCATTATCCGGGAGGATGTGAGAAGTATATATCGAATTGTTATCAGTGCCCGATGCTGAAACGAAATCCGTTTTTTGATTTAGCGGCTTCTGTTTTTAAGGAGAAAGGGAAAATAGGGTTATCTAAGATTACATTTGTCGGTTGTAGCCGATGGATAATGGAAGAGGCCCAAAAAGGCAATTGGTTGAGAACAGCCTGTTTTACCTCGATTCCTAACCCGATTGACGTGACAGCCTTTAAGCGTATGGAAAAGCGGGTGGCCCGTAAACGATTCGACCTGCCGGAAGGTAAGTTCCTTCTTCTTTTTGCCGCCGCTTTCAGATACCCGGAAAGGAGCGATTTTTTTGATCGAGGCTTGCGAAAAACTAAAAGAGAAATACCAAGATCGCATAGAAATCGTGTTGATGGGAAATAGCTCGGAAGAATTGATTAGCCAGTTTCCTTTTAAGGTGAATACGCTGGGATATATATCGGATCAAGACTCTATGATTTCCGTTTATGCCTGTGCCGATATGTTCGTTATTCCTTCGTTGGAGGATAACTTACCCAATACGATTATGGAGTCGATGGCATGCGGTACGCCTTGTGTGGGATTTGAGACAGGAGGGATTCCGGAGATGATAGATCATTTGAAGAATGGGTATGTAGCTAAATATAAGGATACAAATGATTTGGCTGTAGGGATTAAGTGGATAATTGACAACCAAGAGACTTTTCGATTTAGTGAGGCTTGCGTCCGCAAGGTGCATGATTGCTATAGGGAATCGGTTATTGCCGAAAAATATATAGCTTTGTATCAGAGCCTGTGTAATAAGAGAAAATAGCGTGAAAGAAGATCAGCATATCGAAGTAAGAATGAATGCTTGCTGGTAAGTGATTGAAAGCAAATGAAAATTGCTACATTTGTGGAAAAATGGAATAAATGGACGATCAGCATAAGCCTGAATGGATTAAGGTGGACGAGTGGGATTTTGTAGAATATGTGGATAGCTTGTTGCGTAGTCAAGAGGCTGTCGATTTAGAGTTTAAGACCGCTCGTGCCGGATTCCCAAATAGTGTGTGGGAAACGTATTCTTCATTTGCGAATACAGATGGAGGAACTATCGTTCTGGGAATAAAGGAGAAAAATGGGGCACTATTTGTGGAGGGACTTCTTCCAGAGCAAATTGTGTCTTATCGGCAAATCATTTGTAACCAATTGAATAATCCGGATTGCGTTAATGTTAATTTACTTACTGACAAGAATATTCAAGAGGTAGACTATAGAGGAAAATCTCTTTTGCTGATTTATGTTCCGAGAGCATCTCGTTCACAACGTCCTGTATATTTAACAAGAAATCCCTTGAATGGACATACTTATAAACGAAATAATGAGGGAGATTATAAATGTACGGATACGGAAGTTCGCAGAATGATTGCCGATGCGGATGAGGAACATCCGAGAGATTCTCGTATTTTATGTAATTATTCAATGGAAGATATTGATTTGGACTCACTTAAACAATATCGACTGCTACTTTCTAGTCGTCAGCCAGATCACCCTTGGTTGACACTTGATGATATGGCTTTTTTGAGAAAATTGGGAGGATATCGACAAGATAGGCAAACAGGTCAAGAAGGGTTTACTTTAGCGGGTATATTAATGTTTGGAAGGACAGAAAGTATAACGGATAATGAATGTGCTCCATCTTATTTTCCGGATTATCAGGAAAAAATGTCGGTAGATGAGAATGTTAGATGGACAGATCGCATTTGTATGGATGGAACTTGGGAAGCGAATCTTTTTCAATTTTATCGGCGTGTGTATCCTAAATTATCATCTGTACTGCCTAAGCCATTCCGTTTGGAGAATGGTGTGAGATTGGAAGATACTACCACGCATGTCGCTTTACGTGAGGCATTTGTAAATACATTGGTGCATTGTGATTATATGGAGGAAGGAAATATAACGATAGAACAATGGAAAGATCGTTATGTATTTAAAAATCCCGGAACACTGCTAGTGAGTAAGGCCCAGTATTATGCCGGAGGTGAAAGTATATGCCGTAATAAGAGCTTGCAAAAGATGTTTATGCTGATTGGCTTCTCTGAGAAAGCAGGAAGTGGGGTGAATAAGATTTTTATGGGTTGGAAAAATGCGAATTGGAGACCTCCATTTGTGGAGGAGCAAAGTCACCCGGATCGGGTGGTGTTGAATTTACCGATGGAAAGTTTGTATCCAGAGGAAGTCTTAGAAGAACTTAAGCGTCTGTTTGGACGGGAAATTGAAAGAATTCCATATGATCAATTCACGGTTTTGGCTCTTTGTTACTCTGAAAAACAAGTATCTAATGAAAGACTTCAATATATTTTGAACCAACATAGCTCAAATATTACAAAGCTACTAAAAAGTATGTGCAATGCTGGTTTTTTGGAGTCTATAGGAAATGGCCGGGGAACTAGGTACCGTTTGCTGTTTTTGGAGAAGGATGAAAGCAAGCCTCAAAAGGATGAAAGCAAACTGAAGAAGGATGAAAGCAAGTCTCAAAAAGATGAAAGCAAACTGGAGAAGGATGAAAGTAAGAAATATATGCGTTATGAGGATTTGTCGAGGTTAATACTATCTGTTTGTGAGGATTATGTAGCTCTGGAAATAATAGCGGAAGCTGTTCATAGAGAGGCTTCTTATTTAATTAATCGGGTTATACCAAGAATGTTAGAGGATGGGCTACTAGAGAGATTATATCCGTCTTCTCCTAAGCATCCTTTACAAAAATATCGTGTGAGACAAGTCGGAAATTTATAAGAGATAATGGAAATGAATCAGCAACCTACATTTTCGATCATAACGATCACCTATAATGCGGAGCGATGGTTGGAGCGTACGATATTGAGCGTACTTAGCCAGTCGTATCCGAATATCGAGTATATATTGATTGACGGAGCGTCGAAGGATAAGACCGTAGAGATCATCAAGCAATATGAGTCCGGTATCGCTTCTTGGATAAGCGAGCCTGATAAAGGCTTGTATGATGCTATGAATAAGGGATTGAAGCGGGCTACGGGGGATTATGTGTGGTTCCTGAATGCGGGGGATACACTTTATACCGCAGATACCGTGCAAAGAATTGTGGCGTCTTTGAAAAAGAAAGTATCTTTGCCAGACGTGATTTACGGAGAGACCCAGATCGTTGATGCGGAGGGTAGATCATTAGGGATGCGCAGATTGAAAGCACCGGAGAAACTGACTTGGAAAAGTTTCCGGATGGGAATGTTGGTTTGTCACCAGTCGTTTATATCAAAACGGGAGATCGCTCCGTTATATAATACGGAATACCGTTTGACGGCGGATTATGATTGGTGTATCCAATGTCTGAGACGATCGAAAAGAATACATAATACACGTTTGACCCTGTCTAATTTTTTAGAGGAAGGATTAAGTAGTGTGAACCGGAAAGCTTCCTTAAAGGAGCGATATGAGGTCATGTGTAAGTATTATGGCAAGGTGTCGACGATTCTGTTGCATGGTTGGTTCGCCGTGAGATTCTATTTTGCCAAATGGTTTAAAGGTAGAGTATAAACAATAAATTATAGATAAGTTTTATGCGGAGTATAATGAGTAAATGGGGAAAACATATCGCAGCGATAGCCGTATTCTTGGTATTGACGGTGATTTATTTTTCTCCGGCCGTATTTGAGGGTAAGGTAGTCCGGCAAGGGGATACGGAAAAGGCTATCGGTATGGGGAATAGCCAGATGGATGAATATGAGAAGACGGCCCAACCGGGAGAATTCAGCGCATGGTCTGATGCTATGTTTGGCGGAATGCCTTATGTGTCGGGATATGGAAATCCGGCTCCACGATTTCCCGGATATCTTTTAGTGGAGAAGCCTTTAAAAGCGCTGGGGTATATGGATGCGGGGATGGTGTTTACCGGATTCGTTTGTTTCTATATCTTGATGTGTGTCATGGGCGTAAATTGGTGGTTGGCGATCGCTGGTGCTATCGCTTTCGCTTTAGCATCTTATAATCTGATCATTATAGAGGCCGGCCATGTCACGAAAGCGTATGTAATCGCTTATATGCCATTAACGTTGGCGGGTATGGCCCTGTTGTTCAAGCGTAAGTATTTATGGGGGGCGGTCGTGTTCTTGTTGGGTGTCGCATTCTCTATCGCGAATACGCACCTGCAAATCACTTATTATTTATTATTACTTTGCTTCTTCGTTTATTTGGGATATTTGTTCAATAAACTGAAGGAAAAAGCTTATAAAGAACTGGGTACGGTAACCGCTATTATGGCTGGATGCGTGATATTGGCGGTGTTGCCGAATGCCCAGAATATGTATGCTCAATGGGATTTGGGACAGAACTCTATCCGTGGGGCTACGGAATTAACGACAACGACCCCTTCGGGCGAGAAGATTTCTTCCGGCTTAGACAAGGATTATGCGTTCGCTTGGAGCTATGGAAAAGGGGAGTTGTTGACCTTGTTGGTCCCGAATGCCTATGGTGGAAGTTCAGGTGGAATGCTAGGCCCGGATTCTGAGCTATATAAGGAATTAAGGGCGAAAGGCGCTCAAGTCGGAAAAGAGGTACAGGCTCCTACCTATTGGGGAGAGAAGACATTTACTTCCGGGCCGGTTTATTTCGGGGCATTGGTCTGCTTCTTGTTTGTTCTGGGAATGTTCGTGATCCGGAATCCGATGAAATGGTGGTTATTCGGAGGTTCTGTCTTTTTGATATTGCTGGCATTGGGACGTAATTTTGATAGCTTCAATGACTTTATGTTCCATTACTTGCCGATGTATAATAAGTTCCGTACCGTAGAGATGGCATTGGTTATTCCGGGTATGGTATTTCCTATTATCGCTATATGGGGATTGAAAGAGGTGTTATCCGAGACCGTGAGCGATGCCTTGTTGAAGAAAGGATTGATCGCTGCTTTGGCTATCACGGGGGGCATTTCTTTAATCCTTTGGTTGATGCCGAGTATGCTGTTGGATTTCCGTTCTTCTTTCGACGCTCAATATCAGTTGCCAGATTGGTATTACAACGCCTTGTTAATGGATCGTGCTTCCTTGGCTTCGGCGGATGCGTTGCGCTCTTTGGTCTTTATCTTATTAGGGGCGGCTTTGTTGTTCTGGTTCTATACCTCGAAAGATCGGAAAAAGGTGGCGACATTCGTAGGGATCGGTGTTGCGGTCTTGATGTTGGTTGACTTATGGACGGTGGATAAACGGTATTTGAACGATAGTAACTTTATCCGCCAGAAACCTACAGAGGTATATAAAGAGACGGTAGCCGATCAAGAAATCATGAAGGATAAGGACCTTTCTTATCGTGTCTTGAATTTGAATAATCCTTTCTTGGAGACAACGACCTCGTACTATCACCATTCCGTTGGTGGTTATTATGCCGCGAAGCTGAGACGGTACCAAGAACTGATCGACCACCGTCTGCAAGGAGAGCTTAACTCGGTTATCGAGGCTTTCCAGAAAGCGCAGATCGCGGAGGATTTGATGGGGGCGTTCGCTGCTTGCCCGTCCTTGAATATGCTAAATACACGTTATATTATCTATAATCCGGAGCAACCGCCTTTGAGGAATCCGTTCGCTTTCGGCAACGCTTGGTTTGTGGATAAAGTGGAGGTCGTGGAGAATGCGGATGCGGAAATAGCGGCGTTGAATACGATTAATCCGTTAACGACGGCGGTTGTCGATAAACGTTTCGCTGATGAGGTGAAAGGTTTCACGCCTCAATTGGACTCTACCGCTACGATAACATTGGATAGTTATCGCCCTAATAAGTTAGTTTATACGACGAAGACTAATTCTGAGCAATTAGCAGTATTCTCTGAGATCTATTATCAACCGGGATGGGAGGCTACGATTGATGGGAAGCCCGCTCCTCATTTCCGGGCGGATTGGATATTAAGGGCTATGTTAGTTCCTGCGGGAGAGCATCAGATCGTATTTGAGTTTAGACCGCAAGGTTATATTACGGCGGCTTATATAACCTCATTTAGTTCATTGATAATCCTTTTGTTATTGATTGGAGCGATCGGTTACTCGATCTGGAGAGCTAAAAAAGACAAGACAGCCTAAATATCCAGTTGTAGAGACGGGGCGTGCCCCGTCTCGGCACAGACTAATGGGTATTTTAAAGTTTCCATTTTGAGGAGATGAGACGGGGCACGCCCCGTCTCTACAACTAGGTGGAAATTGGTAACGATTATTCGTTATGGATAAAGCCAAGCAGTTTTCTCGTTAGGGTTTCCCACGAGTGGGCTGCTTTTTCTTTGGATATATCAAGTCGGATATGAATAAGACTGGGTTTTCATCTTCTTCTTTTCCCATGAATTCCGCTGGAACTTTTAGTACCAATTTCTTCGGGTTCCGGGAGGAGATCAGCATGAATAGATCATTTAAATTTTTTTGTTCATAAATAATTGACAGAGGTGGGCAGTTCATTTTTTCTATTTCAAGAATTTGTTTGTCTGCGTGATTAAAAAGGAAGGCTCGAAAATCAACTAAAACTAAATCGAATATGCCTTCAGATACTTCTTTTAACTGATATTGCGGGTATCCGAATAATGACATTCCGTTAGAGGTAAACAGATGATTTATAAAAGAGCTGTTCTGTACCTCTAATTCTGTTTTTGATGGACTGATGTCTTTCCTTGAAAAACGAGCGAAAGGTTCTAAATTATTCACTAAGTAAAGCGTGTCTTCGTAGATCCCTTTATAGATCCATTGATTATCCACTTGAAATAGACTGATAGGTATGGGATTATATGGACCTGCCGGTTCGGAGATGGGAATGGGGGGTGTTCCAATCCATTCCCCGGCTAGATTTTGTTTGTAGGCCATTTGCTTTTGATTGCCTGCGTATGGGAAGCAGACAAGTGTAGAGTCCTTGATAAATAATAAGTCACATAACTGCTTTTTTGCGACGATTGGTATCGCAGTCAATTGTTTGCCACTCGATAGATCATAACGAATTATTTCTTCGGTATTTCCCATTTCTACGAAGACAAGTTGTTCACTCGTAGGATTGACTGTACAGTTGAATAAAAGACCATGTTCGTCGGGACCTTCTCCGAAATGGGAGATCTCGCGGATAAAATGTCCTGTATGGTCGAATACGAGGATTCGATTAAAGGAATAAGCGACAATAAAATGATCTGTAGGGTAGATGTTAAACGATGGATCAAGTAGGCAATCTTCAGTAGTCTCAAGATCTATCCTTGTCCATTTGGTTGTATAATCATCCAATGATACCGTTGTTTTGGGAAGGTCATCTTTGGATAGATCCATTGTGAATATACCGTTATTATCTTGGGGCTTTCCGCAAGATAATAATAAAAGGAATAGATATGTAATGTATTTGTTCATGGTTGTTTTAGTTTATTCGTTAATCATGTGAG
>OATJ01001442.1_pt1 | contig 9630 bp, 8 predicted proteins | sample 1516661 | NCBI WGS metagenome assembly OATJ01 (sample SAMEA2579951, study PRJEB22360) | human gut metagenome
AAAACACGGGCCTTAGGGGAATTCTTTTGGTTTTTGGGAGCCATTATATCCACGGGCGACGATCAGCAATTGGCATTCGGTCTCGGGGGTTGACAGTGTCGCAAGATCTACCAAAGGCACGGTGAAGGATTCCCCTATGGATTTATTACCCAGGTTTTGCGTGCTGTTATTGATGCAATTTCCCGCCCGGTCGTATTGCCAGATCTCCAAACCATATAACTTATCGGGTTTGGCCGTAGCCAAGGGATCTTCAGGAACCGTTATAGCCTTCGTGCCCATGTTTTGACCGGAGAACAGACGCACATCAAAGCCAAAGCCTTCATTAGCCTCCGTGTGGATAGATCTCGTACTCAATGCCGCCGCATCTTCCCAGTCTGCCAATCCCACGCATAGCGATACCTCCACCGTCTTGCCCTCACCCGTAGACGGGCAGGGTGAATCGAGACGATCCTCACAACTTGACATTCCTAACACCCATACTATTGACATCATCATCAATACTGCTTTTTGTAATTTTACACCCATTTCCTCCATACCTGCACGTGCTTTTTCACTACTACATTTCACATTTTTTTGCTTGAATCACGTTGTCTCTTTCTTACGCAGAAAGAGACAACAGGAGGATAAACGCTCCTATCCGCTGTTTTTCAATCCCTTGGAAATGTTAATAGGACAAGGCACGTCACGCTTGACGGCTCGCTATTGTTTGTCTTTTTTAATTTTGATAAAAGATTTAAGCACTCTCCTTGCCTTTATCAGCAATTTGAGCTACTTTTACACCCGAAAACGGATATTTACCCGTCATTCTGAAAGTTGTCTCTTTCTGCGTAAGAAAGAGACATTTTTTTTCTCCCTACTTCTTTATTCTCAATCACTTCTATTTTTCGATTCATTTTACATTATCGTTTTTTTTACCGTTTGTCTCTTTACATCTCACTACTCATTTAACATTTAGGACTTACTGTCCGGAAAGGCACGCACGAGCTAGCACGATTCCCGACGGAAGAACCGTGTAAAGATCCATACATGCAAACTTCATATTGTTACATGACGTTGAATTAAATGTCTAATTGTTTCGATTTTGTCTATATTCATTAGGTGTAACCCCAACCATTTTCTTGAACCAACACCTGTACGTAGAAGTGACAGGAATGGTGGAATTAAAGTTGTATGTATCTTTCAAGCAATTACAGGAAAGCCGACGAAGCTAGCTTACTTTAAAACAATGGATTTGAATGGAAAAAATTCATAACTATGAATGAAGAAAAACATAGTTATGAATTGAAAATTTCATAGTTATGATTTTTCAGTATCAAAATAGGCAAGTAATTCTTCTATCGTTTGGGTGATATAGGTACTGCCGGAAGTCTCATGGATGATAAAGTAGGTGGTCTTTAAATCGCCAGTCTCAATCCAGATATTCGATTCCACTTCCCGATTCGCCAAAATTCCGTTTCGCTGGAGCGCTTTACGCACCATAGCGTATTTCTGGCCATGTCCAACGAGGCGGATCTGTCGGGAGAATTGATTATCTATACGGAATAACCCGGTATCCTTATCGAAAACAATCCCTTTCCGGGCGAAGAAATTGCTTAAATGACCACTCAATGCCAAATCCTCGGGGGTACCGGTAGAGATACCATTTGCTTTGTCCATTAACCATATCTTATCCGATATCTGGAGAGCCAGCTCCAAATCGTGAGTGGACATAAATATCGTCTTATTCGTTTTCCGGGTTAGATGATGGAGTAATTGCATAATCTCTACCTTGCTGGGAAAATCAAGGAATGCGGTAGGTTCATCCAAGTAAATAACCGGAGTCTCCTGAGCGAGCGCCTTAGCGATCATCACTTTCTGGCGTTCTCCATCCGATAAGGTATGGACCATGCGGGATGCTAGTTCCTCAATGCGGACAAGGGCGATGGATTCTTCCACGATCCGCTTATCATCCTTGCTCAACTTGCCCCAGAAGCCGGTATACGGGCTACGTCCCATCCCGACCAATTCCCGTACCAACATATTCCGGATCTCACATTTATCGGTCAGCACGACACCGATCGTGGTGCTCAATTCCTTATCGGAATAAGCATCTATATCTTTTCCTAGGACCAATATTTCCCCATCTAATTTAGGTTGGAAAGCCGATAACGTGCGCAATAAAGTAGACTTCCCCACCCCGTTAGCACCCAGCAAACAGGTTAATTCACCACTATAGATCGTAGAGTGTATACCTTTAGCTACCAGCTTTGTACTACTCTTAGAATGGTAACCGATCGAAAGTCCGTTAATATGAATCGTATCTTGTTTCATCTTACTCGTTCAATTCATTCTTTCGTTTTCTAAATAATACCGAGGCCACTACAGGAGCACCGACTAAAGCGGTTACCGAGTTGACAGGTAACGCTCCCTCGAACCCCGGCATACGGGCGATCAAATTACAGATCAACGCCAACGCCGCACCGGCGAATAAGACCGCAGGCATTAAAATCCGATGGTCGGAAGTTTGAAATATGGCCCGGCATAAATGCGGAACGGCTAGCCCCAAGAAGATAATAGGTCCGCAATAAGCCGTGACAATCGCCGTAAGGACCCCGGCCGAGGTGATAACCAACAAACGGGCCCGCTTGATATTAAGTCCCAAATTGCGTGCGTAGCTATCCCCAAGAAGCATCAAGTTCATGGTCTTGATAAGCAGGAACGAGAGAGGGATCAAGATTGTCATAAGAATCGCGAACAACGTCATCTGATTACCGGAAACACGGGCGAAACTACCCAATCCCCAAATCACGTATGCACGGATATCCTCCTCGACGCTAAAGAATTTAAGTACACCGATCACGGCGTTTGCCACGTAACCGATCATCACACCGATAATCAACAACGTGACATTTCCTTTTACCTTTTGGGAAACATACACGATCAGCGCCATCACGGATAAGGAACCGATCACGGCCGCTATCGATAAGGCGATCTCCCCCATAAAACCAAGTTTACTCAAGGCAACGCCCCCTAAACTACCGCTTAACAACACCACGAAAGCGACACCCATGCTCGCTCCCGAACTGATACCTAAGACCGAAGGTCCGGCCAATGGATTACGGAAAACGGTTTGCATCTGTAAGCCGCTGATGGATAAGCCAGCTCCCGCTACCAACGCTGTCAATGCCTGTGGTAGTCGAGATTTCCAGATAATATTCTGCCATGTAATAGGCTCATTTCCTGAATTCCAGATAATATGCCAAACCGATTGAAGAGGAATAGAGACTGACCCCAACACCAAATTCAAAAAGATTAGAACAAAAATAGCCGTGACAATCGCCAGCATCCATAGGGTATTTGAATGTCTCATCAGTGTTCCTTATTTAAGTCGAGAATAATAGACCGGCTCATGATCCGGTAATAAATCCGGATGAAAGATATGAAGCAAATCCGCTAGGACGATCTCCGGTTCTGTCGGCATACTCTCATAAAACGGCGTGTTCTTCATATTACAATAGATAATCCCTTTCTCCCGGAACGCACGGAAATCCGCATAACGAGGATCTTGCTCTTTCAATGCCTCATAGCTAAACGTTCCCGGGAAACTATTCACGATACGCCAGTAATCAGCATCGTCCGCTTGGTTATAGACCGTCTCGAAGTCTAATGTAACACCACCGGATCGCTCATCGTCTTTCAAGAAATAATCAGCGCCGGCATCCTTGAAAAGCTGTGCCAAGAAACTCTTTCCTCCTACGGCATACCAGTTTCCACCCCGTAACTCGCCACTAAAAACTATCGGACGTTTTTTAACATTGCCATCCGCCGTAAGTTCCTTTAATTCATTATACCTCTTCTCAATGGCGGCAAAACGCTCATTGCCCTCTTTCTCTACCCCTAACAACAAGCCTATGAACTTGATCCATTCAGCTTGTCCCAATGGCGTAGTCTCCTTATAACCCAAATGGGGAATCAAGGGGATACCCACGTCTTTCAGCGTCTCATAGCCTCCCCGCTTGAATGGCGATACAAGGATCAAATCAGGATTCATACTCATGATAACCTCGTTATCGAAATTTCCCTCTATACCGATCTTTGCGGTTTTACCTTCTTTCAGGCGTTCGTTCATCTCTTTATTGAACAAATGCCGTGTACTGGTAATCCCAACGACCTTATCCAAGGCACCCAATTTAATAAAATTCGATAATTGCAGGGAAGTCATACAGATAACGCTTCGGATAGGAAGCTCTATCACCGTATAATCAACAGGAATCCCCGTGGGTTTCGAACCTCTTTTTACGAACGCATAATGAAACGTGGTGCTTTCCTCGTTTTGAGGATCTTGGATATCAGCCAAGACATATTGATCCGCATAGGTAAGCTTGAATCCTTGGGCGTATAAAGGCTTAACCTGCTCTTGCGAGAATGCGGATTGCTCTACGGAAGCCGTCTTCCCTATTTCTCCTTTTTCACGGATACCTGAAGTACATGATAAAGTCAATACCGATAAAAGCAAGCATCCACTCGCTATAAACTTATTCATAATCCTTGTTTAATTGACAGTTGATCATTGACAGTTACTCTCGTCCTGCTCCACGGGACAGCAACATTTATTTATGAACCGGCAGGTCTTCTGACTTACTTCCATTCTGGACGCCTTCCCGATTACGAAACCAGTGGCCAAGGTATTGTCCGAATGTTTAGAAGTTCACAGCAGCGTGGTCTGTCCGGGATTCTCACCCGGTTCCCTTTTAATCCGCCTCCCAGAAAAAGAGATAAGCGGAGCCTATTACAGCGACAAAAGTAGTAAGAATATTTGTATACATCCGCAATTTTAAGGACTTTTGCGTTTCAAATAAAAACAAATACACATGAATCATCCTATTCACTTCGTCTCATTAGGTCCCGGTGATCCGGAATTAATTACGCTGAAAGGGCTTAATACATTACAAAAGGCTGATATTATCTATTGTCCTGCTACACAAGGCAAGCATGGAATCATATCTCGGGCGACGGATATATTGAAAGCTATTGAGGTAGACGAATCCTTGATCCATCCGTTTATTTTGCCAATGAGTAAGGAACGGACAGATGCGTTAAACGCTTATAACGAATTGTTTCTGGATGCCCAAGCTGAATATTTGAAAGGAAAACAAATCGTGATCGTCGCCGAGGGAGACGCTGGTTTTTATTCATCTATACAATATGTATACGATAAATTCGAGGAAGCAGGAATCCCGGTAGATCGAATCGCAGGAATTCCGGCATTTATAGCGGCAGGTGCTTTGGCCGGGATACATATCGTAAAACAAGAGGAGCAAATTAATGTAATCCCCGGGACTGCGTCGTTCGATGAACTTTCGGCAAAAATAGAAAATGGAATGATCATCGTCATCATGAAATTACCGGGTTGCCAAGAGGCTATTCATACTTGTATCCGGCAGTATGCGGATAAGGCGGTTTTTCATTATTTCGAGAATGTTGGAACAGGAAAAGAATATTATACTACTGATATCACCATTATACATTCCAAGGATTTCCCCTATTTCTCCCTACTGATTGTCCAACCTCGCTAAAAGAAGAAGGCTGCCCGGAGAGTAACCAAACCCGGACAGCCCATCTTATTACGCTACATGCAATATATGCTTAAGCTGATCGATATGGAAACGAAGTGTATCCATATAAGGTTTCACTGAATTATGGTACATGATCGCTTTTGCGTGCATATCTTCCAACTCGCTTACTTTACGGTTCGCCTCACGCATTTTACAAGCGTTGTAGCGAATACCCGATACATGTCCTTTGATATCCTCGATCGCTTGGTTTCCCCGGTTGAAGATAGACTCTGCTTCTTCCGGAGCGTATACCGTATAGGCTTGGGCAACGTCATCCAGTAATGCCTGTTGATAAGAGCCGGCTATCGGGAGCAATTGATGGATCGCATGATGACATAAAGAATGAACCTCGTTTTGAAGCTTCTTCAATTCTACTTCCCACTTTGATTCACATACTTCATCCAATTGTTTGACTTCCGCTACGACACAGCCGCTAAACAATTCCACTACCATCTTTTCCCATGCTTCTGCTACCCACGATTTAGTAGCAAATGTAACCTGACTAAATCTTACTGTTGACATAACCTTAAATTTACATATTATATTGCTAATGTTATTAATCTCTTATCTATTTCAATTTATCACACTCAAATCATTTTATCTTTCTTTTTATCGTTGCGACACCACAAAATTAATCAAATTATCATAGATGGATAATTTTAAAGACTATTTTATAATTCTTTAAGAGTGCGACAAGCAAAACGTATGATTTTTGCAAAGTTCACTTTACAAAAAGTTTAATTTCAAGCCTAACAGCTATCACAAAAAGCAAGATCATCGCCATCTTCGCACAAAAATATCAAAATAACACAATCTTATTATTCCATAAAGGGGGAAAACCTTGTTCCGTATCATTTTGTTATTATAATAAATTAGATTTACTTTGTTCAAACTATATAAACTTACATAAAGCACATGAAATCGGACATTGAGATAGCAAGAGAAACAGACTTGCGTAAAATTAAGGAAGTTGCGACAACGTTAGGTATCCCTCGTGAGGAAGTACAAAATTATGGCAGGTATATTGCCAAGGTTCCTATCCATTTGATCGATAAAAAGCAAATGGACCAGCATAATTTAATTTTAGTGACCGCTATCACTCCCACTAAAGCGGGAATCGGAAAGACTACGGTTTCGATCGGTCTGGCTTTAGGTCTGAATAAAATAGGGAAGAAAGCGGTGGTCGCTTTACGTGAGCCGTCTCTTGGCCCGTGTTTCGGCATGAAAGGTGGTGCTGCCGGAGGTGGATATGCCCAAGTGCTTCCTATGGAAAACATCAACTTGCATTTTACAGGGGATTTTCATGCGGTTACTTCCGCCCACAATATGATTACCGCTTTATTGGATAACTATATTTATCAGACTCGCAACACCTGCGAGGGATTGAAGGAGATCAAATGGAAACGGGTTCTTGACGTAAACGACCGTAGCTTACGTAACATCGTATCGGGTCTAGGAGGCTCGGCGAACGGTGTCCCTACCGAGACCGGATTTGACATCACTCCCGCTTCAGAGATCATGGCGATCCTTTGCTTGGCTACGGATATAGAGGATTTGAAACGACGTGTCGGAAATATTTTATTGGGTTATACAAACGAAGATAAGCCTTTCACGGTAAATGATCTTGGCATAGCCGGAGCTATTACCGTATTGCTAAAAGACGCATTACTGCCGAACCTAGTACAAACAACGGAGAATACTCCCGCATTTGTACATGGAGGTCCTTTCGCTAATATCGCCCATGGATGTAATTCCATATTGGCCACCCAAATGGCTCTTACTTATGGAGATTATGTGATTACGGAGGCTGGTTTCGGCGCTGATCTGGGCGCGGAGAAATTCTTTAATATCAAATGTAGAAAAGCGGGGCTTTCACCGAAACTGACAGTCATCGTAGCGACTGCCCAGAGCTTGAAACTTCATGGTGGCGTTCCTGAAAAAGAAATCAAGGAACCGAATATCGAAGGATTAAAGAACGGATTCGCTAACTTAGATAAACACATTGAGAATATGAAGAGCTTCGGACAGCAAGTAATCGTGACTTTCAACCGTTTCGCTACCGATACGGACGAGGAGATCGCTTTAGTGGCTGAGCATTGCAAGGAAAAAGGGGTTGGATTCGCCATGAATAACGTTTTCTCTGAAGGAGGTGAAGGGGGTACGGAACTTGCCCGCTTAGTGGTTGATACGATCGAAAATCATCCTTCCGCTCCTTTACAATATACATATGATCTGAATGATCCGATCCGTACGAAGGTACAAAAAGTGGCCCAGAAGATATACGGAGCCTCTTCGATTGTTTATACGACTTTGGCCGATAAAAAATTGCGTCAGATCGAAAGCTTGGGTATTTCCCATTATCCGATCTGTATCGCCAAGACTCAATATTCATTCTCTTCCGATCCGAAAGCTTATGGGGTCGCCAAGGATTTCGAACTAAAAGTACGAGATGTAATCATCAATAACGGAGCCGAGATGATCGTTGTCGTCATGGGCGAGATCATGCGTATGCCGGGGCTCCCTAAAGAGCCGCAAGCCCGAAAGATCGATATCGTGGATGGCATGATTGAGGGATTGAGTTAATAGACAGTAAAACAATTTAAATAAAAAAAGGTACGCCTCACACATTCAGTAAGGCGTACCTTTTTTATAACCACTCTCGCCCCGAAACCGGGGGGCGATCAATAAGCTCTGGCGAACAGTACCCGGCAAGCCGACGGTTTACCTGTCACCATACACTTACCCGGAGTCTTATCACCAGCTAAAGGAATACAGCGGATCGTAGCTTTCGTCTCGTTCTTGATCAATTCTTCTGTTTCCGGGGTTCCATCCCAGTGGGCCATGATGAAGACGCCATCCTCGATCTTCTCCTTAAATTCCTCATACGTATCTACGTTTATGATGTTAGCCTCACGGTGATCGTACGCTTTCTTGAAGATATTCGCTTGGATTTCCTCCAACAGATTCTTCACGTATTCCTCAATGCCATCACAAGTGATCGTCTCCTTCTCCAAAGTATCACGGCGCATTACTTCGATTGTATTATTCTCCAAATCACGACCACCCATAGCCAAACGCACGGGAACACCTTTTAACTCGTACTCAGCGAACTTCCAGCCCGGCTTCTTGTTATCAGCGTCATCATATTTCACGGAAATGCCTAACGCTTTCAATTTAGCCACGATACCAGCGACCTTCTCGCTGATCTGCGTCAATTGCTCAGCGCTACGGTAGATCGGTACGATCACAACCTGTATCGGAGCCAAATGTGGAGGCAATACCAAACCGTTATCATCAGAGTGAGACATAATCAACGCTCCGATCAAACGTGTGGAAACACCCCAAGAAGTAGCCCAAGCATAGTCGCTCTTACCGTTCTTGTCGATGAAAGTAACGTCGAAAGCCTTACCGAAGTTCTGCCCCAAGAAATGGGAAGTTCCCGCCTGCAAAGCTTTTCCATCCTGCATCATCGCCTCGATCGTATAGGTATCCAAAGCACCGGCGAAACGCTCGCTCTCAGACTTCACGCCCTTTATTACCGGCATTGCCATATAATTCTCTGCGAAGTTCGCATAAACGTCTTGCATCTTCTTAGCTTCTATCTCCGCTTCTTCACGAGTAGCGTGAGCGGTATGGCCTTCCTGCCACAAGAACTCAGCCGTACGAAGGAACAAGCGAGTACGCATCTCCCAGCGCATCACGTTCGCCCATTGGTTGCACAAGATAGGCAGGTCACGGTAAGACTGAATCCAGTTACGGTATGTATTCCATATAATGGTCTCCGAAGTCGGGCGAATGATCAATTCCTCTTCCAGTTTAGCTGCCGGATCTACGACAACCCCCGTACCGTCATGATTTGTCTTCAAACGATAGTGAGTAACCACGGCGCACTCCTTGGCGAACCCTTCTACGTGCTCAGCTTCTTTGCTTAAGAAAGACTTCGGGATCAGCAAGGGGAAATAAGCGTTCACATGACCGGTTTCCTTGAACATATCGTCTAGGATACGTTGCATCTTCTCCCAGATAGCGTATCCGT
>OATJ01001456.1_pt1 | contig 9601 bp, 5 predicted proteins | sample 1516661 | NCBI WGS metagenome assembly OATJ01 (sample SAMEA2579951, study PRJEB22360) | human gut metagenome
TGCCGCTGCCCTTGGAGATTTTGCCGATGAGGTGGGAGGCAATAACCACCCGCTGAATCTCATTGGTGCCCTCGTAGATGGTGGTGATCTTGGCGTCGCGGTACATCCGCTCCACGTCCATACCTTTGAGGAAACCAGTGCCGCCGAAGATCTGCACCGCGTCGTTGGTGACCTCCAGGGCAATGTCCGAGGCGTACATCTTGGCCATGGCGGACTCCATGCCGTAGGGCTCGTGGTGCTCCTTCAGCTCGGCGGCGGAGTAGATGAGGAACCGGGCGCAGCGCAGCTTGGTGGCCATGTCCGCCAGCTTGAAGGCCAGGGACTGCTGGGCGGCGATGGGCTTGCCGAACTGAACCCTCTCCTTGGAGTACTCCAGGGCGGACTCATAGGCCCCCTGGGCGATGCCCAGGGCCTGGGCTGCGATGCCGATACGGCCGCCGTCGAGGGTGGCCATGGCGATTTTGAAGCCGTCACCATCCTTGCCCAGCAGGTTTTCCTTGGGTACCTTCACATCATTAAAGATCAACTCAGCGGTAGAGGAGGAGCGGATACCCATCTTGTCATAGTGGTCGCCAAACTCGAATCCCTTCCAGCCCTTCTCCACAATGAAGGCGGAGATGCCCCGGGTGCCGATGTCCGGGGTGGTGACGGCAAAGACCACATAGGTGTCCGCCTTGGGGGCGTTGGTGATGAAGATTTTGCCGCCGTTGAGCAGCCAGTGGTCGCCCTTGTCCACGGCGGTGGTCTCGGTGCCGCCGGCATCGGAGCCGGCGTTGGGCTCGGTGAGGCCGAAGGCGCCAATTTTTTCACCTCTGGCCAGGGGCACCAGATATTTCTTCTTCTGCTCCTCGGTGCCGAAGGCGAAGATCGGCCAGGAGCCAAGGGACACGTGGGCGGACAGAATCACGCCCGTGCCGCCGTCTACCCGGGACAGCTCCTCCACGGCGATGGCGTAGCTAATGGCATCCAGCCCCGCGCCGCCGTACTCCTTGGGGTAGGGGATACCCATCAGGCCCAGCTCCCCCAGTTTTTTTACGGCTTCGGCCGGAAACTCATTGGCCTGATCCAGGGAGAAGGCGATGGGCTTGACCTCCTCTTCGGCGAAGGCGCGGATCTTGGCGCGCAACTGTTCATGCGCTTGGGTCGTCTGGAACAACATGTTGCTTCCTCCTTACACATAATTAAAAGTGGATAAAATTAGTCCAATTTGTAGGCGAAAAAATCAGTCTGCCGGACCCAAAATGTCCTCCAAAGTGTGGGCCTTCAGTTCCGCATTCAGCTTTTCCTGAATGCCTGTCAGATGGCAGTGAACCGTACAGCCGCCTGGATCAGCAGGGGGCGGGGACCGGTCCACCCGCCATGGCTGGCCCGCCAGGGACAGGAATAGGTGGGATCCATACAACTGCTTAGGCGGGAATCCTCTCCCATAGCGGTCATCAGGTCGTAGAGAGTGACCCGGTTGAGCTCTGCCGACAGGCGACAGCCACCTTCGGCGCCGCGGGCTACCTCCACAAATCCGGCCCTGGCAAGCTTTTTGAGAATCTTGTGTGCAAAGGACTGGGGGACCAGCTCCCGCTCCGCCGCCTCCGCCGCTGTACGGCGCTCCCCATCCCGCAGGGTGCGCAGCAGGCGCAGGGCATAATCGGTTTCGCGGGTAATCACAGCCGCTCCACTCCTTTCTGATTGGTCTGGCTACAACATATCATTTTGGATAAAGTTTGTCAAGTATAATTTTCCAAAATCGTCACAATGTAAAAAAACGCGCGGCATGTTTTGGCATGCCGCGCGCTGAGGTCAGGATTTTCAGCCTAGCAGATGGATGCTGGTGATCAGGCCGGAGAACACAATGGAAACGGTGGAACACAGCTTGATCAGGATGTTGAGGGAGGGACCGGAGGTATCCTTGAAGGGGTCGCCCACAGTGTCGCCGATGACGGCGGCCTTGTGGCAGTCGGAGCCCTTGCCGCCATGGGTGCCGCTCTCGATGTACTTCTTGGCGTTGTCCCAGGCGCCGCCGGCGTTGGACATGAACACGGCCACCACGAAGCCGGTGACGGGGACGCCGCCCAGCAGGCCCACCACGGCCTCTGCGCCCAGGATCAGGCCGGTGACCACGGGCACTACAATGGCCAGCAGGGAGGGGACCACCATCTCATGCAGAGCGCCCTTGGTGCAGAGATCCACACAGGAGGCGTAGTCGGGGTCGGCTTTGCCCTCCATGATGCCGGCGATCTCCTTAAACTGGCGGCGCACCTCCACCACGATGGACTGGGCGGCCCGCTGCACGCCGCTCATGGTCAGGGCGGCGAAGAGGAAGGTGAGCATGGCGCCCACGAACAGGCCCACCAGAACGGCGGGGTTAGTGATGGAGAGATCCAGCGTGTCCACCTTGACCTTCACCACGTCCACATAGCTGACCAGCAGGGCCAGGGCGGTGAGGGCGGCGGAGCCGATGGCAAAGCCCTTGCCGGTGGCGGCGGTGGTGTTGCCCAGGGAGTCCAGGGCGTCGGTGCGGTTGCGCACCTCCTCGCCCAGGCCGCTCATCTCGGCGATGCCGCCGGCGTTGTCGGCCACGGGGCCGTAGGCGTCGGTGGCCAGGGTGATGCCCAGGGTAGACAGCATGCCCACCGCGGCGATGCCGATGCCAAACAGGCCCTTGGAGAAAAGCTCGCCATAGTTGGCCGCATTGGTGGTCAGGGAACCGCCGGCGGCCAGGAAGGAGACGATGATGGCCACGCCGATGATGACGATGGGGGCGGCGGTGGACTTCATGCCCAGGGAGATGCCGCCGATGATGGTGGTGGCGGCGCCGGTCTCGGTGGAGTCGGCCAGGCCCTGGGTGGGCTTATAGGTGTCGGAGGTGTAGTACTCGGTAAAATAGCCGATGGCGCAGCCGGCCACCAGACCCGCCAGAATGGCGATGTAAGGGCCCCAGGAGCCCATGATGTAATAGGTGACGGGGGCGGCGATGACGGCGGTGTAGGTGCCTTTGCGCAGAGTAGCCAGCAGGGACTTCTGGGTGGCGTTCTCCTTGGTGCGGATCAGGAAGGTGCCGATGACGGAGCACACCACGCCCACCACGGCGATGATGAGGGGCAGAAGCATGGCGTTCCAGGTCAGGCCATCGGCGGCGTAGGCGGAGGCGCCCAAGGCGAAGGTAGCCAGAATGGAGCCCACGTAGGACTCATACAGGTCAGCGCCCATGCCGGCCACGTCGCCCACGTTGTCGCCCACGTTGTCGGCGATGGTGGCGGGGGTGCGGGGGTCGTCCTCGGGGATGCCGGCCTCCACCTTGCCCACCAGATCGGCGCCCACGTCGGCGGCCTTGGTGAAGATGCCGCCGCCCACGCGGCCGAACAGGGCCATGAAGGAGGCGCCCATGCCGAACATGACCATGGTCTGGGCGATCTGGGCGGCCTCAAACCCTGCGATGTACTTGAGAATGTGGAACCAGATGGACACGTCCAGCAGACCCAGGCCCACCACGGTGAAGCCCATGACCGCGCCGGAGGAGAAAGCCACGTTCAGGCCCCGGTTGAGGCTCTCATGGGCGGCGTTGGCAGTGCGGGCGTTGGCGGAGGTGGCAATCTTCATGCCCACAAAGCCCGCCAGGCCGGACCAGATGCCGCCGGTCAGGAAGGCGAAGGGGATAAACCAGTTGTCCAGCATCCCGACTCCTGCCAAAATTAACAAAATGACGAAGACAATGATAAAGATCTTTGCAACGGTAGTATACTGGCGCTTAAGGTAGGCATTTGCGCCCTTACGGATGGATGCGGCCAGCTTTTGCATCAGTTCGGTGCCCTCTGAGAACTTGAGCACCTTCTTGGCTTGGGTTAAGGCGAAGATTAATGCAATTAATGCACCTACTAAGCCGACCCAAAACAGGTTTTCCAACAACTTTCCCCACTCCTTTTTTTCTTTGGAAGCCTTGTAACACAAGGCTTCCAGCGTTAAGAGACAATATAATATTAACGCAAAAAGGGGTGATTTGGCAAGTATATCTTAAGATAAGAAAGCGTCAAATCCTAGGATTTGACGCTTTCGACAAAAACGAATGATTGGTTTAAGAACGCTTCCATGCATTTCTGCTAAAGAGAACGAGAACAGGCAGAACCTCCAGGCGCCCGATCAGCATACACAGGGAGAGCACCAGCTTGGAGAAGCCGGAAAAGGCGGAGTAGTTGCCCATGGGGCCCACCAGCTCCAGTCCGGGGCCCACATTGCCGATGCAGGAGACTACGGCGGTGAAGGTGGTGCCAAAGGAGAAGTTGTCCACCGACACCAGCAGCGTGGCCCCCAGGGCGATGAAAAGATAGGCTGCAAAAAAGAGCTGGACGGAGCGCAGGCTGTCCTCATCTACCACCCGGCCGTCCAGCTTGACCACGTTGACGGAGCGGGGGTGCACCACCTGCCGGATCTCCCGGCGGATGCACTTGAGCAGGAGCAGAACGCGGGAGCACTTGATGGCGCCGCCGGTGGAGCCGGCGCAGGCGCCGATGAACATGAGCAGCACCAGCAGAATCCGCGAAAACTCCGGCCACAGGTTGAAGTCAGTGCTGGCGAAGCCGGTGGTGGAGATAATCGAGCCCACCTGAAATGCGGCGTGGCGCACGGCGGAGCCGTCCGCCGGATACATGGGCCAGATGTTGATGGAGATCAGGAGGGTGCTGAAAGCCACCACGGCCAGAAAGAAGCGCAGCTCGTCGCTGCGGAGCGCCTGGCGGACCTTGCCGCAGAGCAGCAGGAAGTAGAGGGCAAAGTTGATGGAGAAGACCAGCATGAAGAGCGTGATGATGACCTCAATGGCAGGGCTTTCATAGGCCGCAATAGACAGGCTTCTGGTGGAGAAGCCGCCGGTGCCCGCGGTGGCGAAGGAGTGAACCAGGCTGTCATACCACGGCATGCCGGCGATTCGCAGGCAGAAGACCTCCAGCAGAGTGAGGGCGCAGTAGATGCCGTAGAGGATTTTGGAGGACTGGCTGGTCTTGGGTACCAGCTTGCTCACAATGGGCCCGGGGCTCTCGGCGCGCATCACATGCAGGGTCCGTCCGCCCAGGCTGGGCAGCAGGGCGATGGTGAGGATCAGCACCCCCATGCCGCCCATCCAGTGCATGAAGGAGCGCCAGAAAAGGATTCCTCTGGGCAGGGGCTCCACTGCGGTCAGGACGGAGGCGCCGGTAGTGGTGAAGCCGGAGACCGACTCGAAGAAGCAGTCCACATAGGAGGGGAAAAAGCCGCTGAAAAAGAAGGGGAGGGCGCCGAAGGCGCTCATCAGCAGCCAGATGAGGGCCACGGCGAAAAAGCCCTCCCGGGGGAAAAAGTGGTCGTTGCTGCGTATGAGGGAAAGGGCGAGCCCCACTGCTCCCGTCATGGCAATGGACAGGAGGAAGGGAAGGGGATTTTCGCGGTAGAACAGGCAGACCAGCAGGGGGAGGAGCAGCGCGCCTGCCTCTACCAGCAGGGTCTTGCCCGTCAACTTGAAGACCAGGCGGAAGTTCATGCGTCGCCTCCCAGCTCCAGAAGGGAGTCCTCAAAGATGTCGTTGAGATCCAGAATCCCGTGGTTGCGGGATATGACGATCACGGTGTCACCAGCGGCGATGGAAGAGGAGCCGTCAGGGATTACGATACGGCCCTGGTGCACCAGGACGGCGACCAGGATGCCAGGCTTCAGGCGCAGCTCTCGCAGGGGGGTGTCCCGGTTTCGGGTGGTTGCATTGGCCACAAATTCCATAGCCTCGGCGTGGCCGTCGGCGATCTTGTAGAGGGCGTTCATGACGCTGCCCTTGGAGTTCTGCATACCGCGTACCACCTGAAGAATCTGCCCGGCGGTCAGCAGCTTGGGGGAGATCACGCTGTCCAGCCCAGCGGCGTGGGCGATGCCGGCATAATTCTGGCGGTTGGACTTGGCCACCACCTTGGGTATGCCCTGCTGCATGGCGTAGAGGGAGATAATGAGGTTGTCTTCATCCCGGTCGGTGAGGGCTACGAAGGCGTCGGAGGCGGTCACATCCTCCTCCTCCAGAAGTTCCTGGTCGGTGCCGTCGCCGCAGATGACCGTGGCCTTGGGCAGTACCTCGCTGAGATGGCGGCAGCGGTCCAGACTGCGCTCAATGATCTTTACGTGTATGCCAAGCCGCTCCAGAATGGCGGTGAGGTAGTGTGCGATTCGTCCGCCGCCCACCAGAAATACGTTGCGGCACCTGGGATTGTGCCGCCCCAGCAGGCGAAAGAAGGCGGTCAGGCCGGTAGGCTGGCCGATCAGATAGAGCCGGTCCCCCACCTGGGGCACAAAGGAACCGTCGGGGATGACCACATCTCCCTCCGCCCGCTCGGCGGCACAGAACAGCATAGGGAGGGACTGGAGCTGGCCGCTCTGGGCGGACAGGGGATGTCCCACCAGAAAGTCCTCCTCCCGCACCCGGAAGCCAATCAGCTCCACCCGACCCCGGCAAAAGGTCTCCAGATTGGCGGCAGGGGGAAAGCGAAGCAGACGGGCGATCTCCGCCGCCGCGGCGTTTTCCGGGTTGATGACCAGGTCGATGCCCAGGGCCTCCTTCAGCAGGGAGAGCTCCATAGCATATTCTACATTGCGTACCCGGGCGATCGTATACTTGGCGCCCAGCCGCTTGGCGGTCAGGCAGCAGACCATGTTGACCTCATCCATACTGGTGGCGGCGATCAGCACATCCGCAGCATCCACACCCGACTCTCTCAGGGCGGAAATGGACGCGCCGTTGCCTTTGACACACATGACATCCAGGGCCTCAGAGGCGTGGCGGAGAGCGGCGTCGTTGGTGTCAATTACGGTGATATCGTGCTCCTCCTGAGAGAGGTGCTCGGCGAGGGTAAAGCCCACCTTGCCGTCGCCCACGATGATGATTTTCAAGCTCCATACATCCTTTCAGAGCGCCCGGAGGTGCCCCACAACACATTGCATGCTAATCTTAACGCAATCTTAACACGCATGCAAGGACATTATGCGTAATTTGCCGAAAAAGAGCCCCTCTCCACAGGGAGAGGGGCTCTTTTTCGGCTTTTATACCGTCCATTCACTGTGCACCAGGCCGACCAGATACCAGTCACCCTGATAGCATTCAAACACCAGTTTGAGAGAACACCAGTCGTATCCGGCCATCTGTTCGTCCAGACCGGGAAAGTGATACTCCACAAAACGTCCCTCCGGATAGGCGGAGGCCACATTTTCCAGCGCGTTTCCCTGCATCAGAACGGTGTCTACCGCCGTCTCAGGGGCGGCAGTATAGTCGGCATTGAAGACGTAGCGCTCAAAATACTCCCGTCCGGTCAGTTCAATGGGGGCGCCGGTGCCGTCCTCAATACCCCACACATAAGGGATGTCGTCCTCGGGCAAGAGGACGAGCTGGGCGGGGAGGAGATTGCGGTCACAACTGGGCTCCACCGTGGAGTAAGGCGTCAGGGTAACCCCTTTCTCCGGGTGCACCAGCGCGGCCAGGGCCTCATAATCGCTCTCCTTCAGCGCGGCGAGAACCTGTCCGGCACGGTCGGACAGGCAGGAGGTGCCGGCGTCGGCCGGCGCGGCCTGGTAGAGGGTAGATCTACCCTCTACCTCAATAGCGTCCAGCGCGGAAACTGCGGGATACTCCGCTGCGGTGGCACGGACCGAGTTCAGGCTGGCAGAGGAGATCCCGCTGCCGAACAGGGTGCCCAGTGCAAGCCCGCCCAAAAGGGCGATCAGGGCAAATAGCACGGCCTTCTTCATCCGGTACACACCTTTCCTGTCAGGGGAAATTCACAATTCTTTATTTTAAAAGCAGCACACAAAAAAAGCAACAACAAAAGGTTACAAAAGCTAGGATGCTTTTGTATATCTTGCAATGATGGAAAAAAGGAGGTATAATAAAAAATAGTTTTTTGTCAGAACAAGGAGGATTATCATGCACGAACACGAGCTGCAATTTCATATCAAATGTAAGGCCGGCGACGTGGGCCGCTACTGTTTCCTGCCCGGTGATCCCGGCCGCTGCGAGAAGATCGCAGCCTACTTTGATAACCCGGTGAAGGTACAGAGCAACCGGGAGTACACCACCTATACCGGAACCCTTCTGGGGGAGAAGGTGAGCGTCTGCTCCACCGGCATCGGCGGCCCCTCTGCGGTGATCGCCATGGAGGAGCTGCACAACATCGGCGCGGACACCTTCATCCGGGTGGGCACCTGCGGCGGCATCGCCCTGCCCGTTAAGAGCGACGATGTGGTGATCGCCACCGGCGCGGTCCGCCACGAGGGGGCCAGCCGGGAGTACGCCCCCATCGAGTTCCCCGCCGTGTCCGACTATGAGGTGCAGAGTGCCCTGGTGCAGGCTGCCAAAAACCTGGGCAAGCCCTGGCACGCCGGCGTGGTGCAGTGCAAGGATTCCTTCTATGGACAGCACGACCCCAAGCGGATGCCAGTGAGCCAGGAGCTGCTCTACAAGTGGGAGGCGTGGAAGCGCCTGGGTGTCCTGGCCTCCGAGATGGAGTCCGCCGCCCTGTTCTGCTGTGCCGCCGCCCTGGGGGTGCGCTGCGGCTCCTGCTTCCACGTCATCTGGAACCAGGAGCGGGAGGCTGCCGGGCTGGATCAGGAGGAGAGCCACGATCTGTCCGCCGCCCTGGAGGTAGGCATCGAGGCCGTCAGGCTGCTGATCGAAGCCGACCGGGCCGCGAAGGGGTGAGCCGCAGAACCGCTCCGCCCTGCCTTTGCATAGTGAAAAATGCCTGGAACCATGTGGTTCCAGGCATTTCTTATTGCTTATTTTACCGTTTTCAGCGCCCGCATGGCGTTGAGAATGGCGATGACGGACACGCCCACATCGGCGAACACCGCCTCCCACATATTGGCAACACCGGCGGCGCTGAGCGCCAGCACCAGGAACTTGACGGCCAGGGCGAAGACGATGTTCTGACGGACGATGGCCAGGGTGCGCCGGGCGATTCGAATGGCGTCGGCAAGCTTGGAGGGCTTGTCATCCATCAGCACGATGTCGGCGGCCTCGATGGCGGCATCGGAGCCCAGGCCGCCCATGGCGATGCCGATGTCGGCCCGGGAGAGCACCGGGGCGTCGTTGATGCCGTCGCCCACGAAGGCCAGGGCCCCCTTGGGGGAGACCTCACCCAGCAGAGCCTCCACACGGGTCACCTTGTCGGCGGGGAGGAGCTGGGTGTGTACCTCGTCCAGGCCCAGCTCCTGTGCCACTGACTCACCCACGGCTTTGGCGTCGCCGGTGAGCATGACGGTTCTGCGCACACCACAGGCCTTCAGCGCGGTGATGGCCTCCTTCGCGTCGGGCTTCACCTCGTCGGAGATGACGATGTGGCCCAGGTAGACCCCATCGGAGGCCACGTGGACGGTGGTGCCTACCCGGTGACAGGGGTGCCAGCTCACGCCGATGTCCTCCATCAGCTTGTCGTTGCCGGCGCAGATCTGGCGGCCGTCCACTGTGGCCCGCACGCCCCGGCCGGACAGCTCCTCCACATTGGATACCCGGGAGGCATCCAATTCCTTGCCGTAGGCCTCCTTGAGAGAGCGGGAGATGGGGTGGTCGGAGTAGCTCTCCGCCAGGGCGGCCAGCTCCAGAAGCTGC
>OATJ01001461.1_pt1 | contig 9535 bp, 8 predicted proteins | sample 1516661 | NCBI WGS metagenome assembly OATJ01 (sample SAMEA2579951, study PRJEB22360) | human gut metagenome
GATGGCGCGTAGCGCCGGAGGGTGGTCGGCTGGCTGGCATCGCAACCCTGCTACCCGACAATTTTCGACAAGCCGACGGGAATCCTTCCACGAATTGTTCGCCGTCGGTGCAGTCTTGCTCGATCGCGCCGGCCAAAACCGTACAATCCCTACAATGGAATGCATATGGTTAATTGCTGCGCGCAGCCGCACGGCCGCACGCGATCGCAAGACCACGCAGCCCAAGGGGATATGCAATATCAACGGAAGCAGGAGGTGCGCATGACCGGCATTATCGATTACGCGCACACCGAAACGCGCTCCTTCGCCGACTTGCCGTTCAACGAAATCGACGCCTTGATCATCTCCACGCTCATCTATGAGGATGTGGCCAGTGTCTGTCCGACGTTGATGCTGGATGAGACGCGGTCAGGCTCGTTCGCCGCACGCATTCGCGCTTTCGAACCCAAGCATCCACTGATCTGGCTGAAGGGTATCTGGCATCCCGAGCTTGAATCGGTAAGCCTTGACGAGGCCAACCGCGAGCTGCATCGTTCGCCGGAAACACATGCCGACGACAAGCCGCACGAAGCCCAAATGGTTTCAGTGGTCAACCCGGACCTGACCCACGACCTGTTCCAGGCCGCAGGCGAAAACCCCCGCTACGCCAACGTTCGCCTGGGCGCGGTGGTCGAGCACATCAATCAGGGTGAGCAAACCCAATTCGCCGCCGCCACCTTCCAACTGCCCGACGGCCACAAGCGCCGAAAGCCGACCTACAAAGGCACGTTGGTTATTTCCTTCCGCGGCACCGATGATTCGCTCATCGGATGGAAGGAAGATTTCAATATGGCTTTCCAGTATCCGGTGCCGGCGCAACGTTCAGCCAGCGCCTATCTGGATATGGTGGCGCGACTGTGGGAGGGTCCGATTATTCTGGTCGGCCATTCCAAGGGAGGCAATCTGGCGATTTACGCGGCCATGAACGCCGATCCCAAGGTGCGCAAGCGCATTCAGCATGTCTATTCACTGGATGGCCCCGGTTTCCCGCCGGAGATTGTGACCAGCCCCGCCTACCGCACCATCCAGCCGAAGGTGACGAAAATCGTGCCGAGTTCGTCGATTGTGGGCATGATTTTCGAGACCCCGGAGCCTTGCCGCGTGGTCTCTTCCGATTCGGATGGCATCATGCAGCATTCCGCCTTCACCTGGCTATTGGATGGTGACCAGTTCATCACCGAGCCGGATTTGAGTTCCAGCTCGCAGTTGTTTAACGAGGAGCTGAACCATTGGATCGCCACGCTTACGCCCGAACAGCGCGAGCGTGCGGTGGATGCGCTGTTCACCGTGCTGCACGCCAACGGCGCCACCAGCTTCAGCGAGGTGATGAGCAACTTCCCCGCTTCGATTCCGGCGATGCTTGGCGCGTACGTTGGGCTGACCCCCGCAGACCGGCGTCATTTGGTTGAGGCCCTGGCGATACTGTTCAAGGCGTCCACGGCCAAACGCAAGCCGACGCCCGCCCCGGCTTCCGCACCAAGTTCTGCGACCTCCAAAGCAACAGCCGAGATCCCAGCAGAAACTGCAGCAGAAGCAGATAGCGCAGCTCCGGCCAGAGCCGATACTGATGCCGATGCCGGCACCACAGCTTCGCCATCAGCGGAGGACGCAACTGAAATCGCCGATTAGCTCATAGACATGTCCACAAATAATAGTTATACTGCCCAATAAGTTATTAGACAGCGTGACCATATCACGCTGGTGCATCAGGAGGAAGAGATGCCACGTCCACGCCATGATTCCGAGGTGCTGCCCGCCAAAGAACGCCTCGAGAACGCTTTCTGGGAATTGCTCGCCGACCGCGACTATCGCAAGATCACCGTTACCGACGTGGTGCGTGAGGCTGGCGTGAACCGTAATTCGTTCTACTATCACTTCTCCAGCCTGCCCGAATTGGCCGATTCAGCCATCCTGCATCAGGTCGAATCGATTCCGATCAACCGCACCCCCGATCCGAACGGCAATCCCGAGGAACAATGGCGAGACCGCGTCACCGCCACGCTCTCCGATCCAGAGCAGCGTCAGCGCCTCGACCACCTGGCCCTGTTGGCAGGCCCGCACAGCACGCTTGAACTGACCGAATCGCTGCGCGACTTCTGCCGTCTGCAAATGCTCAGCACATTGCAACGCGACCCCAAGAACCTTGACCTGAAAACCGATCTCATGGTCGAGTTCACCGTGGGCGGCATGCTCGCCGTGCTGCAACGTTGGCCCGAATTGAGCGACACCATCGAAATCAAAGACCTGCTTAAAGAAGATGTGGCCGTGCTGGCCATGGGCATATACCTGGCCATGAGCCAAAAGGACATGCTTAATTACTGGAATCGCATCTTCGTGCACAATGCGCAGGATTCGACCGCCCCCGGCATGCCGGTCGCCGCCACGCATGCCGCGCCATCCACCATCTCATCGTCGAACGGCCCCGCAGGATTCCCCGGGTACACCGCTTGACCGAAAACCAGCGAGTCTGGATTGTTTCCGCCGCACGAACCTCGCGTGAGGTTTCTCACAAGGCGCAATCAGCCTCTCATGCTGGCGTTTCCAACCCACGCACAGGAAGATGGAAGCATGAGCGAAACATCGAACAAGACCCGTCTGGAACATGACTGCATCGGCCAGATGGAGGTGCCGGCGAACGTCTACTGGGGTATTCACACCCAGCGCGCTATCGGCAACTTCCCGGTCTCCGGCATCACCGATAGCCAACATCCCGAGCTGATTCGCGCCTATGCCACGGTCAAGCGCGCCTGCGCCATCGCCAATGAGGAATTAGGCCTGATCGACCCAGCCAAGGCCGAGGCCATTCGCGCCGCCTGCCTAGAAATTGAGGCCGGCAAACTGGCCGATCAGTTCCCGGTCGATGTGATGCAGGGCGGTGCCGGCACCTCGTCGAACATGAACATGAACGAGGTGATCGCCAACCGTGCGTTGGAAATCGCCGGCCGCCAGCGCGGCGATTACACATACATCCATCCGAACGACGACGTCAACAAGTCGCAGTCCACGAACGACACCTACCCGGCCGCCTGCAAACTCGCGCTTATCGACGCGATCGGGCCGCTCGCCGAGTCCACCAAGAAACTCGCCAAGGCCTTCCACGATCTGGCCGACAAACATATCAATGACGTGACGATTGGCCGCACGCAGCTGCAGGACGCCGTACCAATGACCTATGGTCAGGAATTTCATGCGTTTGCCACGCTGTTGAAGTCTGATTTGGCTGCATTCGATCGCGTGGTGCCGCTGCTGGCCCAGCTCAACCTCGGTGCCACCGCCATCGGTACCGGCATTTGCGCGGATCTGCGATTCCGCAAGTCCGCTATCAAGCATCTGGCGCAAATCACCGGGCTGCCGGTCACCGCCGCGCCCGATCCGGTGGCCGCCATGACGGATATGGGCGCGTACGTGGCCACGTCGGCTGCCATCAAGAGCCTCGCCGTGCACCTGAAGAAGGCCGCCGACGATTTGCGACTGCTCAATTCCGGGCCGCGCTGCGGTTTCAACGATCTCAACGTGCCGGCTCGCCAGGCCGGATCGTCGATCATGCCGGCCAAAGTGAACCCTGTGATCCCCGAATGCGTCAACCAGTGCTGCTTCACGATTTTCGGCATGGACGTGACTGTGAACTGGGCTGTGGCCGAGGGACAGTTGCAGCTGAACGCCTTCGACCCGGTGATGGTGCATGAGCTGCTGACCGGCATGGCGTTGCTGACGCACGCCATGGAGACGTTCCGCGTCAACTGCGTGGAAGGCATCGAAATCAATGCTGACCTGGGGCGTTCATACGCCCAGTCCTCACCGTCGATTTCCGCCGCGCTCAACCACTACATCGGCTACGAGCACGCGGCCGACATCGCCGCCGGCCGTACCGTGCGCGAGGTGGCCGGCGAACGCACCGACCTGCCCGCCGAGCAGTTGGACGAGATTCTCGATCCGATTCGACTGGCCCGCGGCCTCGGCCAGACCTGCCGCGAACGCCAGGAGTAGCGGAATCGACCGTAGGCCGATTCCGCTTTCTGCCACCCCGTCTCCACGACTTCACCAGAAACGACCGATACAGTAGGCGTATGACTGAATATGCAGAAGACATCGCACGCTGGTTTCAGGTGAACGCCGGCAAACTCATCTGGCTGACCATTGTATTGGCCATCGTATTTGTGGCCGACCGCGTCATCAGCCGCGTGTTGCGCAAGATTCTGGACAATTCTCAGATTCCCAGCGCCTCGATTTTCGTGAACCTCACGCGCGTGACCATCTGGGTCACCGGCGCAGCGATGGTACTGCAGCCCGTATTCGGCATCAATCCGACCACACTTATCACCGCCCTTGGTGTTGGAGGTGTGGCGATCTCGCTGGGTCTGAAGGATACAATCGCCAACATCATCGGCGGCTTCGGCCTGATGCTGGGCCGCGTAATCCAACCCGGCGATCTGGTGACCATTCAAGGCGTCACAGGCACCGTGCACGACATCACCTGGCGTCAGACCGTGGTGCGCACCCGTTCCGGAGACATGATGGTCATCCCCAATTCGGTACTCAATACGGCCGCCCTGACCAAGCTCACGCCGGTCAGCGAAGGCATGGCCACGCTTGAGTTCACGGCCAAGGCCTCCGGCGACCCGTCTGCGATCAGTCAGGATATTCTCGACCGCGTAACCAAAGCCACCGCCGACGTGGCGCTGGAGGGTCAGCCGCCATTGGTCAAGTTCACCGGCTTCTCCCCTTACGGCATGACCGGCCAAGTGCTTGTGTTCGCGCGCGAGGGTGTGCTGCCTTCCACCATCAAAGATATGGCGGCACGAGCCATCGCCGGTTCGGGCACCGAATACCTTGTTGAAGATGGCGGCTCGTCAGGCAATCTGTGATATCTCCCGGCTCGCCTCTCTGGGTCCGGCTATGACAGTCATGCGAACAGCATCCAACCGGTAAGCATCACAGTCAACAGTAGGTACGCGATAACGCCGGGATTGGCATAGGCGGTGCGTATTTTAAGCCCCGCAGGCAACTCCTCTGGCGCAAGATAGAACTCCCAGCTCTTGCGCTTGGTGATAAGCAGCACGATACCGGCAATGCAGAGGCCCAACATCACTGTGCCGTACAACATCATGATGCCCATGTCGCCCATGTTGCCGGCTTCAGCCATACGCATGATTTCGGCCTCGCTGACCGTGCCGTCGAGGATGCGGGGATCGATCTGTTGTATCACCAATGGGGCGAGTACTGACCCGTTCAGGTTGATCAGCATGTGCATAGCCACCGAATACCGCAGTCGGGAGGTGCGCGTGTATACATATCCGAACATCAGTCCTAGGCCAAAGGCGTAGAAGAACTGGAACACGTTCATATGGAATAGCGCGAATGCCAATGCGGAGAATATGATTGCGGTCTTCTCTCCGTACCGGCGCAGGCGGGAGATAATCTCCTTGCGAAAAATCCATTCTTCGCAAACCGGTGCCAACAGGCCTATGAACAATGCGTTCACCCGCCAGTCGCTGCCAAGAATCACGTCGTTGATGCGATTGGTGGCCTGACCATCAGTGGCTCCGGCAGACAATATATTGCCAATCATATTGCCCAAGAACATTACCGGAATGCACATGACGAAAATCTGAATGAACTCCCCCGCCTTCATGGGGTACTGCCGGGTGCGAATAACCGGTACGCGAGTGAAGGCCAACATACTCAGCGGCATGGCCACCACATACAGCGGTCCGGAGGAGGCGAGCAGCACAGCCCAAGCGGGCACATCGGTGCCAAGCAGCGTTCGTAGTGCTTCAGTGGCCAGAATATTCAGTCCGATCCAGAACACCATCATAATGGCGAGCGCCGAGCCGATTGTCGAAAACCGGCGATGGGCCGTGAACCACCAATCGCGTGGAGATTGTTGCGGCTGCTGCGATTGCTGAGGTGCCTGCGGCTGCTGCGCCGGCGGCATTGGTTCGCTCATACTTATCCCCCATAGTTACTGGCCGCAAACGGACCGATCACACGTGCAATACTCTTCAAGAATACGGCACGGCGTTTCGATTGCATTGGGAATGGGGGAGGAAATCATCAATGGGCAAGGAATGATCAACGTCAATCATTCCCAATGCCGAGAAAGTCCCCTACTCTGCAAGATTGCTGTGGGACGGCACGCGATAATCGCCCAAAAATCGCCGCCGTCCCACACACATCATTGCCGATAAGCCATTCGACGATCGTACAGTCACAAAAACAGAACAGAACCGCACGATCATCGCAACGCCATTCAGCAGGCGAGCGCGGCGACCGGACGCGGGGTGACAATCACGTCATCGCCCACCGCCAGACCGGCCGGCAGCTCGCTGGCGGGCAGCTGCACGGTGGCCTTGAGCTGTTCGCCCTTGTTCCAGCGCTGGTATTCGCCGGAGGTGATGACCGTATCCACGCGCACCAAGGAGCCAAGGAAGTGAATGACCTCCACGCGGGCGCGTTCGCCGACGTGCGAATCGCTGCTGCCGGCCAAGGCCAGCGTCAGGTTCTCCGGGCGCACGAGCACGGCCACGGAATCGCCCTTGGCGGAGCCGGCGAGCAGCGGCACGCGCCGGCCCAAGGCCCGACCAGATTCGCTGGCCGAAGACCACGGCCTCGTCGCCATTGGATGCGCCGGGCAGGCGGTTGGTGAGTCCAATGAACGTGGCCACGTACTCGGTGGCGGGGCGCTGGTACAGGTTCTGCGGGGCGGCGATCTGCTCGATCTTGCCCTTGTTCATCACACCGATGCGGTCGGCCACGGCCAGCGCCTCTTCCTGATCGTGGGTCACGAAGACGGTGGTGGTGCCGGTGGTGAGTTGGATGCGGCGAATCTGGTCGCGCAGCTGGACGCGCACCTTGGCGTCGAGGGCGGAGAGCGGCTCGTCGAGCAGTAGCACGCGCGGCTTGACGGCCAGCGCGCGGGCCAGGGCCACGCGCTGTTGCTGGCCGCCGGACATCTGCTGCGTGTACTTCTTGGCCTGATCGGCAAGTCCCACGAGCTCCAGCTGTCCCATGGCGATCTTGCGGCGTTCTGCCTTGCCCATGCCACGCACTTCGAGGCCGAATTCCACGTTCTCCAGGGCGGTCATGTGCGGGAAAAGCGAGTAGGCCTGGAACACCATGGCCATCTCGCGCTTGTTGACCGGCACGCCGGTGACGTCTTGGCCGCCGACCATGATGCGGCCGCCCTGGATGTCTTCGAGGCCGGCGAGCGAGCGCAGCGCGGTGGACTTGCCGCAGCCGGAGCCGCCGCGCAGCACGACCATTTCGCCGGGCTTGATGTCCAGGTTGAAGTCGTCGAGCGCGTGAACGGTGGAGCCGGGGTAGATCTTGACGACGTCGCGCATCTGGATGGAGCCGCCGCCGCGCTTGACGCTGTCTTTGAGCAGGGCCTTGGCGGCCTTGGTCACGTCCTTGCCGCGCACGCCTTCGAGGGTGGCGGTGGGATCGTTCTTGAAGGCGTCCTCGGCGGCAGCGGACGTGGTGGCGGGTGCCGAAACAGAAGCCGCGGCATCGGCACCGGCATGGCGACGGGTGAAAATCGAATTGCTGTTCATCAGGTTACTTACCTTCCCTTGACTTGCGCATTGCGTCGGAGATCAGGTCGAGCGCAACGAGGAGCACCGCACCGAAGAGCAGAGCCAGCAGCGACATGGCGGTGGAGATTTGAGAATTGGACTGGCCGAGCTGGTAGAGCGCGACCTGCAGGTTCATACGGCCGAGCAGCGAGGCGACGGTGTATTCGCCCAGCACCACGGCGATGGAGATAAAGGATGCCGAGAGAATCGACTGCCATAGGTTCGGGATGATCACCTTGAAGAACACCTTGGGCCAGGAGGCACCGAGCGAGCGGGATGCCTCGACCAGCGTCTTGACGTCGATGGAGTTAAGCCCCACGGCGATCGCGCGGAAGGCGAACGGCATCACGAGAATCACGTAGGCAAAGCACAGCCAGATTGGGTTGGTGCTCAGCACGTCGGCGGACAGCCAGCGGTAGATCGGGCCCAAACCCACCACCAGCACGATGGCCGGGATGGTCAGCGGCAGCGTGGCCACCCATTCGATCGCGCGCTCCAAAACCTTGGAGCGAATATGCACGATGACCATGGTGGGCACCAGCAGCACCAGCATGATCACCACGGTGACCGCGCTCAGGGCCAGCGAGGTGCCGATGCCCTGCCACAGCACGGTCAGGTCGGCACCCAGCGACTCGCCGTTGCCGGTGAAAATCGCGATCCACGGCGCGGCCGACCAGCGGCCGGACAGCGGGTGACGCAGGGTGAAGATGAGCATGGCCAGCAGCGGCACGAACAGGAACGCCAGGGTGACGAACAGGATCACGAATTTGATGATGCTCTGTTTACGCGCACGAGCGGCGCGCAGCTGCGGCGGCTTGGTTGCGGAAGTTTCGGTCATTGCCAACGTCCGGCCCTCTTTTCCACGGCGTGGCTCAACAGCATGACGATGGCCACGACGATGATCATTGCGAATGCCAGCACCTGGGCAAAGCCCTGCTGGTTGGGGTCCAGTTCGTTGCGCATGGCACCTTGGATCATAAGCGGCACCAGAATCGAACGCTGGGAGAACAGGGCCGCGGCGGTCGCGTATGCGGAGAACGCGGAGGCGAACAGCAGCAGGAACGCGGAGATGAAGCGGGGTGCCAGAATCGGGCAGGCCACGCGCGTCCAGTACTGGAACGTGTTGCCACCGAGGGATTCGCATGCCTCGCGCCACTGTGGACGGATCGAATCGACCGCGGGCAGGAAGATGATGATCATCAGCGGAATCTGGAAGTAGCAGTAGATGGTCACCAGGCCCGGCAACGAACTGAGCCAGTTCGGGTTCACGGTGTAGCCGGTCAGTGTCTTGATAAGCATGGTGCCGATACCGTTGATGCCGATGGTGGCGATGAACGCGAACGCGAGCATCACGCCGCCGAACTGAGCAAGCACGGAGGAGATGTCGGAGACCATACGACGCAGCAGGCCGTTCGGCTTGGCACCAATGACCAGTGCGTAGGAAGCGAGCGCGCCCACCACTGCGCCGATCAGAGAGGATGCTAAAGACACCAGAATCGAGGTGCCGAATGCGGCGATGGTGTTGGCCTCGAACATCTTATTGAAGTTCGCGAGCGTGAAGTTGCCGCTGCGATCCTGGAATGCACCGACAATCACGATGACGGTGGGTGCGAGCAGGAAGCAGGCGGTGTAGGCGAAGAACGGGAGCGTGGTGGCGAGCGTGCCCAGCTCCTGGCGGTGCTTGGCCATCGCCGAGGAGAGAGGAGAAGCGGGAGTAGCGGACGGACCCGCAGCCTTGGCGGCAGCAGGTCCGTTCGATGCAATGGGTGCGATTGCGGCGGTCATCGGTCTGTGCCTCAGTTGCCGATCGTCTTGTCCCAGTTGTTCTGGAGCCACTCGGTGATGCGGGTGGAGTCGTCGTTGGTGTAGGAGACCGGCTCGCCTTCCGTGGGGGGGGGGGCCTTCGGAGGGGGGCCTCCTAC
>OATJ01001467.1_pt1 | contig 9493 bp, 8 predicted proteins | sample 1516661 | NCBI WGS metagenome assembly OATJ01 (sample SAMEA2579951, study PRJEB22360) | human gut metagenome
GGTGTATCTCCTTTAAAATCAGAATATGAAAAAGCATATATATTTATGATAATACTTAAATGATAGAAAAGCAATAGAAAAATAAGAAAATAATAGAAAAATAAAACAATGACAAATTATAATACATAGAGAACTAACGTGAAAATGCTGTGAAATAAGGATGAAAATAAAAATATTTGTAGAAATATTGACAGAAAACGTTTTCTATAATATAATGGGCTTACAAAACAAAAAACGGATATGAGAAAGCAAAGAGCATACATGCATTCCAGGATAACTGTGGTGCATATAACCACTATAACTATATTTTATTAAAAAAGGAGGACGTGTAATATGAGGAGAAGAAACAAAAGAATGGCAGGGCTGGCACTGGCGGCTTGCGGCGGGCAGAAGGAAGCCCCGGCCCCGGCAGCTCCGGCGGCAGCTGATACAAAGGCGGATAAAGCTGAAGAAAGTAAGACTGAGGATACTGCCGGCGAGGCAGCAGGTGAAGCCCTGGAATTGTCCTGGTATGTGGCTGAGCCTGAAAGCCATGCGTGGAGCCAGGTTTCCTATGATATTGCAAAAGAGATTGAAGAAAAAACCAATGGCTCTCTTAAAATCAAGGTTTATCCCGGGGCCACGTTAGGTACGCAGGCAGAGGCGCTGGATATGCTGCGTACAGGTTCTCTGGCTTTTGAGGTCACGGGTCCGAGTATTCTGGCATCCTTCTGTGACCAGGTACAGGTTTACTCGCTGCCCTATGCCTTTGATAACGCAAAGCAAGCGTATGACTACTTTGCCTCTGAAGGTTCCCAGAAGATGTACAATGAGACAGTACTTAATGCAAGCGGTGTGCGTACATTGGATGTATGGTATTACGGTGACAGGAATCTGACCATCAAGGGCGTGGAACCTATGAAACCGGATGATTTGGCAGGCCTTTCCGTCCGATGCATGGACACGCCTATAGCCAAGACAGTGGTGGCTGCACTGGGCGGTAATCCTGTTCCCATTAATATGAGTGAATTATACCTTTCCCTCCAGACCGGCGTTGTGGTAGGAGAAGAAAACCCTGTTCCAACCATCATTGCCCAGAAGTTCTATGAAGTACAGGATGCAATTGTGCTGACAAAGCATTCCGTCCATCTTGGCACGGTGGAGGTTTCGGAGCAGATTTGGCAGAGCCTTACAGAAGAACAGCGTCAGGTGATTACAGATGTACTAGCCAAGTACCGTCCTATTATAGAAGATAGAATCAACAAAGAGACAGAAGAAGGACTGGAATTCCTGAAAGAGCAGGGAATGAAGGTCATTGAGCCGGATGTCGAGGCATTTAAGGCCAATGCAGCCAAGGTAGTGGAAGAGAATTTTGGAAGTGATCCTGAATGGGCCGCAGCCATTAAGGACCTAAATGATTTTAAAGCTAACTGGAAGGAATAATGAAACCTGCTGACAGAGTGAAACAACGGAGGTAAGCATGAAGAAGCTATTGAAGGTATTTAACTCCCTGGAGGAGATCATAGCGGGCTCTTTATTTGGCGTCATGTGTATTATAATCCTGTGCCAGATGTTCTCCCGTATCTTTCTGAAGAAAGCACTGCTGTTTTCGGAAGAAATATCCCGCTTTTGTTATATATGGGTCGTATTCCTGTGTATTTCCCTGGGAGAAAAGAAATTTGAACATTTCAATGTTGAGGTATTTCTTTCGTTTGTCAAGGGAGTACCAAACCAGCTCCTCCGGGCACTTACAAGTCTGTTCTGCTTTGGAATTCACCTTTACCTGCTGTACTGGTCTGTTCAGTTCTTTGATTTTCAGAAAGTGGTAAAATCCGCTGCCATGGAAATTCCCATGGCGGTGGTGGCGGCAGGGATGGTCCTGGGTTTTTTCCTGGGCTCCGTCCGGTGCCTGGTAAATGCGGTAAACAGTGTCCGGAAGATTGGAGATATGAAAGGAAAGGAGGAGTAGGAGTATATGGAGCCGATTAAAATGTTTTTTCTGGTGTTTCTGATTCTGATGGTCATGAGAGCGCCCATGTATCTGTGCCTTTTGGGGTCTTCTCTGCTCTATATTTATCTGACGCCACAGCTGTCCATGATGACGGCCATGAATAAGATGATGAATGCACCTAATTCCTTTACCCTTCTGGCTGTTCCTTTTTTTATCTTTGCAGGGCAGGTTATGAATAACGGAGGTGTTACAGACCGCATATTCGGTTTTGCTAAAAAGATGATTGGCCATTGGAGTGGCGGACTTGCGTATGTGAACGTGCTCTCCAGTCTTATATTCTCCGGTATCAGCGGTTCTGCCCTGGCAGATGTGGGCGGACTGGGAATGATTGAAATTAAAGCTATGAGGGATGAGAAGTATGATGATGACCTGACCCTTGGCGTTACAGGCGCTTCCAGTACCGTGGGCCCAATCATACCGCCCAGTATTCCGTTCGTTATATATGGAGCAATGGCAAATGTGTCAATCGGAGCCCTTTTTATGGCCGGCCTGGGTCCTGGTGTGGTCCTGTGTATCGTCTTATGTATCTACATATATATCATTGCAAAAAAGAGGAAATATCCCAGACACGCAAAGGCATCAGGACGTGAAAAATGGAAGGCTTTTTTGGAAGCTCTGCCGGCCCTGATGTTCCCGGCCATCATGCTGGGAGGAATATGGACGGGATGGTTTACTCCTACTGAATCGGCTATGTTCAGTGTACTGTATGGTACAATCGTATCCTGTTTCGTGTACAGGGAAATGGATATACGAAAGCTTCCGTCTCTGGCAGTAGCCACTGTCCGTCAGGTGGGACCATCCATTGCTGTGGTGGTAGGCGCCTCTCTCTTTGCCTGGGTTATGACTTACGAGCAGATAGACAAGGTGGTAGTGGAACTGATTCTTTCGGTTACGTCCAACCGCTATGTAATCCTGCTTCTGATTAATCTAATCCTGTTGATTCTGGGAATGTTTATTGAAGTAGTAGCGGCAATTATGATTATGCTGCCTATTCTTACACCTTTAATGGTCATAGCCAATATCAGCCCTATCCATATGGGCGTGATACTGGTGCTGAACATGATGATCGGACTGTTGACCCCGCCGGTGGGTATGTCCCTGTATATGCTGTCATCGGCATCCAAACGTTCCTTTGGAGATGTGGTGAAGATGGTATCTCCGTGGCTTATTCCGTTGTTCATAGCCCTGGCTATGGTAACATACATCGAGCCTATTACCATGTTCCTGCCCGGCCTGTTTGGCTATGTATAATATTACAAGCATTATAATAAGGAATATTTATTATGGAGGGAATAGAAATGAAAGCAAAAATTGGTGTTGTTGGAGCCGGAACCTATGGCAGTGTCCTTATTAACGCATACTATGGTGCGCACAAGAGAGGGGAAATTGAATTTGCGGCAATTGCGGATATAAACCCTGATACGCTCAAATCCATGAATGAGAAGTATGGAATCAAAGGATACACAGACTATAGGGAAATGTTTGATAAAGAGGGACTGGATGCAGTGGCAGTGGTTACGCCGGATTATCTTCATGAGGAGGTGGTTCTGGAGGCAGCTAAAAGGAAGATTCATATTCTTGCCCAGAAACCGTTGTCCACGGACATCGAACAGGGGAAGCGGATGATACAGGCGGCGAAGGAAAATAATGTCATGCTGTATGTGGATTTTCACAAGCGTTTTGACCCGGCCCATATCCAGCTGCGAAATGCCATTAAGGAAGGAAAATTAGGAGAGATAGAATATGGTTATGTCTGTATGGAGGACAAAATCCTGGTTCCCTCAGTCTGGTTTAAGAACTGGGCGCAGAACAGTTCGCCGGCCTGGTTCATCGGTATCCATTTCTTTGACCTGATATACTGGCTTCTGGGCGAGAAACCAGTGCGCGTATATGCTTCCGGAATCAAGAAAAAACTTACATCCATGGGTATTGATACATATGATTCCCTGCAGTCTAAGTTTGAGTTTGCAAGCGGGGCCAGCATTACGGTAGATGCATCCTGGATCCTTCCAAACAGCTTTTCATCTATTGTAAACCAACAGATCCGTCTGGTAGGTACGGAAGGATTCCAGGAAGTGGACAGCCAGGACAGGGGTGTGGTGGCTGCGTATAACGCGGACAGCTACAGCCATGTGGTGAATCCCTATGGAAACATGATGATAGACGACCCGGTTGCGGGACCGGTACCTTCCGGGTATTGTATTGAATCCATGCTGTTCTTCCTTCAGCTGGTGAACCGGATGAAGGATGGAACCGCCCTTAAAGAGCTGGAAGGACTGTATCCCACCGGAGAAGAGGCAATCGTGTCCACTATAATGTGCCAATATGCACATATGAGTGCTGAGACAGGCAGGATATTAGATATTGAATACTAATAATTGCAATGAAAAGTATGGATTAAAGGAGATGGGTTGATTATGAATATAAATATTTCCAGAACATCAGGTGAGATGGCGCAGAGAGCGGCAGCATGTGCTGCACAGGCAATCAACCGTACCATTGCCCAGAACGGGGAGGCCAGAATTCTCCTGTCCACAGGAGAGTCCCAGATAGAGGCAATCAGGTATCTGACTGAGATGGAGGTGGAGTGGGATAAGGTGGTCATGTTCCATTTGGATGAATACATTAACCTTGCGGAAACACATAAAGCCAGTTTTCGCAAGTACCTGAAGGAACGCTTCATACAGGTTGTTAATCCCAAGAAGGCATATCTTGTTAATGGCGAGGGCAATGTAGAGGAAAATATTGCAACGCTTACAGAAGAACTGGAAAAGGCCCCCATTGATGTTGCTTTAGTGGGAATCGGAGAAAATGCACATATTGCATTTAATGATCCGCCTGCAGATTTTGAGACAGATAAAGCCTATATTATTGTTAATCTGGACCAGACGTGTAAGCAGCAGCAGGTAAATGAAGGGTGGTTTGGTTCTCTGGATGAGGTACCGGCCCAGGCCATATCCATGACCGTGCCTCAGATACTTAAGAGCCGTACCATTGTCACCATCGTACCCGGTATACGAAAGAGTGATGCCATACAGAAGACATTGTCGGCAGAAACAGTGACAAATCTGGTGCCGGCCACTATCCTGAAAACACATCCTGACTGGAATCTGTTCCTGGATGGTGATTCAGCCTCCAAGGCTATTCCTCAGGTATAAAGAAATAGGAGAAGGCCATGAAGACTGCGATTATCAACGGAAAAATCATAACGCCCCACAGGATATTGGACCAGGCCAGCCTTGTCATGGAAGATGGGGTTATAGCAGGAATTGTCAGGGGAAGAAAACCGGAGGCAGACTGCTGCATTGACGCTGAAGGGGCATATGTCAGTCCGGGCTTCATAGATATCCATACCCATGGCGGCGGACATGATTTTATGGATGGTACCCCGGATGCAATCATAAAGGCATGTATGGCCCATCTGGCTCACGGAACCACTTCAATCTGCCCAACTACCCTGACTTGTACGGACGAGGAGCTGCTGACCTTTTTTGACTGCTACCGTGAAGCCAGGAAACAGATGGAAAATGGCCCGGAGCTTCTGGGAATCCATATGGAGGGGCCCTATTTCTCCCTGGAGCAAAGAGGGGCACAGGATAAAGGTGCCCGCAAGGGACGACTATAAAAAGCTGCTGGATGCTTCGGATGATATCATCCGCATGTCGGCAGCCCCGGAACTGGAAGGCGCAATGGAACTGGCAGACGAACTGAAGGCCAGGGGAATACTGGCCTCGATAGGCCATTCAGACGCCACCTATGATCACGTCATAGAGGCATGGGAAAGAGGGTATACCCATGTGACTCATTTGTATTCCGGAATGTCCACTATCCGCAGAATCAATGCGTACCGGCATCTGGGAGTAATAGAGAGTGCCTACCTGATAGATGGGATGACAGTAGAAATCATAGCAGACGGCAAACATCTGCCGCCGGAGCTGCTTAGATTTATTGTGAAGATGAAACCCATTGAGGACATCTGTCTTGTTACTGATTCCATGAGAGGGGCTGGTATGGATGATGGCGAGCATGTATTGCTGGGAAGCCTGGCACATGGGCAGGAATGCATCATTGACGACGGGGTAGCGGTCCTGCCGGACCGGAGTGCTTTTGCAGGAAGCGTTTGTACTGCTGACCGGTGTGTACGCACCATGTATCACCAGGCAGAGGTGAGGCTGGAGGATGCGGTGCGTATGATGACATATAACCCGGCAAAGATTCTTGGTATCCAGGACAGGAAGGGAAGCCTTTCTGCGGGGATGGATGCGGATGTGGTCATATTCGATGATGATATCAGGGTTCAGAGTGTATTGGTTAAGGGAAAGAAGGTTGTTGGATAAAGCACAAGGATAACGTACTTGGATAAAGTATAAAAAAAGGCCCTGGAAATAAATTCCAGGGCCTTTTATACATGCGGGTGGCCGGACTTGAACCGGCACGGTATCGCTACCGAGGGATTTTAAGTCCCTTGTGTCTGCCTATTCCACCACACCCGCATAAGTACTCACAGGTACTTTTTTGCACGTGCCACAGCTGAAAACGAGGACCTTTACGCGCACTGCACTGATGTCCTTAAGCTATATTTTAACGGCACGCTAGTGGGCGAAGGTGGATTCGAACCACCGAAGCTATTAGCAGCAGATTTACAGTCTGTCCCCTTTGGCCACTCGGGAATTCGCCCAGATATTGCTTGAATAAGCAGTGATTATAATACCACAGACTACGGAAAAAATCAAGCATTTTGTGAAGATTTGTCTGTGGTTTATCGCAGTTTATTTGCAGGGTTTATCTGCGGTTATCTGTTATCCATGAAGGTATCTGCGTTTCAGCAGATTAGGTTACTATACATCAGGGCAACGGCCGCAGCCATCCAAACCCAGGCAGATTCCGCAGCACCCCAAACACAAGCAGCACCCCAATCATTACATAGAAAACACAGGCCTGAACCCGTGTAAGGCGTGTGCTTCCGGTCCTTACATACCGCACGGCCATCCATCCGGCCATGAACAGTCCCGGGGGCAGCAGGAGAAAGATGGCTGCATTTGCCTGAAAGGCAGATGCAAAATCCAGACGGAGAAGGGACAGACACATCCGGCTTACGCCGCAGCCCGGGCAGTACAGCCCGGTGACCGTATGAAACAGGCAGGGAATCAGGGGACGTCCCGCCAGAATACAGATAAATGCATAAAACAGGCCGGCTCCCAGGAGCCCGCCTGTTTTTATGCATAGTGTCCGAAGACGTTTATGCATTAGGGAGATACTTGTTCAGCTCATTCTGCAGCAGGGCGTAAGCCACGATGCCCAGTCCGAACAGGCTGAGAAGCAGATAGACCACCGGTGCGCTTCCCCTTGGCTCGCCGTGCTGGTCATGGAGCATCTCAACGGCATTGCCCATCTGGTACATCCAGTACAGGGCATAAATCCCGCATGTAATCAGTGAGAACAGGAAAACCAGTCCTCCGCTTGTACCCTGCCTGCCGGAGAGAGCGTTGGTTTCGTCGTTCAGTACGATCATCCAATAGATGCCGTAAATTCCGCAGGTAACCAGGCTCAGCAGGATACATACTACGATGTTGCGCTGTTTCATACGTATATCCTCCTTGGTATGGTATGTTCGTGCAATACAGCATAGATTCTATCATAGACATAACTGTTTATCAACAAAAAGCGTTACAATGTTCATCTTTTTGTTCTCTTTTTACTTCCTTTTTACACAGATTACGTCTTGGGCCCCGGGGAAATTGCTGGCACAGTACTGGCACATTGCTGGCAAAATCTCATTTTTATGGACGAATGGGGCCGGATATGCTATACTAACTAAGATAGGCGTATTCTGATTTTCGGATACGAATGGAGGCAGACTATGAGAGATAAAGGAAGGACGCGGGGGATTTTCAAGGTCTACCTGCAGTGGCCGCTCTTTTTGTCGGTCCTTTTAATCGTACTGACTGCGGTTGTGGCAGCGGTATCCATAAAAGCCGGCATTATAGTATCGGTCTTTACCATTGTCTATATAGGGATTGCCCTTTGGCTGTATTTTTCAAGAAAAAGAGGCATACTGGCCGGGCTCATCGCGTTTTCGTCCGCTTATGACCAGAGCAGGCAGAACCTGCTGGAAGAGATGCTGATGCCCTATGCGGTGACAGACGGCTCCGGACATCTGTTGTGGATGAACCGGGAATTTACGGCAATCCTGGAAGAAGACAAGAATTCATATAAGAACATAACAGCCGTGTTTCCTGAGATTACAAAGGAAATGCTGGCTACCGGCGGGGAGGTTGTGAGTATTCACAGCTGCCTGGGAGACAGGAAGTTCCGTATTGACTTAAAGCAGGTCATGGTGGACAGTCTTGACGCGGGGGGGCTTGAAGGCCAGGGCTCATCTGTTACGGCCGTCTATCTGCTGGATGAGACGCAGACTCTTAAGTACATGCAGCAGATTAATGACCAGAAGCTGGTGGCGGGCCTGATTTACCTGGATAACTATGACGAGGCCCTGGAAAGCGTGGAGGAAGTCCGGCGCTCCCTTTTGACTGCCCTCATAGACCGTAAGATAAGCAAATATATCTCCGGCATGAACGGTATTGTAAAAAAGATTGAGAAGGATAAATATTTCTTCGCCATCAAGCAGCAGTACATGGCCAGGATACAGGAAGAACGTTTTTCCATCCTGGAGGATGTAAAGACAGTGAACATAGGCAATGATATGGCTGTAACCTTAAGTATCGGTATCGGTATGAACGGCGACAGCTACAGCCAGAATTATGAATATGCCAGGACCTCCATTGACATGGCCCTGGGACGGGGCGGCGACCAGGCAGTGGTCAAGGACTCCGACAAGATTCAGTATTATGGCGGCAAGGCCCAGCAGATGGAAAAGACCACCAGGGTGAAGGCCAGGGTAAAGGCCCATGCCCTCAGGGAGCTGATGGAGAACAAGGACCGGCTCCTTATTATGGGACACCGTCTGGCGGACATTGATTCCTTTGGCGCGGCAGTGGGCATATACCGCATTGCCATGTCCATGAACAAGAAGGCCAATATCGTGGTCAATGAGGTGACTTCTTCGGTGCGTCCCATGATGGAGCGATTTACGGGAAATGCCGAATATCCTGAGGATATGCTGCTCACGGGCCCGAAGGCGGCCGAGCTGGTGGACCAGGGGACCATGCTGGTTATCGTGGATGTGAACCGGCCCAGTATTACGGATGAACCGGCTCTTTTGGAGATGGTGAAGACGGTTGTGGTTTTAGACCATCACAGGACCAGCAGCGAAATCATAGACAACGCAGTGCTTTCCTACGTGGAGCCGTATGCCTCGTCTACCTGTGAGATGGTGGCGGAGGTATTGCAGTATATTGCAGACGGCATTAAAATTAAATCCGCCGAGGCGGATGCCATGTACGCGGGCATTGTCATCGACACCCAGAACTTTACCAATCAGACCGGCGTCAGGACATTTGAGGCAGCGGCATTTTTAAGAAGAAGCGGCGCGGACATCACCAG